>Ga0325411_1002090_pt1 | contig 22424 bp, 14 predicted proteins | sample PopdelMetagenome_13_FD_206181 | JGI IMG/M metagenome (GOLD analysis project Ga0325411, IMG submission 206181) | Populus deltoides microbial communities from Bellville, Georgia, United States - Xylem-PdIQD-R4 | ecosystem: Host-associated > Plants > Phyllosphere > Stem > Wood/Secondary xylem... | reverse complement strand
GCATCACAATCCTTTTTCTTCTTTGGCATGTGCACTGAAAGATAATCATGGAAAGATGCTTATCGTTTTGTTACCTATTACCAATCAATCTAACTGGAGATGGAGATTTGAGGTTGTGGTCCCCTGATGAGGAAAGGAATAGGTCTGGCATTTTCTTTTAATTTATATAAACCTGCTTTAGACGTTAAAGAACATAGCAGTGATGGTTGGATTTTCGTCCATCGGTAACTATATATATATTATGTCTGATGTTAATTTTATGAACAACTGAGCCAAATTTTATCTTTTGTTTTTAACTACTTTTTAAGTAGTGTATGGTTTCGGTATCCATTTCCACGCTTAGATTTTTGTTTGATGTTCGTATCCTGCATTGGATAATTGAAAGGAGATCAATTATTCAAGGAACTGTAGGCCGTCGGTGGATGTGGCATGTGCAGTAAATATTTCAGAACTATCTGTAAAATACTGACAGAATATATATGTCGGTAATATCAATGGTAAACACAGACGGAATAACGTCGTCGGTGATTGTGGCATGGGCTGTAATTTTTTTGCAACTCTCGGTAAAATATCGACGGCTATGTTCCATCTGTAAGGTAGTCAGTATTTATTTAAAAATATTTTTAAAAAATTATTTATTAATAGTAAAAAAAACAAATTAACCAAATAAAATTATATTAAACATTAAAAATATAAAACTAATGTTAAATAATATCCATACAAATATTGATTACAAATTTAATGTGTTTGAAAAACAAAATTAAACTAGATTAACGGCGGAGCTAGAGGAGGAGGAGGAGGAGGCTGGTTGTTCCTGGGACCGTATGACCAAAAAGAGGCTGCACATGTATCATCACCCATCCTTGATCTAATGTCCATGACCATTTGACGGAGCTGATCATAATCCGTCGAGAGTCATTCATATTGTTGTTTCAAGGCCATGAACTCCTTAGACTGGTTGCTCGATACTGATGGAGAGCTCCCAGTTTTTGGCCGTAGTGTTGGAGAGCCCGTAGACCGATTTTTATCGAGTGCACCAGACGATCCTACCTCCATCCACAAATCCAGATCGAAATCCGGATGGGTTGAAGGATTGTCCCCATATCTCTCCCTCAACTGGCTATTATAGGTCTCCTAAAAATTAAAACAAATCATCCTATTCAATTCAATAAAATAATAACTTATGAAATAAAATGATTGAACGAACACACCACGAAGTGTTGAGCACGGTTGTCCACAAACTGTTGCACCCCCTTTTGGCGGTCTTGACTCCGCACGTGCATCTCTACAAACAGCTCCATTGGGCTCAGCTCACGTCCAAAAGACGTAGCCTGTAAGGAAAAAAAAAGGTTGCAAGTTAAATATATTTATAAGCAACAACAAATTAATTAACGATATATTTCATTTAAATTAATATTACCATCCGCTTCGCATATGTACTGAACGGGATGGAGCCACCGGTGTGCGTGGTCACCGAACCATAAATTTGTCGGTTCCGGTTGTCGGCACCGGACTGTGATTGTCGTGTAAACCGCTCAGATGTCACGTGCTCAATATATTACGTCAATATATCCCCCGAGGTGAATGGCGGTTTGAATTCCCACCAAATCACCACCTCATTCCAGCCTTCTAGACCATTATCTCTCGCATATCTTTTTGCTTTCTTTTGTGTGTCATACCAAAAGTCATGCAACCTACTTTCATAGTAACAAATTAGAATTTAGAACATAAAATTATAAAAAAAAATTATATTATTTTTTATGTTACCTAGTTGCAGCGTGATTCTCTCATACCCTCCTCACAACATTGTTGTTCGCCCTATCCCACTCAAATTTGTGTTGTGTATAAATAATTCATTTAAAATAAAAATAGTGCAAGATATAAAATTATAAAAATAATTTATTAAAAATAAGCTGGAAATTAGAAGTTAACACCTACCTGAAATCGTCGAAACCATGCATCGATATTAGGTCTCCACTCAGGATGTATGGTGATGCGATCCAACCATCAAAGGATCCATTGGAGGTTCCAGTTGGTCCAGTTACTAGGCTTAGGGCTAAGAAGTTTAAATAACTTTTCATTGGACTTCTTAAAGATACATGGGCTAAGGTGGACTTCAAGAGGATTTGTAATAATAAAGAGCAAGCCTTTATTAATCTGAGTCATATTCAAGAGGGGCTTGTTGGTGGAACTAAGACCATTACACAAGGATTGGGAGAAGAAGACTAGATTCGGACAGTTTGACCTTTCGTTACTCTTTTGGTCATAACTAAAGCTACAGATCGAATTTTGATGTGATTCTAGTTGGGCTGGAAACTAGACTTCCATACCTTGACAACGGTATATGGCACGCCTTCTAATTCATTAAGACGAGAGAGAACCATTCATTTTAAGTTGGGTCTTACTGCTGCCAGACAGAATACGGAAACAACGAACTTGTCTTATTTAATTAGTTGGGCTATCAAACTTTATTTATTTTGAGAGGAGACAACTTGTTTGGGTTTTAGACTTGTTTATTTTGTTTATTTTAATTAGTTTGGGCTAGTTTTAGCTTGGGTTGATTATTATTTAAATTGGGTTTATGTGAGATCCATTAGGAAAACTAGGGTTTTGGCTTAGAGTTTAAATACTCTTTAGGAATATTTTTAGGGCAGACTTTTTATAATATTTTCAGCATTGTAGCCGACTTTTGGTTGCTCAATCTTGGTTCTTGATTGAACTTTCAACTCTTCAAAGAATTGACCATTCTTTGTTGTGAATTTATACTTCTTTTGCTCGTCTCCAGGTGTAGGCGTTGTGATCGAGTTGGTTTATAGTCTTGTTGCCTTGGAGCAAGTCTTCCATTGTGATAAGCTCATTCAAATCTCAACAAACTTGGGTTAAATTGATCTTGGGGTCGCGAATACCATTAAATTCTGCTAGGGTTCGCCTCAGTGTATGGAAACCTGACTCCATTGAAATAATGGAAACTCTAACGACGATTTAAATGCCGACGTTATTGTTCAAGCAACCTCAATGTTTGTGAACCTAAAATTAAATAAAATTAATAAAATATTAATCAGTTGTTCATAAATTATGTTATAAGTAAAAAAAAACTAAAACCTAAACAAAATGACATTGAAAGGTCCGCTTTGTTATGGAAGATCCGCTTTCAGGGTTTCTGAAAGCAGAAAGTGATGTGTAAATGCATAGTAAAAACATAAAGATGAACTTTTAAAAATGCATGATCTCATTAAAAGGAAAGTTTGGCTAAAAAACAAGGATAAAATCCAATTGACATTTGAAACCTCGACTGCCAAAAAAAATGAAAAAGGCAAACAACATTATATCATGATCAAACAAGCATTGTTGATTAAATTTTGAACACCAATGGAGCTTCTTGGGTCTCCCAATTCTGGAACATCTCTCCCTTGGCTAGCTTTTGAATGAAGGTCTTGAGATTCAAGATGCTTTGAGCTTAGGCTTGTTTGGATGCAAAAAGATATTATAGACCATACATCATAAGGATAGGTTCTAGTTCCTTTATGTGAGACATAGGGTAGGTTTACTACTTGGTCTTTAAAGAGGGTCTCTTGTTGTCCTAGTGATCACCCTCGTAAAGGCAATATGGGGGTTCAGCAGATAGTGTGATGGCACGTGTACCAATCACTATTGGTCTAAACACTCAGCAAAGAGTTGGGGTTTACACAAACTTAAACCTTGACTCAAGTCATAAGGCAAGCTGCTAGTCCCCCATTTAACTTAAAGTTTAATGTATGTGCCCTCAAAAAGATAATAATAATAAAGTGATGCATGACTATACCATGTATGACAGAACATAAAGATGCATGCTAAAGCTTTTAAACAAAGTATCATTCATAGTAAAAAAAAAAAAAACAACACATAGCACAATAAAAAAAAACAATTACCAAGCCTAGTCCAAGGGTCCCCAATGGAGTCGCCATTCTGTCACACGTCCCCCATGCAACGTCTGATGGTGATTTTTCATTTGATTTCAGGTTTATTTGTTTTTGTGAATAAAGGAGTCGCCACCTAGTATTATGGTCACTAGGAAACCTAACTGGTTTTTCAGAGATTCTAAGGCCAGGGACTGGTTGCGTAAAGGGAAGGTATTAGCACCCCTAGTACGCCCTACCTAAGGTAAGCTGCTTGATGTTTGGTTTGCCTTATAATTGCTATGGTGTTGGTGTTCTCTTAAATAGGTTTCCTATGATAGGTTTGCTATAATGAATGGATTTGGGTTCAAAGTCTAAAAGCAAGAACCCTTGGTCAATGTGGATCACACCCTTAGATATGTCTATAAAGTACCAAGGAGAACCAATGCATATCTCTTGAAATCTGTGTTTGATTCAGACTAAATTTATAACCTATGATTTATGAGATAGGTAAGATAGAAATCTAAGGAGATTCAATGCTTAGTAGCTCATTTTTTCCTTAGCACTTCAAGTGTTCGCGACTCGTAAATTGCAAGGAAAAAGAACAAAGATTTAGAAATCTAAGAAAATTCAGAGCGCTTTAAAAGTCTCCTTTTGCCTTAGTGTTTCATACTTTCACGGCTCGTAAACCGTGGAGTCAAAAGTTGAAATGTCCTCAATTATAATTGAGGCTTCTTTCAAGGATGTGTGATGATATATTATTCCTAAAAAATTATTTTGGATATTTACCACTTGGGGTTTCTTTATCCAAATATTAACATTGAATAATAACAAATTATTCCCACTAATATTTTGGATATTCGTCCCTTAGGGATTTCTTTATCCAAACATTAGCGGTGAATAATAGATAAATTCCCCCAAAATAAGATTTTTGTATTTTTTGAAATATTGGCCATTACCTTTCGAAGTTTTACAAACATGTTGTAAAATCCAGAAATGCAAGAAAATAATTTATGTTGTGTTTAAGAAATCCATGCGAAAACACATTTTTGAAACTTTTGATTTTTTTTTAAGAACGTTCAAAACATGTTAGGGTATTGGTCGTATGCAACACACAAAAACATTTTTTATATTTTCTTTGTAAAAAACGTAAACATTACATTTAATCACAATTAAGGTTAAAAAACCACATATTAGTCAAATTCTTAAGGCTTTAATAAATCAGTTATTGAATCCCAAAAAGCATGTAGAAATGTGTTTTTACATTTTCACGGGAAATACAACATGATTTTATTTGTCCTTCAGATACTTGACTATATATAAATTAAAACATTAAATTCATTTTTTTGTCTTTTTAATTTTATAATTCAATAACATACATAAAAAAATAAACACACACATATCTCTTTTTTTTATTATTATTTTTCACATTTTACAAGTTACAAATCACAAAAATTCAAAATAAATCAAACAACACATTACACCATTCAAAAATTACATAATAGCCCCTAAAAATCCAGGAAGCTGTTGGGAAGGCTTCTGAACCAAAAAAACAGTGGCGGCGCGTCTCCTCCACGCGCCACCGCCACTAGCGGCGCGTGGGTTTACACGCCGCCGTTAGGAAGAAACTGGAAACAGTGGGATCTGGTTCACCGTCACCTGCAAAAGAAGAAAATAAACAAGCAGTCGATTTTATTTGGGTATTTTTTAGATCTGTTTAAAGCAAGGTTGTCAAAAATGTTTTTTTAACACGACACGAAATATACAATATAAACTCGGATCGTAAACTCGAATCGTAAAATCGCAAGAAAAATATTTCAACTAATTATATATTGACGATTTCAGTCAAGTAGTAAATAATAATATAACACAATTAAAATAAAAGTGAAATAAACAATACAAATGTCCAAACACCTTAAAATACATAATTCAAATAAAAATTCATGCAAGGTTTAAATAACTTAAAAATACAAAAACAAAAAAAATAAGATTGAACAACTATGTTTTATTGATAGAGTTTCAAAACATTTTCTAGAGGACAGGTCTTGAAACACACTGTAGGCAATTAGTGAGATGATACAATATTCTAAGGTATATCACAAACTTAAAAAAATTAACAGAGACCAATACAGTGAATCCGTGACAACGAGAACAAAAACATACAAAATGACATCAATTTAATCTTATGCTACCTCACCTTCCATCTTTTTTATGTTAGTAACAAGTCTTAGAAATAATGTCCAAATATCCCACCAAGCAAGACATGTATTTCAAGTTCTCTCTGAGTCTTTGCTGTCTCTCTTTGTAGTTAACAAATGGTTAGTCTAAAACACAGTATTTCTCTCTATATAAGTATTCCTATCTCTTATTTTACTCCTTTGATTCCTCACCATCTACCTCTGTCTTCCCATGGTTTCGATCCTCCGATCATGCCTCCCTGGCCTAGAATACAATATAAGGCTTTCTCATGCCCAAGATCCTCTAATGTTGGTGTTAGTCTGCTAAGATTGAAATTTTGAGATTTGAGCAATGGGGAAAGGAGAGACTGGGGAGTGGGGACTATATAGTGGAGTGTTAGGGGACTCGGACAGGGAGGCAGTAAATTTTTTAACTTTTACGAGTTAAAACTCGAAATCGGTCAAACTCGGTCGAAATCGGTCAAACTCGTGAAATTAGTTTGATTTTACTGATTTTAACCGAGTTTGATCGATTTTGATCGATTTCGAGTTTTAACCTGATTTGACACGTTATATACATGTTGACTCGTAAAATCATAGGATTTTAAGAGTCAACTCGCGATTTTAACAGCCTTGGTTTAAAACATTATGTTCTCTTCTCCTTATTTGTCCTACTTTCTACCGATGTTAAATCGGGCAATTGGGGTAGCTATGGGGTCGTCCTTGCTGTTGTGCGCATGGCCGTTGAAGCTGCTCTTGAGATGGGAGTGGTTGTTCGATCGGCGATGGGCCTGTCGGATCGGTAGTGAGAAGAAGCTGAAACAACCAGTGAAAGGGAGACCGTGGCTGAGGCAAAGACGAGAGCAACTGAAGGATACAATGGGGGCTGCTGTCATGTTCGGTCTGAGGAAGAAAGGAACGACTGTGGGGCTGCTCCTATGTGGAGGAGATGGGTGTGTGTGGGTCTGGGAGGAGAAGATGATAGGAAAAAAGCTGGGGGAACAATGGAGGTCGGTTGAGGTTTGTTTTGGGGCTGAGGGGAAAGAAAATGGGGATGGCTGTGGAAGGAGAAATGGCGATGGGGAAGAGAGCCTTGAGGTTCTCTATGGTTTTGGCCCCAAGAGAGGGGAAGGGCGGCGGCTGCTTTCTTCTGTGGGGAAGGAAAGTGAGCGGCTAGGTAAGGAGGGAGAGTCGTAAGGGAGATGGAGAGCCAAACTTTCACTGATTCTGGGACAAGAAGAAAAACTCAAAGCCAAAAGGAGGGGTCAGCGACTTTCAACAGGGAAAGAGGGGAAGATAGCAGGAGCCAAAATGGGGGTCGCCGCTCCTAGAGCTCTCAGGGGGCGGCGACCCGGGTGAGGGTTTTAAGTTTCTAGGTTTTTTTCTTGTGGTTTAGAGCATTTGTGGTTTAGGTTTTTTGTTGTTCTCCTTAATTGTGCAAAATTGCCCCCTTGTAAATTTTCTTCCCCCCTTTGCACATGGTTGGAGGTTCACTTATATAGAAAATCTCTACACGTGTTATTTAAGGAAATATTGCAATAATTATTGCAGAGATTGTCTTCTACAACCAGCACCAACAAATCCTATATATATATATATGATATTTTATATTACAATGATTATTTTCCATAACCACCACGAATCAAATCATATATCTATGGTATTTTATATTGCAGTAATTATATATGATTCAGTAATTATCTCCTTGACATATTGCTTCCTTAATATTAGCCCTGATGCTCTATGTTATCACCACATGTAAACCCTTATTTTTTTTTTTTTTGAAAATTTATCAAAACATGGGTCAAAAATTTGGTAACAACAGAAAAAATAAAAAGAAAAAACTAAAGACTTTAGGAATGAAAAATGTTTACCTTAATAGGGTGTTGATTTCAAGATTATATCTACAAACAATACACAAAACAAAGAACACAACAAAAATAATCATAATTAAAATTAAAAAAAAGTACAAAAAATACAAAGATAAAGAAAGGAGAATCATACCTTTTAAATGTTGAAATCTACAATCAAAACAATAACAAAACTGTTTGAGGAAGTAGAGGAGAAGAGAAGATGAATGAGAGGAGACGAGAAAAAAGGAATCGCGAAGGGGGGGTCGGTTTTATACTGCAAAAATACTAACGGATTTATCGACGGAATTTAATGCCACCGCCCAAGAAATTATTATTATAAGTTCCGTCGGTAATATCCGTTGGTATTTTTTGAATTTCACACTAAAAACTTTGAAAATCCTTCCAGATTTTTTGAAGTTCGTCGGCACATCCATCAGTAAATAGGTGTCAACGGATGTGCGCATTGGATTTGCAGCTTCCGTCGGTGATGCCGTTGGTAAATGTGTAGACCGACTTAGCAATCTGATAGTTGCACGCATTGGAATTTGCACTGTTTTTGTTAGTGATTCCGTCGGGGAACGTGTCGGTGATTTGGGCTGTAATTTTTTTGCAACTCTCGGTAAAATACTGACGGGATACTTTCCATTGGTATTCGCATCGGTGATTGTGGCAAATGTTGTAATTTTTTTGCAACTCTCGGTAAAATACCGACGTTACATATTCCGTCGGTATAGTCGTCGGTATTTGTGTCATACTTTTACATGTTTTGTTTGTATATCCTATTTATCCTCCTGCACAAACGCTTAAATTGCAAACTTACAACACGCACAACACAATAACAATAGGAAACAATTATAAAATAAATATTTCATGTTCCAAAATATCATCCATAATATTACATTATAAAAAAAAAAGGCTTTACACTTTCATGTTCTGATCATATTGAGTCAAAATTTTCATCTTCATCCTCAATTGAATTGTTATCAGTTTCATCGCACTCTTCAATGTGGTTATCATCTTCTTCATCAACATTCTCTAGTCCACTAGAGCTCAAAACAGCATTTAACTCCTCTGCGTCAACATCAACAAGACTATCATCGAAAACACAAAAATTCAAATTTTCTTCTAAGTCAATTGAAACAGCAACTAGGTATGACCAACTCACTAGCTTGAAAGACTTTATCTATCACACTTATATCTTCGTTCTCAACCTGAACAACCTCGACATGACCCCTGGGTTTTATTTTTAAAACGAATAACCAATAAACTCATGATCAGTCTTTTCTAAAGGAAGGGGTGTATGTGTTATAGCACTTGACTTTTCTTTCGGGGCCAAGGCTTAGTAAAGACTGTCGCACGTGTGCGGCGTTGCAGCGAAAACATCCACCCTCAAAATTTTATTTATCTAAAAATGTGGCAAATGTGGAGAGACAAGGAATTCTTGTCTTTTATTAGTAGAAAAATGGAATGCGAGTCACCACCTAATATTAGGGTCACTAGGAACCCTTACTGGTCTCAGAGATCGGGTACGGGGACTGGTTGCGTAAAGGGAAGGTATTAGCACCCCAAATACGCCCTACCTAAGGTAAGTTGCATTGTTTTATTATCTGATAAAATCTAAGGTTTTGTCGTGTTTTCTAATTTTTGGTTCGTCTATGGTTTAAGAAAAGTTCTCCTCGGTAAGGAGATCATTATTTTATCGGGTAATTCTGACGTCGATAAAAGAATTTAATATCCATAATACGTCTTACGTATAAGGTCGTAACCCCAGGTATTAAAAGAAAACAAAATAATTTTTTTGAAATTTTTGAAATATTGGCCTAGTTCTCATGACTTTAATAAACTGGATATTAAAGCGAAAATGCATGGTAATACATATTTTTTGAAGTTTTCTTTGTTGCATGAAAATATAATATGATTTTTTTATTTTTTTAATTTTATTTTTGAGAGACTTGGCCGTATGCATGAAAACAAAACATTTTTATTTTTATTTTTTGATGTCTTGAAAAAAAACCAGGTATTTTAATACCAGATTTGTATCTTTACATTATAAAAATACAAATCGATATTAATCAAAATGCAATAACAAATTTGCGGAAAATCACAGATTTTTTTTAAAATAATTTTTTTTCGGGCTGGGCCGATGTTCCAGCCCAAAACAAACAATGAACTAGTTACTCTGCCGAGCACAGTAACCAACTAATTATAATTAGCCAGTTACTGTGAACATGCACAGTAACCGGTTAATTATCTTCCTTGCTGCAGAAACATGAGCAGCACACGTTCTGCATGCAAGAGACCAACCGGGCATAAGAGAAGAAGGAGAAGAGTGTTACCTGGAATGGAGGCGCTAACGTTCACGGTGCTGGCGTTGGTGTCGCGACAGCTAACTGTGGTGGTTGTTGAGAAGCTCGGTGGCGCTACTTTTTTTCTTCTTCTTCCCCGTTGCAGAGACGCCATTGGTTCTCCCCTCTTCGTCCTCTGTTCCCCTTTGTAATCTCCTCTATTACTCCTCTTTTTTTTCCTTTTTTTTTTAACTCTCTTCTCCCCTGTACGCTCTCTCTTTCTCCTCTGTATTCCCTCCCTTTCTCTCCTGTGTTCTCTCTGTTTTGTCTTTTCTTTTTCTCTGCTTTTTCGTTTCTTATGCTCACCCTTTCCTCTGTTTTCGTCTCCCTGTGCTGCCCAGTTCTTCCCCTTCTCTGCCTTGTTTCGTTTCTTACATTTCCCTCTATTTCCTGTCTCTTTCCTTACCTCTCCTTTCTGTTTTTCCCCCTGTTTCTCCTCCCTTTTCAGTCTTTTTCTCCTGCTTTTATAGGCCAGAGACGGCCTTGTGTTGGTAAGTGGTAACGGTCGCCTTGTAATCTGGAAATAACGAGATAGCAGCCATAAAACGTGCCCCAAGATTGAAGCAATTTGGAGCTTTTGCTGCAAAACGTATCTCTGTTTCTTTACTGCTGAAAACGGCTTCTTGAGGGAGACAACGAATAGTGCTTTTAATGAATCGACGTCGTTTCAAACTTCAAATGAATATTTGCGATTCGGTCCTTGTATGTTTTTATAAATTTGTAATCAAGCCTCCGGATGAATTGTAATTGGATCCCTTGATCTTAACGCTTTTCTGGTTTGGTCCTTGGTTTCGGATTGTTTCAATTAAGTCCCTAATTGGCCATCAAACTTCAATAATTATGCAATTAAGCTCCTAATTTAACTAAACCAACTCTTCAAAATTATAATTGGACCCCAGAACTTTAATTTCTTCCAATAAAAGCCTAAATTGACTTAAAAAATCAATTTTCTTGCAATCAAACGCTCCATAAATTCAATGAAACCTTGGATAAAATTTAATTGAGTCCATAAACATCTGATTTTGGACTTTTCTTTCTCAAATTGAATTTTCCTTGTCTCAAGGCTCTCATCAGTCAAAAATATACTGTCAAAATTTCAATTCTTGTATTTTTGAATCTCCTCAATCAATTTCTATCATTTTTAGCATTCCAACATCCTTTTCTCACTCCTATTATTTTCGGATTTCTTTCGAATATTTTTTTGATATATTTTTTTGTATTTTCTCATTTTCATTTTTTTTGGTTTTGTGGGAATCCAAAAATGGGTAACAACAAAGACAATGAAATAACAGCACTACCTCCCATTTGATAAACCTTGTATATCAAATACAACAATAATCAATAAACGAACATTCTGTAATATTGACGTACAGTTACCTTGCAAGAGATAATGATTTTGTGATAGGATTTACATGTGTTCTAAACCACGTGGCAAATTGTTCAGCTTGTAATTGAAAGATTTGAGATTCGGTCAGCTGTGAGTTATTGTACAGTAAATATCGTCGATGTTGCCTGCAAGGTTTTTCCAAATTGTATGAGTTTATGATATCACAATATATAAATAGTACACTTGACAAAGTTTAAGTAGTACATCTACTTCCTTAATAAAAGGTCTCAGCTCATCACAGTTAAATAAGACATAATTGTGTGCTTGTCTGAACTCTATTTCAGACAAATATCTTCCCCTTACAGCATTTTTAGGTGTGGGTCATCTAGGATTGAAGAAGATTGACAAGTTCTCACTTGAAGGCATTTCACCACCATTATCATGATGTGGAACACGGTTGATCCTTGTTCTCAAATGAGGTTCGAAATAGTATGAGATAAATGTTGAGATCTCCTCAACAATATAGGCCTCACATATTGACGCCTCAACATGCGCCTTGTTCTTAACTTTTTTTTTAATATTGAACAAGTACTTGCATATCTAGAATTAAATAAAAATTATCAATTAAAAAAACAATGACAAAATGTTTAATTATGAATTACATTGCAACTGTAATATCTAACCTCTCGAATGGATACATCCATCTATACTAGACCAGTCCTCTAACTTTTACCTCATACAGTAAATGTATGGGTATATGCTCCATTGAGTCAAAAAATGATGGAGGGAATATCATCTCAAGTTTGCATATTGTCTCGATGATATTCATTTCAAGCCTTTCAATGTGATCAACATTCAACTTGCTAGAGCATATATCTCTAAAGAAATGACTGATCTCCATGAGTGCATCCAATATCCCCTTTGGCAACAAATCACGAAAAGCTAATGGAATGCGTTTTTGCATAAACATGTGGCAGGCATGACTCTTCATTCCATATATTTTGCATTCCTCCGTATTAACCAACCTTGATATGTTTAAGGCATGTCCATCGGGAAAGCACATACTCTTAAGCCATTTGTAGACTAATAGTTGTGCGTTTTTCTCTAACATGAAGCTTGCTCTTAGTTTTGCGACCCGTGAACCATCACAAACCAACTCCATATTTTTACGATTATAGAACAACGCTAAATCCAATCTAGCCTTGATATTGTCCTTTGTCTTCCCCTTCACATCCATGACGGTGTTGAAAATATTCTCAAACATGTTCTTTTCAATGTGCATGACGTCAAGGTTATGGCGAAGAAGATTGGTCTTTCAAGAAGGAAGCTCCCAAAAGATACTCCGCTTTACCTAATTATGGGTCAAACCAAAACCAGAAAACTTCTGCTTACTTGATTAGAGACCAAACACAATGTCACCGTACTCTGATACAACATCATGCAATTCTTTACTAGAAAGATGTAGGGGTGCAACATCCTTTTCAACTCTGCCAACAAAGAAATCATTATTGTTCTTTCTGTACCTGTGATTTGATGGCAAGAAACGACGATGACAGTTAAAAAAAGAAGCTTTACCTCCATTTGTTAGCTTGAATGCCTTGTTGTTTTCCATACAGTATGTACATGCTAGTTTTTCATGCGTGCTCCAACCAGAAACCATTCCATAAGTTGGAAAATCATTGATGGTCCACATCATCAAAGCCACCCTCATAACAAAATTTTGTTTCCTCGATATATCATAAGTCAAAGCTCCGGAGGACCACAACTGCGTCAACTCATCAATCTACGGTCAAAGATAAACATCTATATTCCAGCTTGGGCTGTTCGGACCGGGTATGATAGTAGATAAAAACATGAACTCCGGCCTCATACACATCCCCGGTGGCAAGTTATAAACCGTGATTATGACCAGCCAACAAGAATAAGGAGCAGCAAATGACCTGAATGGGTTGAATCCATTTATACACAACCCAAGACTCACGTTTCTTGATTCAACTGAAAAGTGAGGATGCACACTATTAAAGTGTTTGCATGCTTCGCCGTCAAAAGGATGCACCATCACTCCATCAACCGCATCATGTGATTGGTGCCATGTCATGTGCTCAACAATCCCTATTGACATGAATAACCTCTGTAGTCTAGGTGTGATTGGGTAGTATCTAAGTTTTTTATATGCCACGAGAGTCTTTCCCCTGCCAGTTCTGGGTTTGTTAGGGGAATACCCACATGTCATGCACTCGATCAGCTCAACATTTTCAAAGTAGTATAACATGCAAAAGTTAGGGCACATGTTAATTTTCTGGTATCCTAAACCGAGAGGTTTCATCATGGACTTTGCAGCATATAAGTTCTCTTTCAGCCTGTTCCCTTCAGGTAAAATGTTTCTCGCCCATTTGATAATTTTGTCATAACCGGCCTCACTTAACCCGTGATCTGACTTGATGGTGAACACCTATACTACAGCTAATAATTTATTGTGGTTCGTGCAGCCATCCCATAATGGTTCGTCCGAATATTTCAACAGATCAAAAACCATTTTTGCATCTGCATTAGGCTCTTCTTCTACGATTGGACGTTGACTAACATTACCTACAACATTGTTCCATCGGTATATACCGACCGAAGTATAGACAAAATAGTATTTACTGACCGAAGTATAGAAAAAATAGTATTTGTCGGTATTTATCACCGCCATTTACCGACAGAATTATTCCGTCGGTAATTCCATTGGTTTTAGGCGAATTTCTGGTAGTGTATAAATGTTATGTTCATCAAATAGACATTAAGACAACTTTCTTAAATGGATATTTAAAGGAGGAACTTTATATCAAGAAATATGAGGATTTTATACTTCCTAAAAATGAGAAAAAGGTTTTTGGATATATGCAAAGATAAAAAAATAGCTTTTGTTATATGCAAGTTATCATTATATACAAACAAGCAAAATACGAATCATTGGAAGGCAATTGCAAGAGTCTTTGGTTATCTCAAAAGAACTGCCATAACCCAATTTTGGATCCCCAAAAATTATTTTTTAAAATACATATTCAAAAATCCAAAAAAAAAAAATTCAAAATCCAAGAGTATTTTCGAGACACGAGGAGATAAACTTTCAAGCTGCAAAAGATCAAAATACTAGAAGAATAGCTAGATTGGGAGATTTTGACATGATGGGATGAAAAAAGAAATACTTATGGCTAGCTTTAAATATGTTTTATTTTTCAAATTTCTTTCATTTCAATTTCTTCATGGTCTACCCCTTTCATATCCACACAACCAACAAGTTAGCTTTTTATTCAATCAACATGTTCATATAGCAATGTTCCTTCATGTTCATATAGCAATGTTTACACAATAATCATTCTTCCCATCATATAAAGAATACACAATTAATCTATAATAATACTAATAACAAGAACATATTTTACCATTACATCTTCCATAAACCCTACACCCACATAATTCTAATTTCATCAAAATATGTCTTTAATCAAGCTTACTAAATTTTGTCAAAAATAGCAATAGATTCAAAAAGCAATAAGTCATCAACCTCTTACGTTTTCGAACCCAACGGTCAGAATATAGATCATAGCGTTGTGAACAATATATCTCAAAATCAAAATGATCCAACGGTTGGATCTCCCTAGATCTGAATAAAACCAAACTAATCTGAAAAAGATCGAGCTACTGGTAAACATGAATGACACCTTGTCATAGAGTGTGTTTCCGATCTCCACCATCCAGAATGAAGGCAATATCTAGGCGCACAACATATCCAACAATAGACATGATCCAATGGTGGAAGAGAGATAAATCGGTCGACGACCAAAACTGCCCTACAAGTGTATTTTCTTTTGTTTCGAGGAAATTTCCGATGATGATTTCTGTCAAACGGATTGTGTGCCTTCAAATCCCTCTAGTAAATTAGTAGAGGAGTGTGAGAAGAACAATATATCCAACAATCAGCATGATCCAACGATGGATTCTAGAGATATGGCCACCGGAGCATTATTGGTTCCTCCAAATTCTGCACTTCTCTCTCTAGCTGAATTTTCTCTATTGTCTCTCACCTTTTTCTTTTTGAACTGGTGGCCTCTTTACTGTTTTAAAGGCACATTTTCCCCTAATTATAATTTTGTCCCTCAATTATGCCTTTACGTATTTTATTTTATTTTTCATGTAAACTATCCGGTTTATTTCTACTTAAATTGCTAGTCTTTACCGAACTCCGATTGGGATGAGATCTTTAACTAAGGTAGGAAAACATATTAATATATTTCATGCAAAATGGCATCCCAATCCGATGATTGGATTAAGAGCTCTACTTTCTAATGTAAAATTAGTCAGTTCATGACTTTTCATCAACAATCTAGATTTTCTTGTTCAATCTTCACATAAAATCATATCAATTATCCTTGTAGCTAGACCATAGATAGGTCAAATTGGAAAATTCTTGACACCATGTACACTAGACCTTGAACTAAAATTCTGGAGTTGTAGCTGTAAGAAATTGGGATAAATGACTTTATGAGAGATGTCTGCCATCATGTTAGTTTTCACATGAAATAAGCCTTGCCTCACTTGGAGTTATAGAATTCGAAATATGGATAAAACACTTGGTAGAGGTGGGGTTGTTTCATTACAGGACATACCCGCTTACCACCATATTTCGACAATTTGAACGTATAAACAACATAACCGGGCTGACCAACTTCATCCCAGATGTGTGATTATGCCTTAACTTACTAAGGAAATAAGCCCTAAAAGGGAAATGAATCCTACAACTCTAGTCCAAGGAAAGGCTGGGGTGGGGGGGTCTCTTGGTTCAAGAGAGAGAGAGACCAAAGGGTGGTCTTTTGAAAGGAGAGATGAGGGAGCGGTTCCTGTGAGGGTTTCTAAGGTCGGGGAAGAAGAGAAAGAAAAGACCGAGGGAGGCGGCGATGACTAGTATAGGGTTTGCCCCCCCTAATGTTTCTCTTTTTTTTTGTTAAGTAATGTGTTTTTTTCTTTCTTGTAATGTCTCCCCAGATTTTTGCACATGCACTGAGATTTGTATTTATAATGCAAAAGTCTCATTGCGTTTGAGAAACAAAGTTTCAATTAAACTTATTCTCTCTTTTTAAAATTTGAATTTGATAAAGAATCAAATTTAAAAACAGATAACTATCATTAACTTGATGAGAAGGAGAGAATGACAAAAGCATATTGTAGTCTCTAGTTTCCCTACAAGTTGACAAATCACACTTTTCATCGAAATAAACCCCTGATCTTTTAATTTTAAATTTTAATCCCAATAATTTAAAATTAAAAGTCAACAGGCCAAAATTGAGTTATAATAGTTGTATCTATTGATATGGTACGCAAGTTCCGCCTTAAGATGGAAGCATACTCTCATCCCTACAAATTGAGGTCATTGGAAAAGAAGCATGAACATAAGGTAATAAATTGATGTCTTGTTTCAATTTTTATTGGAAAAAAGTAGTGAATAGGTCTGGTGTCATATAATTCCTATAGATTCATATCATTTATTGCATAGTCGTCCATGGTAATATAATAGAAAAGTTCAGAATGATAGCGTTAAGAATATTTATTTTTTTATGAAATATATAGCAGTGATTGTTATGCTTTTTGAGCTCTCTATGTCTTTTTTTTCTTTCAACAAGTAAAAAATATGTGTTAGTTATTATTTATCAAGATTTCTATAACAGTCATTTATTTTGATCTCAATTATGTCATTTTAATGCATTTTTAAACGCAAAAACAAATTGTAATTGTCTCATTTGATCCAACAGTGATCTTGTCTATATATCTATTTAGAGTTAATCTTACTTACAATGAAATCACTTGCGATGGTGTGCTCAATGATTTTACTAGATAAACTTCATTTACTACATGATTTTACACAAAGGCAGGTTAAGATTAAAGTAACAAATTTTACAATGCCCTCCTAAAGTACACATGAGAATATGGAGATCGAATGCATGAGAATAAAATTGCAACAAAAAAAATAATACAATTTTATATAGTAACTTGAGCTTATTCTCTACTGGACGTGAGCTTTTCTTGAAGAGTTTCCAGTCATTTCCTCTTACCTCATCAGCAATCACTGTACGATTGGAGGCATTTGACTTGTGATAGAATGCATCGTTGGTTATTTCACATAATGCTACAGTAAGATTTTGATGCAAGATCAGCAACACCAACAGTTATGCCTGCAAGACCAACAGTTATCTCTGCAACTAGCAGTCTCTTTTTATGGGATTTAACCACCTTTCTTCGCTTCTGAAAGTAAAGATAACAAAGCATGATGAATATTAGATACTAATGTCCTGTTATGGGTAAATTACGTGAAACTAATTTGGTAACATCCAAACTATAAAACAAATTTCGATCGATTCTGATGTATTCTCATTGCCACTATCACTATGCTATGGACACCAAGACATTAAATTCATTATCACTATACTTGAAAATACTCAAGAAAATATCTCATTTGTCCTGTTATAAAAAATTCTCAATTTTATGATGAATTCTTATTATTTTGGGCATTTTAATTGAAATATTTTTAATTTTTATATATGTAGTTTTATTTTTCATATAATGGTTTTATCGGTCAACGTACATATTTTTTGACACAGGTCACTTGATTTAATGGAATTGGACAGAAGGAAAGCAAACTTAATGAGACATATAATCAAAGGGTAGAACCCATAAAAAAAAAACAAAAAAAACAAAAGAGTATATTGGCAAAATATGTCATTAATCTATTTTTATATACATATAGATGATTCATATGTGACCTCTTAATTAATAGAAATGACTGGATATGTATACAAATATGACAACACAAAGTAGTTATTTATTCAAAATATATTCACCAAAATACTTTATCATGCTCGAGATTTAATTTTTATCCAATTGCGAATATTATATAATAAATCTATTAAATTATTCACCACAAAAAAAAAAGATGAATATTAAATTGATTGAATTGCTCACAATAAGAGAAAAGAAACGGTCAAATAGATTGAAAAGAAATTATCATTATACTAAATTATTCACAATCAAATATAATTATCATTATAATAAAGTACTGATATAAATTGTCACAGGACAATTGAAAAGAAATTAAAGAAGTCACAAAATTCAAAAAACAAAAACTGTAATGGTCGAAATTTGATTTGAAACACATACTTGAAAACTAGGTTATTAATCTTATTGTTTTTCTCAAATATTTTAATTTAATAAAAGATCAATCTATATTCAATTCCTCATAAAGAACAAACAATCCGCGAGAAAAATTGAATTCAAACCAAATCCACTATTAAGAAACAAATTGGGAATGTTAAGCAAATTGTATACTATGTTATTTATTTCTTTGAAGTACGTCACTAGTTATTTTCCAGTGCGAAGTTTTCAAAATATATTTTTACTTAGTTCTATTATAATTAAAATTAATATTTGTTCAGAAAACAACAAATTCTAGAGAAAAAATATTTTGTTAGAAGAATTTTTCTTTTCTTATTCATGTATTTGTTTTTTACTAAATCATATATTTTTTATTGTACCAAACTTTTTGAATAATAAATACAATAAAAACATATTTGTAAAAAAATTAATAATTTGAAATAAGTAAAATAAAATCTCTTCAACCTAAATTTTGCATTTGCAGACAATGGATAGCCTTCTAGTTCAGATTGTAGTTCGAGGGGTCCAGTTTTTTAACCTTAAAAACTCATATTAAACTTTATTTTACTTGAAAATACTTATGAAACTTCCTATAAACCTTAATAAATATGTTTTCAATAAAACAAAACATCCTAATCATTAAAATAAAAAACAAATAATTTTTTTTTTCAAACCTCAATGGTACTTCTCTTTGTAAAATGAACAAAACATCCTAATCTGACGTCAAGATAAGATTTTTGTGTGTTCAGAATGTGGCCAATCAATCTTTTTCACTATCATTGCTCTTTTTTACTGAGTTTCTCTATCGTCTCAACACTCAAGAATTGAAGTGTTAAAAAATAAAGCTAAGGATCATAACTGAAAATTCTAAAATCAAAAAGACCAAAGCGAAATTTTTCACAAGAAAATGAGTAAAAGGATCATAACCTTCAATTCTATTTTATTAAATCGATCTTTAATTCAATTTTATAATTTTCTCATACACTTTGAATTTGAGAGAGCATGTAAAGAAAAGAAAATCTCAACAAATAAAGTGACAATATAACATTTGTGGCTGAAATTGCAAAAACAAAATTGATTATCAAAATGAAAAAAAAAAAAGTAATGCTCCATAAACAATGAGTTACCAGTGAATTTAGGCAAATGTATAGTAATAAATAGTAAAGAAATAATTATACTGTTTTAGTTTCTAAAATTAATTACCTTTATGGGGGCCTCTTGTATCACGCTCCTGCTTAGACGTAGTAAAGTATAGTTATCGCAGAAGATGGCATCACCGTGGTGTGTGAAATTGTTACCACCATAACAAGCACAGCAAATTTCATAGGGGCTAACTGAATCATTGAAGAAACATTGAGAGCAACTGAAGTATGCTCCTGCCAAGAACGTCTTACAAGACCGGCAAATTATAGCCCTTCCACTATTCATGATGTAGAACAAGACGATTGCTTCCTCAAAATCCAAGCTTCCATTGCCGTCCTTGTCCACCGCCGTAAAGATGCTCGGATGAATGAAATCTGTGGCTTTTTTTTTCTTGAGATAGTCCACGTATTCAAGTAGGCTAATTTTCCCGTCTCCGTTCTTATCCATGGATTTGAAAGTTGTCCTGACCAGTTTCTTGTTTTTTCCGGGCAGGTGTTCGTAACAAGCTACAGCAGCCCGGCGAATCTCCTCCATATCTATTTATGCGTATAATATTTAAGAGGAAGAAAATTTAAGAGGATAATGGAAGAGTTAGCTAAACTTAATATATTTAGTTATTACTTTGTGGATTTAGCACCCTATCAGAAATATTTTAATTTATTTTTTATCACGTATAATTATATACCAAAATTGAGACTTGACTTTTATAAAAGCCAAAATAAGTTGACTTGACGTAAACAAACTACGAGACGGAATCATAGATTATAATTATTAGGTATTCATTCAATTTATATCAACCACTAAATCATAGGTATAATATCTTGGCTTCCACGGCAGGTTGATTCAAAAGAGCTTGATTTGGATTTTGTTTTATTTTAAACGGTTTTGGGGTTGTTCAAAAAATGGGGATGACAAGAAATTCTTGTTTTTTTATCTGTGAAAAGGAGAAATGATAGTCGTTATCTAGTATTTTGATCACTAGGAACCGTAACTAGTCTCAGAGATCGGGCACGGGAACTGGTTGCTTAAAGGAAAGGTACTAACACCCAAAATACGCCCTACCTAATAAGGTAAGCTGCATTATTTAATTATCTGATAAAACTAAGGTCTTGTTGTATTTTCTAATTATTAGTTTATCTATGTTTTAAGAAAAGTCCTCATAGGTAAGGAAATCCTTATCTTATCGACTAAAAACCTAACCGTTCTAAAATCTATAAAAGAAACTTCTTTTTTAATATCAGGAATACGTTTTACGTATAAATTTGTATTCCCAGATATTAAAAGAAAACAAAAAAAATTTTGAAATTTTTGAAATATTGCATTAGTTCTCGTGACTTTAATACACTGGTTATAAAAGCCAAAAATGCATGTTAAGACATTTGTTTTAATACAAATATGCTAAAAAAAATTTATAAGCTTTGAGGAACTTGGCCGTAGATTTTTTTTGTTTTATAAATTTGTTTTTGCTACATTTAGGAAAAAAACCGGATATTTTAACACCGGATTTGTATTTTTACGGTATAAAAATACAAACCAATGTTAATAAAAAAAGGCATAAAACAAGCAAAAAAATCATCAATTTTTGGAAAGGCTTTTTTTAAAAAAATTTTGTTTTTGCAATTTTTTCTTTTTTCTTTTTTCTGGTTAAAATTATATTACATAATATTATATTATATTATATTATGGTCGAGCTGACCACTTTCGAGTGGTGCCACCATCACTCCAACCTCGATCAGGTCGAACGGTTTACATTAGCGTGTAGTTAGGTGTCAGGTGATTGTTTGCGTGCAAGCTTCATCCAATTTAGGGGACAAACGAGGCGTCAAACGCCTTGGAAAAGGAGGCCCCTCGAGTGGCCTCTCTAAAGAAGAAGATGAATAGTCATCTTTAAAATGGCGTCGTTTTGGATACTTATGCTTTAGTCTTTTAATTTGTGATTTGTTTCTAATTACACCCCTAATTGGCATAAAACTTTCCATTTTGTTTAATTTCACCCTTGAAAAACTTTAATTCAAACCCCGGATTTCAACGCCCTTTTCCCTTTGGTCCCTGGTTTTGAATTTATGCAATTTGATCCTCAATTGATCGATAAACTTCAAATTTCTTCAATTTGGTCCCTAATTCGGTCAATTTCAGTCCCTCTATTTACGCACCTTTTCCAGTTTGGTCCTTGATTTTGGATGTCTTCAATCAAGTCCTTAAATGGTCTTCAAACTTCAATATTTATGCAATTAAATCCCTGATTTGACCAAATCAACTCTTAAAAATTATAATTTGACCCCAGAACTTTAATTTCCTCTAATTAAAGCTTAAATTGACTTAAAAATCAATTGAATTTTCTCTAATCATTTCTTTCTTGAATTGAATTTTCTTTATCAACAGGGCTTTCATGTAAACCCTCGGTTATAATTTTTCTGGGTATTTAAAAGATGAGAAATTTAACCAATAGTAAAATGGGTTAAATTAAATTAAAGAAACCTAATCAAGATAAAAATAGTGAAATTAATGAAATGAAA
>Ga0325411_1002088_pt1 | contig 22445 bp, 13 predicted proteins | sample PopdelMetagenome_13_FD_206181 | JGI IMG/M metagenome (GOLD analysis project Ga0325411, IMG submission 206181) | Populus deltoides microbial communities from Bellville, Georgia, United States - Xylem-PdIQD-R4 | ecosystem: Host-associated > Plants > Phyllosphere > Stem > Wood/Secondary xylem... | reverse complement strand
TCTGTGACAGAATTAATGAAAATTTTAGCATATGGATCCAGAAGAACACGTTCTGCAACGAATTTAGCTCCGTCACCCTGAAGAGCAGCTCCTTTGCATCGGCAACCATGGCTCATAAAAGTCCAAGCACTCTCCGGTGAGGCAAGACAGATATCACCTGATCGTTTAACAAATGGATCTAGATCAAGCTCTAGGGCCGGCTCTGGCGATGTACTATCATCATACAAGCAGAGAACGCAACCCGCTGCATTTCCTGAAAAAGAAGAAGAAGCAAGATTCATAGAACCATCAGTAGAAAAGGAAACACCCAGAGGAGCAGGATATCCGGGATCAATCCAACCGGAACACAAAAATTGGCCTTGCTATGGTTCCTGATTTCCGCGCCACTCGATTTGAGTTTGAGCAAAAACGATAGATAGAAGGGGGTTTGTGTGGCCTCAAACCCCAACTCAATAGCAAGCCTCCGAACAGAGTCCTGTATGAATGGGGTCTTTATGGCCCTGGCATCAGAGGATGGATCAAAAGGCATGAAACACGACGAATCAGACGTGTATATGCCGCCCCAAAGAAGCATCAGTCTAACATTATCACTAGCACCCAATTAGATAAGTTGACAATTTCTTCAGTTGGTCAAGTAATTTATTGCTTGCTTGAAGTAAACAACATCTGATCAGCAGGCTGAGAAGAAACTCTGGATCTAGCGAAAAAAACACTCTTGAACCTCCCTCCACATCCATCATCCTAAACCCTATTGTGGGCGTGGTTTTTTTCTCTCTTCTTCTGCAGACATAATGAACAGATGTAGATGATTCCATGAGTTACAGAGGCATGATGGGGCTGTTGCAAGTAAGGTAGAGAGCTGCCATGATTAGAAAATAAAACAGAGAAAGAAATGGAGAGGAACATTAATTTATATGAATTATCCATTGAAATGATAAAAATAAATTAAGTTAGGGACTAATTTGTAGTTATCTTTTTTGTTAATAAAAAAGTTATAGCGCAAATAAAAAATAAAATATTATTTTTTATACATATAAAAAATAATATTGGTAGGTCACGTGTAGATTGCAAACACTATTCTCTGCTCTCCAATGACCAATAAACTCTAAGCTCGACACCTCATCCTTCCGCACCAAGCGCACGTTAGCCCACTTTCCCCGTTCTAAATTAAAACCTCCAGTACAGCTGCAAACAATCTACTTTTGAAGCGCACTTTAGCCGCTCCTCTTCCTCACCAAACCCTCTCTCCCCCACAGACACGAAAAAGAAGAGAAATAGAAAAAGAAAAAAACTCCCAAATCCAAAGAAATTAGGGTTTCAACATAATTAAATAAATTAAATACACTGAGTTAAACTAGCAACTCGGCTTCTCGCTTTCTGTTTGTGTGTTTCAATGCCTGTTAATTGCTTAGCGAAATCGTGTCTTGAAAACCCTAGACAGTGCCAGAGTGGTCCTTTTTGCGGCCAATTTTGGCATATCTAATTTGATTTGAGAGATGGCGCCCAGTCGCAGGAAAGGTGCCGCCGGAAAAGCAGCTGCTGCCGCCGCCGCTCGCCGTCAATGGAAGGTGGGCGATCTCGTCCTTGCCAAAGTCAAAGGCTTTCCTGCTTGGCCTGCCACAGTATGTTTCTCTCTTTATTTTTGGTTGCATGTTACTTTATTTTCCGATGCTTTGTTTGCCACTTTTAAATTTTTTTGTGTGCCTTAGCTAAGTATTAGCTGCTTATTAAGTGGGGTTATTGTTGATGCCAGGTAAGTGAGCCGGAGAAGTGGGGCTATCCGAATCCAGCTGATTGGAAGAAAATACTCGTCTATTTCTTTGGAACCCAGCAAATGTGAGTGTAACTACTGCAGATACTCCTTATCCAATATGATCTTCTGATGGTTTTTTTTCTCCTGCGTATGAGCGTTTTTTTGGGTTATCTAGCATCTCGAGTTTGTGGAAGTTGATTTTATGATTTGATATGATTTTGCTTGTATAATTGGTCTAGTCTAGTCTCATCTTTTGTTTAATGCAATTTTTTTTTTGTAATTTATAGTCATTTACCAGAGTCGTAGGACAAAGCAAGTTGTTTATCTGGTCTCTTGACTCAAGGTACTTAGATATTAAAGGAGATTTAGAAAGGGACAACTAGAATTGTGTTTTATAGTTAGATAATCTTCATCTTGCCTGAATGTTTAATGTGAATTATTTTGTTTTGACTGTCAGCAATGATAAGAAAGTATGTGGAAATTTATCTTGTAAGTGTTTCTTGTTTGTCCATATTATAATGTTTATGCAATGACGGCTTTTAACTTTTTCTGTATTGGGGAACTATTACTTTTGAGTACATATTTTTTTCTTTTCCAAAGGGAGATTGCAATCAGTTGAGCGAATTGACGTAGTATATTTGAAATCATGTGGCGAACAATAGGCCCTTGTAGCATGTTTCATTGTTGATAAAGCTGTTTTTTTCTGGGTGTAGTTGTTGAATTAATTTTAGGTTCTGGTATGAACAAGAACAATGATTTCCTGTATAAACTCTTTGTTTGAGTTGTCATAACCCAGAAGTGACAAATAGTGTTTCCTTGGAAGCTTGCGTGGAGAGTTGAACTCTCTGTTAGTATATGAAAAGGGATGATGTTGCCTATAATTATTTCTTTTCTTTTTTTTTCTCGTTACCATTGAGTAAATTATAAAGGCCATTGCATCAGTCACTACTTTTATCTGGTAGTCTTTTTTTCTTATATTTGTCAAATATGGTTTTGGGTTTTCCTTTGTCTCTTTTTATTGATAAACAAAACTCTAATAAAAGAGGACCTAAGAATTGCAAAAACAAGAACCTTATTTACATGAAAGTGAATCCACAACTTCTAATATCTAAATGAGCATCTTTAACCCCACAACACAGCCTTTTGCTTTACATGAATGGATCATCCTTTCAGCAAAATTGATTTAAATGATTGTGCCGAAGCAACTGTTATGTAAATGGTGGTGGTAGTTTGGCTTCTTGTTCATATATATATATATGTATATATAATATTCATACATGCTTATAGATATTTACATACGTGTGCCATATCTTCACTTTTCTTCTGATTATTGAAGCTCTTAGTAGGATGATAGTTAAAGAAATAAGGAAGGTTTTTTGATGGTTTTAGCTCAGGCAGAAATGGGTAGACTGTCTTGGCATCTTGTCCTTTGCTGATGGTACTTTAGTCTTCTTTGGGATGGATCCTACTGAAAGATTACTTTAAAGATCCATTCTTCTATGAGATGGTATCTGGGATCAAAATTGATTTGTATTGGTTGAATGGTTCCTGCTAGAGGAAAAGTTGATGACAACTTCTTGACTCATCTGGGTTGTAGGATGGAGAATCTTCCAATTTTATCTTTTTGAGCCTACCTTTGATAGCCAAATGCAAAGACAAGAAAGTGTGGAACTTGTTCTAGCAAATTCAGGAGAAAGCTTGTGTGGTGGAAAAAGGCATTATATCACTTTAAAGAAGGTTTACTCATAAAGGGTGAACTCTGAAACCTCCCTATTCATTCCTTGTTTTATTTCCATTTTTGTGTGCTATTTCTTATGGACTAAAAGATGCTGGAGAAGGGTTTTCGGGAAAACATAGGGGAGAATTTCTTTTGTGATTGTTAATGGACTAGAAGCTTAAGGTGGATGGTTTATTCTACTCGGGGTTTCTATTATGTTGTGGCAGTTCAATTGATTGAAAGTTCATGCTTAGATAGGTGGTGTTTTTGTAGAAGCAAAAATTATCCGTGGGTTGTATACCTTTTGCTCTTTGGGGTTTTTTCATAGGAGTGGAGCGAAAGAGAATTGGATGTGAAAGAAATTACTCTCAAACCTTTGAAGAGTTTCCCTTGATAATATGGCATGTTGGACAACTTTTTGCTAGTGAAGATGAGTCTCAGTTTTAAACCAACTATGATGTGTAATAAATGTACATCATAGTTTCTTTAAATATCTTCCTACACGAAAATCATAAAGATATAACCACAACTATGATTTAGAACAACAAGCTAGAGTTATTTGGGTACAATTCTGGAGTCTATGAACAGTTATGTCAGCATAATTTAGGGTTTAATGTTAGAGGTATAAATAAAGGAAGAGATGGAATCCCATCTAGGGACCCATGGAATCTTGGCTATGATTGCGTTACAATGTAAAAACAGAAAAAAATTGATTGCTGGAAAATTATTTGAAAAATATTGGCACATTAAAAGACTAGATCACTGTATGTAGCACTAAAATTCTCAGTATCCTTGTTTAATGGGAACTCAGTCTCCTAATTCCATAAACCACAGCTATTCCCATGTAACAAGGAAAAAGATGAAGGAAAAAAATGCTACTTGGTTAAGGACTAATAACAAGTAAGACATTTACATGTAAAATAGAATCCTTGTCCCAGCTAATTTCATGCTGATTCCAGAAACAACCTTGACTCGTAAAATAAATGGAAATGCACAGATGCTAATATTTTTGTTGGCCACTTCAAAATCATAGACATGCAACTCCCATCCATTGAAAAATAGTTATAGGTATTGAGGAAACAAGTCTCTTTCAATTGATCTCTGTACTACCCTACAAATCCTCAAAATTGAGAAGATATGTTCACGCAGCACTAGTTTAATTGTAATGCAAAAGCATGTGGCAAACTGATTTAACTACTTTTTGACTAAGAAACATCTATTGATATCCATTTGTAGAGATTATTAATTGTCAAATTCTTTCCCTAAAAAAGAAAGTAATATCAGAGGGTATGGCCATCTTTTGAGCCTTCATGTTGGTATAAATAGCCTCCAGTTCTGCTCTTATAAGCATCTTATATAAAAATCTATCACAAAACATCCCCTTCTAGATGGCTTTTTAAGAGCTTGATTCTTGCCATCATCATTACAATTGCATGATGAACAATGTCAAAAGAGAGTAGCAAAAGATTCCATCTCCCAATCTTGCTTGCAATGGTGACTTATGATGCAGAGATGATGCCAAAGAGAACGGGATAGCTGTTTTTAACATTTTTTTTTTATTTCATACCACTTTCAACATTAGACATAAATCAGGCTTGAAATGCTTCCACCCTTTCTTGTTAGTTTTCTTCTCTTAACGAGACTGTCTTAGATCCTTCAAAATATTATGAACATCCTCATGTTTGGCTGCATTGAAGTCCAGCATTTTTGGAGCCATTTCCCCAATGGAAAATGTGGTTCACCTGTAGGGTTATGAGTAGGGATATGAACTGCATATTGGTTGATTCCATTGTTAAGGATTGTTGAGCTTGATTTGTGCCCCTGGTTATGATACTCTGTCTATTGGGATATTTTGGGTCATATTTTCTCTCAGTCATCTGCTGTTGGTTATTGTCTTTCGATTTCTCTAGTTTCTTTTTGGGAGCTTCCTAGTCTAATCGATGTTCTTGGAGACAATCGTTAGAAGGTAGGCTTTCAATGGGGATTTTGCAGTTATCCCCTGTTTAGTTTTCCAACTTTGAGAATGCATAATTCTCTATGCTGTAATCCTTGTTTAAATGGTCTTTCTTCTCTCTTTTAGCTTGTTCCAAGCCTATCATTGCTAATTTCTTTTGATAAGAGACACTTGCTAGAATTTTTAATGACAGCTTAGCAGTTATCAGTAAAGTGATTCTATGGCTATTTGGTTTCTAAATGTTCAATAATGTATAATTGCAGATCTCACATTTCTTGTCTAAATGGTCTCTCTTTTTTCTTTCCTTTTGCTTTGCGAGGTTTCAGATGGTATGTCTCTCAATAGTCTGTCTGCATCCAGTTTCTTTTTTTTACATGTTCTATGCTGTGTTCATTTTTAATCAGAAAAGAGGTATTCCTTTGGAATTCGAAGCACATTGGATGGTGGAGAAAAAAATTATTGGAAAGTTTATTTTTACCTGTACAAAATAGTGTCTTGAATATCTAAGTATAAGTTGGGTAACTTTTTAAAATTTCCTTTTCTTATCCTGTGGTTAAAAGTAAGCAGGAGAAATAAACAGAAAGTCAATAGTAACGTTATCATTTCTTTCTGAATTTGCTGTTCTTGCAGGGGAAGAGCCTTTGTGATGTAGGGCATATTTAGATTACTGTCCTACGAAGGATTTTGGGTGTGCCGGGGTTTGGAGAATTAGGGATTTTAGAGGTGAATTCTGGTTTTGATTTATGTGGAATTGGGATTGATCAAGGATATTTTTTGGGTGGAATTGTTCCATTATTAAAATTCCCATGGTTACGTAGGTAGGTGCTCCTTTTACAGGCACCAAATCCTTAGCTGTCTTAAACTAAATAGGCAAAATAAAACAAGCATGAATAAAAAATCCATATTAACATCCTTGCTCCTAAAGAAACTAAGATTCCCAAATAGAGTAGCTTTACAGGATATATCAAAATATACGCAATCACAGATTGATTAACATTAATTTCTGAACTTCTCTATCTTTGACTGCATCACCTTGCATCCAAATCTAAATACATGATTGTATAGATTGTATATATGCCTATGAATTAGTTAACATATCAGCATTTAGGTTTTGTGCCATACAATATTGCATTGTGCTTGTCTAACTTCCTTCTTGTACTTGAAATACTAATTTATGGATGGCATTTTTTTGATCTTTGAGGTTGTTTCTTTCCTTTGTGATATTCTTCTTGTTTGGGCTGATTTTAGCTAAATGTGTTATTTCTCCCCCCGAATGCTTTTCTTAAGAGCTTTTTTAGAATGCAGTTAATTAAGACTGTTTTGTTTGGATGAATATGTTGTTAATACAGAGCCTTCTGCAACCCCGCTGATGTTGAACCATTTACTGAAGAGAAGAAACAAACACTGTTGATGAAACGCCAGGGGAGGGGTGCAGATTTTGTTCGTGCAGTGCAAGAGATCATTGATAGTTATGAGAAGTTAAAGAAGCAGGATCGAGTTGTTTTGAGCTCAGACGATGGCCCTACTCATGCAAATGGTGGGAATTCATTAGAGTCTTCAAATCACTTTGAGGTGAAGGATCAAAGAGAAACATCAGAAGCAACTATTACAGGTAGAAATGATCTGAGTCTTCAAATTGATGATGCTTCTGCTGATGCAAAAATTGGTTCTTTGCATCACAAAGACGCGTTATTGGAGCAACCTCCTGATAATGTGGTGATTAGAGAAAAGCCTATAATCACCACCTACACTTCAAGGAAAAGATCTGGAGGTTTACGATCTAGGAAACGTATCATGCAGGAAAAGGCACCTTCAATTGAAAGGTCTAGAAGCTCTTCCCGGTTGGAGTCCAGTAGATTTCAAAACTTCATGATGCCACCAGATGATGGTAATAAGAGTTCAGGAGATATGTCAATTGATTGTATCCAGGACAGATCTTTGCGAAGCACTAGGCAAATCAAGAAATCACCAGATGATTCTGAGTGCGACAATGCAGATTCATCTGCTTTTGTTTCTAATGTCAGCATCGAAGATAATGGTTCTGAAATTATCACAGCTGACTCTGATTCCCTTAGCTTGAATGAAGGTAGCACTCTGGATAGTGGTTCTAGACTCGAGACCTCTGAAACTGCTGTTCAATGTTTGGAGGGAGATATTGAGTTGAGCAGAGGGCTTGATTTCCAAATAAAGAATGTTGTTATAAGAAAGAAAAGGAAACAGAACAGAAAGCGAGCAACTGATGAAGTGGCTGAGCCAACAGTCAGACTGGAAACAGAGGCAGATGTGGATGTAGGATTGCATGATAATAACCAAAATTCCCAATTTGCATGTAAAAATTTGAATATAACTCAAATTAAAGAAGATGGAGATGAGCACTTGCCACTAGTGAAACGAGCTAGAGTTAGAATGGGCAAACAATCATCTTTGGAGGAGGAACACAATAATTTTACTCGAGCTGAAGAACGAAGACCAAATGAAGTTGCCTTCAATGCAATGGAGGAAGACAATAGCTTTTTTCAACCTGAAGAAAGAACATCTCTTGAAGCTGGAGTTAATACATTGGAGCCGATTAGCTCCTCCTCAAATTGCAACAGTGATATTGTTGCTCATAGAGATTCGTTGGTGGTGAGGGGAATTTTTAGTAATGTCTCACCCTCAAAGAATTGCACTCCAATTCAAGCAGATAAGTCCCAGCTTTTGAGAGTTAAGGAAGTCCAATCCTTTTGCAGTTCTGCTGACAGTGAATCTGCTTTACCTCCATCTAAACGTCTTCATCGTGCTTTGGAAGCCATGTCAGCGAATGCTACTGAAGGTCAAGCTTTTATTGAAACATCAACCGTGAAAACATTTATCATTGGTAGTTCCATTTCTTCAATAAGGAGTGCTTCTGATATGGTGACTGAAAGTAAAGAAAACAGTGATTCAGAAGAGCAGATCATTGACTCTCCTGGCAATATGGTTTCTTCACTCTCATCTGGCTCCAAGAAAATTTTAGAGGAATCCAATAAATCATCATTGGATGTCAAAATTTGCAATGAACCTGGAAGCATCAAGGGTCCAGGGCTTTGCAAAGAGGTCTTTCCAGAGGCTACAGACCAAGGTGCTGACAAAGATCTCAGTGGATTATGTTTTGAAACTGGCAATACTTGTATTTCTACTCAAGCCCGATCTCCATTGCAATTGATGCCTAATCTTGATAGAAGACAAGCTAGTCTGCTATCCCGTCATGGTTCATTGGGTCAGTTGTTGCTTCCAAAAGATGACGGCAATTCTGATGACACTGAATTAAAAGACTCCGGGGATGGAAATGCTAATAAAGAACTTCATACTTCCAAAGATTCTGTGATGAGTCCAAATATTATCTCTCAGGCTGATGACGCCGCTAAAGTTTCTCCTCAAAGTGGTGCAAATCTCCTTCGATTCACTGCAGAGGAAGTTGGTTATGAGGATTCTGAGACTGTTAGGCCTCAAATTGATTCTGACAGCCAAGCTAATGGCATGTAAGTGTTATTTTCCTTTTGGTTCTGTGCTGTCTGTGTTGGTATGCTTTTACCTGTTACAATTTCAGTAAGAACTAGGCATTTTTTACCCTCTATCGAAAAAAGTTCTTTATCCTTGGTGTTAAGGCATGAGATTCCATCACTGTTCCTTGTCATTTATTTTGTTTTCAATTCATCATTTTTGTGCTTAAGTTTCTTAATTTTTCTGTCTTAGTTGTGAGGTGGCAAAAGATGTAAACTGTGACCAGCGACAGAAGGAAGCTAGTCATGTTTCTTTTTCCGAATATCATTTGGATGACAAGGATGACTTGGCCCAGTCAAGTCTGCCTCCAGCTGATAGAGTAGAATGTCCTGCACAAATATTTACTCCTAATGCCTCAGTCCACGTGTCTACTTCAGAAAGTGTTAATTTTATTCAAAACAGTGGGTCTTCTAGTCCTAATTCCCTTTCACACCCAAAGAAAATTGTGAGCACTTCGGTTTCTGATGAAGATAAAATTGAGTCAGCAGTGCCTCAAAGACCAAAATCAGTTGGGAAATGGAATAATTGTGCAGAAGCACACGCTGCTTTGTCATCCTTTGAAGCAATACTTGGATCATTAACAAGGACGAAGGAGAGCATTAGTCGAGCAACACGCATGGCTATTGACTGTGCAAAGTTTGGTGTATCTGCTAAGGTATGATAATGATGCTTAGCCATGTGATTTAGATTTTTTGTTGTTAGCTCATTCTGTTAAGAGATTATGATATGCCAGCTAAATAAAATAAATTTTAGTTTGGCTAACATACATGTAGATTTGAGATTTCTTAAAAAGTGAAGGGGGGGGTGGGGTTGTCGATGCCTGATTTACCTTTTTCATTGATTCTTCCAAGAATAAGTCTGTAGATCAGGTGCGGATTTTCCACAGCAGTATGTCTATGCAAACATTTCTGAAGTCAATATGCATGAAATATACTGACACTTGAGTTTTTTTTAACAGGCATTTAGTTAGCATTAACGATAATTTTACTCATTTTCTACACTTGCATTGAGCAAAGTTCATGTTAGAATCTGAATGTTCACTCATTTTCATTGGAGATGAGGCTCCATGAAGTTTATTTGTATCTTTTTGCACGACAATTTAGTTGAAATGGAAGTTTAAACGTGTGATCCAGTTTTCTGATGATCTTTTGATATAATACTACTCAAAAACTTAGGTGGTGGAGATTCTTGCTCGTAGTTTGGAAAGTGAGTCAAATTTACATAAAAGGGTGGATTTATTCTTTCTTGTGGATTCCATTGCCCAGTGCTCTCGAGGTTTAAAAGGTGAAGTGCTTGTTGTTTTTAAGTTGTATGTCTTTGTGGTATATGTGATGTTGATCTCCAGTTCCATTTTCAGGTGATGTTGGTGGTATATATCCATCGGCTATTCAAACTGTACTGCCACGCCTACTTTCAGCTGCTGCTCCTCCTGGAAGTTTTGCACAAGAAAATCGGAGACAGTGTTTGAAGGCAAGCCTTGGAAACTTCTAGTGCATTTTGTCCTTGATTTTTTTTCCCATTCATGTGTTACCCTTTGATATTTATTTTATAGGTTTTGAGGCTTTGGCTGGAAAGACGGATTCTTTCTGAATCCGTTATTCGCCATCACATTTGGGAACTTGATATACTTGGTGGTTCATCTTCTGCTGGCCTATATTCTCGTCGCTCAGCAAGAACAGAAAGAGCTTTAGATGATCCTGTTAGAGACATGGAGGGTATGCTTGTGGATGAATACGGAAGGTTTGAGTCCTGCTAATATATCTTTTGCTTGTAGAGTAGTTCCCAAAATCTGTACACCTGTTTTATATTGAGATGGTTCTTGTTGCCTCAGCAATTCAAGTTTCCAGCTTCCGGGATTTTGTATGCCCCGCATGCTTAAGGATGAAGATGACGGAAGTGATTCTGATGGAGGGTTTGAGGCTGTCACCCCAGAACATTATGCTGAAGCTCCTGAATATCAAGAGTCTACTCCTGCAGTAGAGAAGCATACACATATCTTGGAAGATGTCGATGGTGAGCTTGAAATGGAGGATGTGGCCCCCTCTTGTGAGGCTGAAATGAGTTCAACCAGTGGCATTGGTGGAGGTGATGCTGCATGTAATTCACACAATCAACTTGAACAGTGCTTACCACAGCCCTTCGCCCCTCCTCTTCCACAGGATGTGCCGCCGTCATCACCACCATTGCCGTCATCACCACCACCACCACCACCGCCTCCCCCACCTCCTCCTGCCGCACCCTGTTCATCTGCAATGCCTGATTCTTATACTAGTGGTGTTGATTCAAATATTTATACAAATTCACATGTATGTGCCCATAGTTGATCGCATTTTCTTTCACATATTTGTTCAACTGTCAGTATTAACATATAGAAGGTGGAATGTATTAGGCTCTGCTTTCATTTCTGATTCAGATAAAATTTGCAGGATTTGCAAGATGGCTTGAGACAACCTTTGACTCAGAATTCTGTTCCACCAAGAATCAACCCTTCATTGTCCAATGCAGTGCTTTGTCGTACACCTGAATGTAGAGATCAGATGCAGGTGCAGCATTGTGACTCGACCAGATCTTTCAGCAATTATCCTGTATGTCAATCAAATAATATTCATCGCACTGATGGTCCTAGCTTCCATCATAAAGCATATCCTCCAAGGCCGCAACACCCTCCTCCCTCGAATCAGTTTTCTTATGTTCAGGCAAACCAACATGTGAAGTCTCGAAGAGAAATCCCACCCCCTTCCTACTTCAACAGATTCCAGCATTCACATGATTTTGATTGTGGAAACTTTTATAATAACCATGAAAGAATGAGACCTGGCCCATACGAGCTTAATGATAGCTGGAGATTTCCTGCCCCCTTTCCGGGTATGTTTAGTATTTTATGAGAGGTTGCAGGGATTAATGGAAGCTTTGTTCTCTACTGTGATTATAATTGTTGCATCTTATTGTCTGCCATCCACTATTTTTTCTCTGCCTAGGTCCAAGATATCCTGACAAAGCCAAAGCATCCTATGCACCTGTTCCTTATGATGGCCCTCCACAGGAGCCAACTAGATTACCGCATCAAGAGTGGGATTTTCATGCCCAGGGGATGTATCACAGAAACTTTATGGCTTCTAGACCTCCTCCTGAATGTGCAATTCCAGTGTCAAATAGAGGTGCGTTAATTTTTCAAGAGATCTTGTCAAGTTTGAAAATAAAACCAATATTACCGTTTTCCCAACACTATAAGAATTATTAATAATTGGAAGATCCTTTTCTTTTAAAAACTACATGGAAGTTCATATTAGTATAGGCTATAAGAATTTGTGTCGTGTTTCAGCTCCGAGCATTTGGCGGCCAAGATGAGATTGTTATCAGAGTGTTGGGATTGGTATGTAATCATCATATCTGCTTTGTGTTGCAACTTTTTATTGTGTATTTATAAATGCTATCATCTTATTGATTTACTCACTGTTTTATATTTGTCAGGAAGGATCCATTTTTTATCTGTTTTTTTGCGGCTTGTTCAAAAGAGTGAGTGAGTCTACCTGGTTCTATATTGATTTCTCCCCCCGGATTTCGTCTGGAAGAGGCTTTACAACAGATGATTGGGGTGTGACCTACTGAATGGGGTTGTATATATGTATCCTGTCAACTTTTCAGCAAATGCAGAGAGTAGATGACATCCTGTCAACTTTTCAGCAAATGCAGAGAGTAGATGACAGCCATTAAGAAGGGGACGTGGAAGCTGTAACTTAACATTAGGCTGTCATGTATCAATTCCCAATTTTTCTTTTATTGTCAGTATAATTTATTTATTAAAAGGCCTCTAGAGAAATTCTGTAAAAAAATTTACCAGGGCCATTGGTTAGAACTCGTAACTTTTTATCTGGTATACAAGGAAAATTAGATCAGACTTTTTGGGGATTTCTCTCTGTTCGTGTTATTCAAGAAACATTTTTCAGCCTGAGTGCACGGTTGATGTTGCTGTAGTTTTTATGGTTATGGCTGAAAAAATAGGTTTATTTTTTTTTAATTATGATTTTAAAAAATAGATATTAAAAAATATGTTTAGTTAAAAGTAATTTAAGATATATTTTTTTGCTTTTAAAATAAATAAAAATCTTGTGTTTATATATAAAAAAATTATTTTAATTTTAACGAAACTACAATATAAAAGGTAATTAGTGGGGTCTAATGTAAAAAGTAAAAACTATTTAATTAATTAAGTAGAAGCTAATGATTTATTTCAAAAAAATATTTAGTTTGATCTCAAACTTGTAAAAAAAAGGGATAAAAAATAAAAAAAATCATTTAAGAAGACACAAAAAAGTTATATTAAAACAAATAAAAATATCCTTAAGTGAACATAATATGTTTATATATTTAACTTAATTCAAAACTAATTTTTTTAAAGCTAAATTTAACAAAGAAATTAAAAAAAATAAAAATATAAAAAGTAAATAAAAAATTAACAAAGTTCAATATTTAATTAAATCAAATGTTAAAAAATAAAATAAAAAAACATAAACATAAAATAAATTTAAAAATAAAAAAATAAATTGAATAGATACTTAAGCATGAAATTGAGAGGGTCAGGAAAAAAAAAAAACCAAATTAGTGCTTACACCTCATCAATATATAACACTTTGATCTATTGGTATCCCTTTAAATTTTTATGTATTAAATACCTAAAAATTTGAAAGGTTATTAGTTTTAATAAGAGTCTTTTTACCTGGGAGTTGTATGTCCCATCAATGAGCGACTTTATACCTTTCCTATAAGATTTATCTGACCCTTGTAGAATTGTTAGGATTCATTGTAGTCAAGTGGCTTATTCTTATTAAAAGAGATGTCATTTGAAAAATAAAATGACAGTATGCATTTAATACACTGTTTGAGTAGATTTTTAGAGATATAAGATGACATAAAAGGTCATTCATCTAAATGTAAAGGTGAAACGTTTTTCCATTAATAACCCTATATTCATTATTGCTTCCATCTTTTCTTTGGTTTTTACTTTGTAGCTTTTATAAAATAGTTTTGTTAAAAAAAAATCCCTGAGCCAGTTTTGCTCTAATCTAAGAAGAAAATATCTTTATAGGTATTTTCTATCAAAATATTATTTCTTTTTATTCTTCTTTTTTTAATAGTAAAATAGGTCTAAAAGAGTCAGATCTGATCCTAGGGATATAACTACTGCCACAACCTCAAGTGAGGTATTCAAGTTCCAATTTGAAATTGAAGGAAGTTGTAGGGGAAAGGGGTTCATCATACTAGACTTAAGAACTAAGAGGAACCCTACCAATCACCTCTGGCAAGGGAAAAGTAGTTCTTCCTGTCAGAGAAGTTCTTCTCTTATTATTATTAGGGAACCTTAGGGGAGAGAAATATTGCCTCAGACCTTTAAGGATGATGTGTCTAGCACGTTAGGTATAGAGGACATGATGTTCATTAATGGTAAAAAACCAGGAGAATACATAACTCAAATGCTTACCAGGGCTGGACATATAAGCTAATCGACATTGAGTTTTACCCATGGTCAATTTGAAATTACAGCCTTTTTATGCTTGTATGCGATCGGGTATTCTTTCTAACTCAAAGGATTTGTGGGAGTTTTCAAATATTATGAGTTGAATCTAGGCCAACTGCTCCTTATTAAGTGGATAACCTTATCCATCTTTGATAAGTTTCTTAGGTTTGTCAAAATCGAGCCTACAGTTAATGTCTTTAAGATTTGTTACAATTTGGTTGCCGACACCGATCATGGCAATGACATGTGTTGCTTCTTTACCTTGTTAATAGACCCATAAAATCCATAAAAGGAACCTTATAGAGCAAGCCTTTACGTGTTAAGAAATAAAAAGGGAGGTGGCTGATAATAAGAAATACTAGGTCAGTCAGCCCCAAAGATGAAATGTAACAAATGTGAGGTTGTTCATATTATTAGAGGGTACCTCCCCTTGATATGAACAATAGGCCTCATCTAAGCTCAAATGATGAAAAAACATGTGCTGTTTTGGCATCGGCCTCAACCGAGCATGACATCAATAAGATAGACAAAGGGCATTACTAGGCCATATTGCAAAGCATGCAACTTTCTTATCCCTTGTTTTTTGTGCATCTAAGATCATTACTGACTTTCTTTTTGTGTTGGATTAACAGTTGCAAGGGAAGGAGAAACTTTGACAAAGTTTGTAGAGGAAAGTTCAAGAAAGTGGTCTTCATCTTTTAATTTAAGTGGAGGCAATACTGGAGAAGAGATAGAGGATGACCCCATCATTAAATATGAACCCTCTATTTTTTAGGAAACTGTTCCTGAGAAAACAATGGAGGGATCCAGAACTCCTGTAGAAAAAAAAAAGATGGGGTCAAGCTGATCCGACTCCTCTTAAAGTAATTATGGGCATTGTTGGTTGCTTTAAGAGAAAAAAGGGCCTTCACCCTTATAGCAACTGGTATTTCATTCTTGTCTATAGAGGCTCATATACACAATTCCTCTATCTCCACTTGTAATCACGGCTACAAAGGCAACAACTGCTCGACCATCTACCTGGAAAGTTCCCGAGGACTATAAACAAAGATTTGAGGATGTTTTTGTCAGCCTTGTTCTTGGTCAAGCTCCTTTTAGTTTCCCCACCCTAATCGACAAGGAAAGGCAGACCATGAATGCTATTATTAGTGGAAGGTCTGACCTCAAAGTTGTGAGGTAGTTAAAGAGGGTTCTCACTATTCCTTTAGACAATTTGATGAAGTTTGATGAGCGCTATAACCATTATCTAGCCCTTACAGGAAAAAATGGCTTTTAGTGTAAGGAACTTCCTCGTTTGAAATTGGTTTAGTTTTAAAACCATTGTTCTTAACAATCTTATCTTTGACAGTTTTTCACGATGTGTGCCCATATTAAGAGGTTTTGGATGGCTAGGAGAAACATGTAAGGGAGGTCATTGCTAAACATAGGGCATACTAGACTGCCCTCCAATGACTAAGGGAAGAAAAAGTTGTGGAGAATGAATTGAAGAGCCTCAAGGTGGTCTATGACACGTTAAAAGAGAGTTTTCAAGGTGTTGTCCTTCAGTTAGTCTCTACCAAAAATAATTCTAGGTGGTTTATAATAAAGGCCATTCAAGATGGGTTGAGGGCTAAGCTCCTTGCTATCAGAGAAGAAGTCCAGAGCTCTCAAGTGTGACTAGAGGCTTTAAGGAATTCTCTTGAGAAGTTCTATGAATTTTTAGAAGGTTTGTAGCTTTGTCCTAAACGGTTGGGGATAAAATCTCCCTTGCCATGTCCAACATGTTTTTCTTTAATTAATCACAAGGAATGAAGGTGGACTTCAGTGCTACTTTTCATCCATTCCTCATTCCAAACTTCGCTAATGTATTCTCTACTAGGGCTGCAACTGCCTAACACAGGGAATATCTAGTTGAGAAGCCTGACCTAAATGTCTAAGCCATTGCTCTCAATCTCCCCACAGTCACGTAAATAATCCCAATCATGTGGGGTTTGTCTTTATGTAATGCTTATTATTTTATAAACTACATCTTTATATTTTATTTCTATGTTGACTTATGGATTCTATATGGGTCTAACATCCATAATGAAAATTCCATGTGTGGTCCATTGCCTCAATTTAGAAATTTTTTTAAAAAGTTTATGTAGGTTCAATAATTGATAAAATATTTAAAATTTAAAGTTTTGGCAAGAATTATTCTTTAAACTTGAATTGAACTTTAAACATTGCCTAACCTTAGTACGATTTAATAGGTCTGGCTCCCTATTTGGAACCAAGAGGAAATAAGAGGTTGTAGGTATATTCTTGTTTAGATGAATCCCTAACGACTTGGTGAGATGCCTCTAGGCTTTTCATGAAGATCAATGTTATTGCACTAAGGATATCAAGTCAAATTCTTTAGATAGTTTGGGGCTATTGCCCTAGGGATATCATGTCAATCCTTGCCAATATGAGTTGTGCAGTCGTACTATAGAGACCGAGTCAATCCCATTTTTGGTGAGTTGTGCAATTACACAGGAAGAACATGTTGATCCCTAACAAGGTAAGTTGTGCAGTCATACTAGGGAAATCGAGTCAATCTCATCCTTGGTGAATTTGAGTTATTGCCCTAGGGATATCATGTAATCCCTATTAAGGTGAGTTATAAAATCACACTAAAGAGACTGAGTTAATAGAGAAAATCATGTTCTGACTTTAAGATCAATAAAAATGTTGCTTAGTCTTATGATTCTATTACAAATAGTGCACTTCTAATATTCACAGTATATCAAGCCTTCCAAACTGATTTGGAACATTCTTGATCACTAAAATAGTCTTTCCTACTAAAAGAACTTCATTGGTACCATCAATAGAATCATAAGAATGCACATCATTCTCTTAGTTGAGTGATTTTATAGCCCCATGGAGCTTCTTTTGGTTGATATATTGGTGCTCAATGAGGAGTCAAACTTAATTAAAAAGTTATTGATGTTCAGATATAGTAGTTATGCTAATAGCTGTAGGGAGGTCCGTGATACGTTCTATCTTAGGCTTATCATGATCGTCTATCATTGATAGTGATTAAGGATGTAAAAAACCAGTTCTGAAAGAATAATTGATGGCTTTTTGATAATTCCCATAAACGACGCCAATTGATGATGTTCTAAAAAATCCAAATGGCTTAGGAGCAGGGCTTATGTGTTAAGTAATCAGTTAATTTCTTGATTCTAATAATCTAATTCATTTTCCCTAGCTAAGATGGCTTGTAGCTTGTGCCCGGTAATTAGTAGGCCAATGTGGTTAGCAGATAGTACCTATAAAAGGTTCACATTTATATATTTGAGGATCCTCATATGCTTAAGTAAGTATTTTTTTAGAGACATGAAGTGCAATAATATTTTAGAGAGATAGATTGATTAAATACATTTCTATTTAATAATTTTATTTGTTGTCTTACATGTAAATATCTATTTTTATAATCTTTTAATTAAATAAAAAATAGATTCTAAAAAGCAAGGTTATTAAACCCGATCAGGACCATGATTTAAGTCACGGGTTGGGTAGGTTAACATGATTTGACCATTGTTGATCCAAAACATCGTTGTTCCAATATTTAAAAATAAATAAATCAAATCAACGTTGTTTTTTTTTAAATAAAAACAAACTTTGCGTTGGTTCAATCAATCAAGTCGCAGGTGTACCTACTACGTTGGCTATGTTACACTGAATTAACTTCTACCCAGTTTACTTTGAAACTCGACCTGTTCTAGAGACCAAGTTATTGAGCCACGGTGTTAACCTAACAAGTTTAATTGAGTTCATCAATGTTGTAAGAACAAATTCAACAAGAGAGCATTTGGGTAACTGTTTAATAAATACTCGAACTAGTAGAACAAAAAATCTTAAAATATAATTGTAATTCACTTCGGCCCTCACATTTGAATTTAATGCATATTTGATATTTTAATATATGATATTTTTTAAAAGTATTTTTTATTTAAAAATACATTAAAATAAATATCTTTTATTTTTAAAATTAACACATCAAAATTATTAAAAAATATTAAAAAAATATCAATTTAATATTTTTTTTAAAAAAAAACTACTGCAGTTTTTTAATGTCAATCCAGCTCTTGCGCTTACTCTCCTTATCGCCGTTCATATTTATTAAAAATAATAAACTAAAAAAAAGAAAAAAGACAAATTTGCTATAATTTATTTAATCCACTCTGAACCACTTAATTCTCCAAACCAACAAGTCACCGTACCATAATAAATTCCATTATTTATTTATTTGTAGTATGAAAAAAAGAAAAGAAGAAAATTGCAAACAAAACATAAACATCGGAGGCACAGAGAGAGAGAGAGAGAGAGAGAGAGAGAGAGAGAGAGAGTGAAGAGGAATGGGGTCTTCTCCATCGGTACCAGAGAAATCAATCCATGAATTCACTGTCAAGGTAATAAAATAAAATATTATGTTTATAGATTGATTGATTGCTTGTTGATTCATGGGTTTCTTTTAAAAAAATAATAATAAATTTTGATGTGAATTACTTTCAGGATAACAGAGGTCAGGACGTGAACCTTGGTATCTATAAAGGGAAGGTTCTTCTTGTGGTTAACGTCGCCTCTAAATGGTTTGTTTTTGTTTCTTTTTTGTTCTTCGTCTTCTAGGGAATGGAATTACTCGAAACTTCATTATTGATTCCTTCTTGTTGTTTGGAACAGTGGATTTACAGATTCAAATTACACCCAGTTGACTGATCTTTATAAAAATTACAAGGACAAAGGTTTGTGTTTCTAAATTAATGCTATGTTTTCACCTAGATTTTTTTTTTGTGTGGAGAAAGCTGCTGTGATGAAAAATAAAATAAAATGATTTGATGTCTTGTGATGCTGTCAGGTTTGGAAATCTTGGCGTTTCCATGTAACCAGTTTTTGAATCAAGAGCCTGGGACAAGCGAGGATGCTCAAAACTTTGCTTGTACTATGTACAAGGCTGACTATCCAATTTTCCACAAGGTAATGAATGGACTTGGACTTGTTATTGCAGTAGGATGTTATCTCCTCCATAGTTCTCGACATTTCACCCCTTCTAGTTTGCCAAATGTCCATTTCGCTCCATGCTGTTGCCATGTCCTTGTGTTAAGCGCATTGTTGCAGTTACAATCCACCCAGTTTAATTTCTAACAGGCCTAAATGGAGCCCTTTTTTTATATCTAATTTTCCTATTTATCCCCAAAAGAAGATTTGTTGTGGCCAGCATGGCTAATCGTTATTTCTCCCACAACAGTGATGCCGTAGGTTCATTGGCTAATTAAATGCATGGGTTGACATTAGACCAGAGGGACCGGAGTGGAACATTTGGCACTATATTCTCCAAATTTTTAGCTAGTCTTTTGCACTATGTTGCTACTTGTTGATCAACGAAGGTAGTTAATGCTGCCTTCTAAGTTGATCTCAAGTGCCTGTGATTATCTTCTATCTGGTTATAAGATGATGCTAGAAGTTCATTCATTTCTGTAAAAGCTTGTTATAACTCTTTTTTACCAATGCATTCTCTCTTAGGTTAAGTTATTTTGCTTCCTAGAAATTACTGTTTATGCGATTGATTGTAGCTGGTTTAGCTATCTATTGAGAGTTAATGAAGATCTATGAATTCCATATAGATCAGAGGCAAGCTTAGCAAACACTACTTTTTCATACCACTACAGAGGTAGAAGGTCTTTAACTTTCTCTACTACTAAGGCCATTATGAAAGACTTAGGAATCACTGTATTTCATAAGGAGGCGCTGACGACTCTAGACTGCAGGGGCGCATGGTATTGTTTGATGTGGAAACGCCTGTCCCTAGCAGATTGAATGTGAGCCTAGAGTCTAAATGCATTAGAAATGGGGCTGGCCAGTGGCCAATGATGAAGAGATATTGATTTGGAAGTGAATTGGTCAATTCTGCTACTTCCTTGTTGGGAAGCACCCTTGAGAGGTTCTGTGGGAGGCAAGTGGCCATATGTTTGATTGGAGAGCGGAGAGCTGATGCACCCAAGAAACAAGCATTTTATTTTTATTTTTAATGATATTTTCAATAGGGGTATTTCTGAATTCCCGACTCCATCCCATGCACTGAATTGGATGGCCTTTGGTTCGCATTTATTGGGACATGGAAACCTTTTACAGTGTATAGGTTGCAAATTAAATTGATCACAGAACTTCTGCCTGCATTTGTTTACCATTTGAGAAAAATGGGCTGGTAATGGAAGGGGTTTAAAGCTGAACTGCTGCACTTACATCTTTGTCATGTTTTGGTTCTTTGAGAGGCGCAAAGATATGTGGTCTACAATACTCCATCAAGTGACAAAAAGTGGAACTGAAAATATTGGGAAATACTTGTTTTGACACTTAAAAGTGGACATATATAGATGTTTAATCAGTACTTAGATTATTTTTCTCCTGAAGTTCGTTGAATTCAAGATTTGTACAAGGGTAATGTTAAGAAATTAGGAGCATGTTTTTATTGTATAGGCTGTTAATCTTTTTCAATATCAGAAGTTACAAGGGTTAGTATAGTAGCAATTTACAGTTATCTAGAATCGCTAGAATGTGTAGGATGCAGTAAAAGACGACAAATTCAAAAAGGAAAATGAATATGCTAGTTGAAGTAGAATTCATGGATTGTGTTGGGTATAGTAGCAATTTACAGTTATCTAGAATCGCTAGAATGTGTAGGATGCAGTAAAAGACGACAAATTCAAAAAGGAAAATGAATATGCTAGTTGAAGTAGAATTCATGGATTGTGTTGGCATTCAAGAAGTCCATTTCTGATTTAATAAGATTTTAAACCTGATGTTTAAGTGATTGCTTGTCAATCATCATATTTGTGAGAGATACTTAACTTTGCTTTTCATGTGACCATAAATTATACAGCTTACCAACTGTGGATCTTCAGTTAGAAGTAGTTGATTTTGCTCATGGGAACGTACTTATTTAATACTAGATTCTCAACTCTCTGCTGCATCTAGGTTCGTGTTAATGGACCAAATGCTGCACCTGTATACAAGTTCCTCAAGGCAAGTAAACCTGGATTTCTGGGAAATAGGATAAAGTGGAATTTTACCAAGTTCTTGGTTGACAAGGACGGGCATGTCCTTGGTCGCTATAGCACAATCACTGCTCCTATGGCCATTGAGGTTCCTCCCTCCCTCCCTCCCTCCCTCTCTAGCAAATATGTTATTCATAAAATTCACACTCAGTTTTGCTTTGTTTTTTGGGAACAGGCTGATATCAAGAAAGCACTGGGAGAGATGTGACTTGCGAGAGAGATTAAAAAACAGCATGTATATCAATCAAACCATGGTTACTTAAACATATAAACTATAATTAAAATTTTTTTTTATTTTTTTATTTTGTGAGAAACTAGCCCTTGCTTGCTTGGTTGTTCTCATGTCTATATTTTGGAATAAATAGAAAAATATTTGCTATCTGTTTTTCATCAAAAAGGTTGCTCGCATGTAAAGAACTTGGATTACAGAATCAGGCAGTCTATCACAAATGATTACTAATGTAATTCACACAATTTTAGCACCTACTTTCTCCACGGATCACAAAATGGATTGTGTAGTGTTTGCTTTGTTAAATGGCGGTTTAAACTTCCAGTTGTTAGTTTACTTGCAAAAGAAATCATCTTGACTGTCCAATGGCCTGGAGCTAGTATTTTTATACGCGAGAGACTGGGCATTATGGTTAGGTGACCATGGGATCTGCAGATTTTGGTGTGCAAGGTAGCATCAATTTGAGCTTCTAACATGTTACTGTTTATCAGGTATTGCAGGCATTGTTAGCTACTGAATTTGCTATTTTATTCAAATGTAATAGTATTAAAGGCCATCTCCGTTATATCGATGCTCAAAATATATGGGTTCGGCACTTGGCCATTGTGTACCATTAAACATTTAATACGTTTAACATTATTTAACTTATACTAGAAGTGATTGGCTTTTCACTGTAATGATGAACACTAAAAAAAAA
>Ga0325411_1002087_pt1 | contig 22449 bp, 12 predicted proteins | sample PopdelMetagenome_13_FD_206181 | JGI IMG/M metagenome (GOLD analysis project Ga0325411, IMG submission 206181) | Populus deltoides microbial communities from Bellville, Georgia, United States - Xylem-PdIQD-R4 | ecosystem: Host-associated > Plants > Phyllosphere > Stem > Wood/Secondary xylem... | reverse complement strand
AGAACTTGTTTTTAAAGAATAACCAAGCCATAGAAAAACCCGCATTCAGGCTAATTATATTCTAGCCCAAGACACATTCGTGAAAAACCGAATTCAGTCTAAGAATTTTATGACTTCATCATTTATTATTATGTTGATGAAACCAATTTAGTGTATTACTTAAATATCATTTATTATTATATTGATGAAACCAATTTAGTGAATTACTGAAATTTCTGACGGTCCCTTTTTCTCTTTAATAAAGAGAATTTTTCTTAGATTTGTTTCAAAGCAAACTATCAATTGATTCCGTGGGGAAAAAAAGCTCAGATTCTTCTCTAGTGCCTAAGAAGCTCCATCATCTTAATACATTTCAGTGTTTTCTCCTTGATGCTCTCTAGTACATTGACAAGCTCCATCAAATCTTGCCTTCTGGATCTCTTTACTTAGTTCCTCAACTATAAGAATGGAATCCAACAAAACCGTTACAAAATTAATGCAGTGTTCACCGTATTTTTCTTTGAACTGCAAAATGACTGAAGATATTTTTCATCAATTGTGCCAAAACCAGATAGTTTGATACCGAAAGCTTCTAGCCTACGGATATCACGTGGAATAGGAGATTGCCAAAGACCATCCCACCAAGCTGGAGGGAGAAGTGGCGTGTGAGCACATTGGTTGGACTGGTTTTGGCAACTCAATGGACCAGCAAACCTGTTCCAAACATGTCCCCAGCCAACCTGTAACCTTAAACCATCTGCTAGCAAATTACTTTGGAAGCTGCTTAAGAACGAAAAACTGGAACCATTAGAGTTTTCTCCTGCAAAGAGAAATAACGATTAAGTTACAGAAGAGTTTATTTAGAAGGATGGCCCAAATAAATATATTAGATTGAGGAATCATGAGTAAAAGAATACCAAGGTGGTTGGCCGCGGCCAGTGCTGCAATTAACTGGGCATATGTAGTCCCAACACGCCTGTGAGCCCCAGAAACAACAGCATGTTTCGCACGTGAAGCAAGGAAGAAGTCCACAAATGCAACCCATCTGGGTGCAGGGCCCCAATCCTTTACCCTAAATTCTAAACTATGGGATGTATTAACAGCGCGGGAGATATTTCCTTGGAAATGCTTATAATCAAAATGGAGAACCTGAAAAGGTACATCTGAATGAGATCACATGAAATGGAAGGTTTTAAACGTTTGAAAGATGCTATCTCAAGATTTTGAATCAACTCAATCAGTAGTGGTGCAATTAACCATGCATGTATAGTCCCAAACACCTCTGGAGCAATAGAGGTTTGAAACCTTTATTGTTCAATTATCAGCATCAGAGGAGGTGGGTATGAATAACAAAAGGTTAACACTTTAATAAGGTTAAGCTGATTATTGAACAACAAAGGTTTCGAAAGAACATGTATAGATGGCATGTATTCTAATATCACGAGTGAAGAATTGCCATTGACAACATGATCTGACATAGTGAGTTAATTACCTCTGCAAATTCACTTATGTTTGGAAGAATGCTTTTCACAAAAGAGGGGGTATCTGTTACTAAAACCACTCTAGGTCTTGAAATCTGGTGTAGCTTGCGCAGAGCTCTCCTGATGCAGTTCAATGCTGCCTGTGGAGCTCTCACAGACCTGCAATATAGGACCCAACTCACATAATGACACTAATCAGTTCAAAATTCAAATTATATCCTAAGTACATCAAGATAATTCTTGGCATCCGAAGAATATTTTTTTGTCTGCATGCATACAAATATTTGTGTCTCTGTCTTTTTGAATTGTGCATATTAACATACATGGCATACTTCTGTCTTTTGAAGAAGAATTTCCAATTTCATGGTCCACAATGTTACGAAAATCATTTGTTTTTTTCGAATCTGTGTTACTTAAACAAAATCCACACTAATTGTATGCACATATATCTTTGTTTTTGCTCAGGCAAAAATTTTAGATGATGCATCTCTGTTTTCAAGTTGCAGTTTATCACGTGATTGCTTATCTGAGGGACTTCCAGATGCACCAGATACACCAAAATAAGCCATTGAGAAAAAAAAAAAAAACCACTTACTAATGATCATTAAACACTACATTTAGCTCAAATAATGTAGTACTCAGTTAAAGCTTTAGCGGTGATTCCAGGGCAAATCTTTTCCGAGCAACAATTATCTTATCAATCATAATGGGTTAAGCCTGCATGTCTTCCGATTCAGGAGTTCACAAACAGTTCTTTAGCAATACCTGTTCATAAGCATCCGCATGTGCAAAGAAATATCAGGATCCACCCCATCATGAAGAACCCAATTGACCACTTCCTCAACATTTTCTGAAGGCGATATCAGAATTCTCATCAGCTCCCCAAAAACATTTGGGCGCGCCTGGAGTTGTTCAGGCTGTCCAAACAATTTAGAAGCAACATTCCTCATCTCAGGGTGTACATTCTTCAAGAAAAATTGACTGGCCACAGCATCAGTTGTGTTCTGAAACCTGCAGTCCAGTAGTTAGTAATCAACTAATAGCACCAAGAATGAGTAAATAAATATAAAGAGAAATTCTCATTTTACCATATGATAGGTTGGTCCCATTTCCTCCAATTGCTACAAAGCACATTGGTTTTCGTTGGCTTCCCAAAATCATCAATCCTCATAACCAAATGCCTTTGATAATTCTTTACGCAACCATTTCTTCTCCACAGATGCTTAACTTCTTGCATCGTAAAGGAATGATTTGAATACGAAATATAATCCCCAAAAGGATACTTACCCCTGAAGGATAAAAGTAAAGTAAAACATCAATCACCACACCAACAATACAAGCCACTGGTGATAATTTTGACAGCAAAAAGAAAGGGTAAGTAAAGGCTTGAGAGAGAAAGAACCAATAATATGCCTGGTTTGTCCAATGATCAGCGAACGATTCAGCATTACGCTCAATGCTGCAGCAGTCAAGATCTTGTACATTTCATTCCCTAAACCTGCCTCCGATGCTTTCGCCAACACAAAACCGTGTCTGCAAAACTGCTCTGCTGGAAGATCTCGCACTCTTGAAACCCCTGAAACCAACAAACAAAGCCACCCAAATTCGTTGCAGCAATTTTTCAACAAAATATAAATAAATAAATCTCAAGAAAGAGAAACTGTACCGTTTGAGTAGAAGTGGTCGGCGATAATGTTTCTGACTCTTAGACTCTCTTTCCAGACACGGTCTCCTTTGAGGTTCTCGCCCATTTCTTCAACAGTAGCGCACGATTTCGCTCCTCCTCCTCCTCCTCCAATATTTCTCGCAATCACCGGTCCCGCGGAGGAGCTTGAGCTCGATTCTTCTTTGATATTTGGGAGAAAGCGAGTAGGTTCAGGTGGATCAACGGATTTCAGAGTGAGAATTAGCAAGCCTAATCCAGTGAAAATGGCGATTACGATGAGAAGAGAGTGTACGGTCACTCTTCTCCTCCTTGATCCATGATAGTAATAATGCTTCATTTTTTCCCCTTATTATTATATTTTTTTATTTAATTTTTTTGATTCATCGTGATCATACTTACGAGTTTTGGAGATCTTGAGGAAGAGGAGGAGCACGCTGTTGTCGGTGGGGCCTGGGTGGCTGTGGATTTGCTCTGTTATTGTATTGTTATTTTTCCTGTATACGCGCTTAACTGCTAACTGATAAGATGAGCTCAGATTGAAATTAATTACAATGTTTTTCAACTTTTTATTACAAAATCTTTCTTAAAAAAAAAAGAAAAGAAAAAAAATCTTTTTTTATTATAATCTATCAATAATAATGATTAATGGAAATAAGTGACTTCAGCGTAATCATTTTACATCAACCTATCACAAATCACTAATGTAGTCAAAATGTTGTGGGTTCAAAATTTGAAAAAGAAAACAAAATTTAAAGATAATTATTTTTAATATTTTTAGTTCTGGTTGATATACTAAAATTAAAAATAAATTTAAAAAGTACTTAGAATATGCATTTTTTAATAATATAATATATATTTTTAATTATTTAATGATATTAACAAACTATATAATTATAAGATTTGACTAATTGGAGTTGACTTTCTTTTAATTATCTTCAAATTTAATTATCTAATAAGAAATGTCAGATTAATTTTTTTTCCGGTTCTTTCTTCATTATAGTAGTTTTCTCTATAGTTTTTCGCTCTCGAATCTTTTTTTTGTAGTGCATGAAACAAAGATGAAACCACTTCAATTGTTAAAAAGATATCAACGATGCAATATATGATATTGGGAATTTATTTAATTAATATGATTTAAATAAATTATGGATAGATAAGAAATTAATTTTAAAGAATTCTTGATTTTCCTATTTAAAAAACTTTTAATTTTTATAGATTTAATTCTTGATTTATAGTGGTTAGTCAAAGGTTGATATTGATGATAATTAATTTTTATTAATTTTCTGATCTTTTAACTTTCAAAATTTACTATAAAAATATGTGAAGGGATAGTTTTCAGATTTTTTCACTCTTTTTTTCACCTCATTTTTAGTGTTTTTATTCTCTTTTATACTTTGGTTTTTTTTTTTTCAAATCTAGAATTTAGGTTCATACTTTATTAAGATATATTTGATTTTTTTTATTTTGATTCAAATACCTTATTTATAAGTGCATCTAAACTAAGACGATGTTGTGGAATCTTGAAAGATATATTGCAAACATCCTAGTTGCATAAGTGAAAGACAATAAAGTTTTAAGAACAAATGATTCATCCTTGACAACAATAAAAGTTTCATTCCTTTAAAGTGTTTCAACAAGGAAGTACATTTCTTTATTTTAATTTAAGTATTGTTATTTTTATTATTAGTTTGCATGTTAGGACTTCGATCTTATATATATATTGCAAGTTTGAGTATATGCTTAGCATGCATGCTAGTATTTTTTTTATTATATTTATATTGAAAGCATATTTGTCTTGAATGATTTTTTATGTTTTGTATGCTCTTATTATGATAAACTAAACATATTTACTCACTAGTGTAATATAATACAACATATTTTGCCAACAATCATAAGGTTTATACACACATTCACTTTGCATAGTTTGTCTCGTGGAAAATAATAATAATAATAATAATAATTAATTATGAAAAAGGTTTTTAACTTTTTTAAAATTTAAGTTATAATTTAACTTTTTTTTTTAATTTTTATGTTCTCATATACAGATTTAATTTTAATTTTATATGCTTTAATCTATAACCTTTTGATTTCTTATAATCCCACTCTTTTTTTGTATAAAAGGTTGTTGTATATCTTTGTTTTAAAGTTATAGTTTATATTTTAAAATTATTTTTCATACTTCAACAATTATCTTGTTGGTTATTGTTCTCATATATGTTATTGTTCACATATATAGAAAGTTAGTATGTTGAATAGATATAATCTAGAAAGTTCTATTTAAGAAAATTGAGTTTTAAGCAGGATTGTTTGTGACTCCTTTAATTTCTCCTAGAAATTTTTTTAGTCAAAATATTATTCACACAATATAATTTTTATATACGATACAGTTCACATATGAAATAATGATAATTGAACAAATTACAATGAACAAAATAAAGCTTAACTTAGTAACCCAAGAAAAGAAATGACTATTGATTTTATCTTGTATATTTTAAATATTATTATTTATTCAGTTGCTTTATTACAAGTTTTTTTTATTACTTGCTTATTATGGAGTTGAAATATTTATTTATAAATATTATTGGCAATTTTTTATAGATTATATCATGTCTTCTACTCAAGATTTGGTTATGTCAATTAGTGTTGCTTCGACAAATACTACTTTGACAGTGAGGATTCCACCATCACCTTTTAAACATGGTGAGAAACCTGAAAAGTTCAATGAATTGAATTAAACTTTAAGATGTGGCGGTAAAAGATTTTGTTCTATCTGACCACTTTGAACTTGGAAAGGCTCTTGACTAAGAAAGCACTAAAATCATCATAAAATGAATCTGACCCTACTACTATGGTGGTTGTAGATGCATGGAATCATACTAATTTCATGTGCAAGAACTATATCTTGAATGAGTTGGATAATATGATTTATGATATGTATAATTCAATTAGGAGTGTAAAAGTATTATAGAAAGTTTTAGACAAAAAATACAAAGCTGAAGATGCTAGCATGAAGAAACTTATAGTGGACAGATTTTAGATTTCAAGATGGTTGATTCAATAACCATAATGAGCCAAATTCAAGAGTTTTAGCTCATCTTGTATGATATAAATATTGGAGGTATATCTTTAAGTGAGTCATTACAAGAGGCTACAATAATTGAAAAATTATCACCATCTTGAAAAGATTTCAAGAACTATTTTAAGCATAAGCACAGGGAAATGGAAATTGAAGACCTCATTTTAAGGTTTATGATATAATAGGAAAATAAGTTATCCAAATGAAGAGCTAACTCTTTGGTGCCCTAAAATTAAATATCATGGAACAAATGGTAAAATCCCATAACAAAAAAAAAAAGGCTTGATATGACAAAAAAAGGAATTGCTAAGAAGTTCAATGGCAAATGCTTTATTTACAACAAGACTGAGCATATAGTTAAAGATTGCAGAAATATAAGTCAGCTTAGAAACCCTAAAAAAAGATTGTTTAAACCAAAATCACCAGGGTTGATCACTTCATTAATGAAATTTCAGAAATAAACATGTCTTATGTTGTTTCTGAAGTCAACTTGATCAGTAATTCTAAGCAATAATTGGTTGATACTAATGTTATAAGACATGTATGCATCGATAAGAGGATGTTTCCAACTTACAAAAAAGTGGATGAAAAAATCTATACATGGAGAACTCATAAACCCCTATGGTACTAAGTGTTGAAAATGTCATACTAAAAATGACGTCCTCACCTTTAATATGGACTGCATGTTACTGTCATTAGAAAAAACTTAGTGTCTAGCTCATTGTTGAGCAAACATATTTTTAAGATTATTTTTTAGAGTGATAAATGTATATTCATTAAGAGTGATATATTTGCGGAAAAAAGGTATCTCTGTAATGACCTAATTAAAATGAATGTAATGACTGTTGTAACCATTGATGAAAATAACAATAATAATAAGATTGTTTATTCTTCTTATTTGTTTAAATTTTATGATGTGTGGCATGATAAGTTATGTCATGTGAATTGTAATTCTATGCAAATGTGAATAAACCATGAATTATTACAAACAATGATTTTTGAGAAAAATCATAAGTGTACAATTTGTATAAAATCAAAATTCACAAAACCTTCTTTTCAAACAATTGAAAAAAAGTAGTGGACCTCTCAACTTAATTCACTCGTATATAGGTAATTTAAAGTTTGTGCCAATAAGAGGCGAAAAAAAATATCATATTATTTTTATAGATAATTGCATAAGGTATTGTTATACTTATTTGTTTAGGAGTAAAGATGAAACTCTTAAAATGCTTAAACACTACAAGAATGAAGTTGAAAATAAACTTAACAAGAAGATAAAAGTAATATAAAGTGATAAAGGTGGAGAATACGAAGCATTATTTAGTGAATTATATTCTTAAAATGATATTATCCACCTAACTACTACTTCTTATTCACCATAATAAAATGACGTTACAGAACATAAAAACTAAACATTAAAATAAATGATGAATATCATGTTGATAAGTTTTGGTGAACCTCAAAACTATGGGAGATTTTTAATTGTCAATTATATACACAACAAAGTATTCAAAAATAAGATTAATTGTCAATTATATACACAACAAAGTATTCGAAAATAAGAAGTCAAAATAGACACCATATAAATTGTGAAAAAGGTAGAAGACCTTTCTACGAATATCTCAAAGTATAGGGATCCTAAAATTATGAATTGTATTTTTATTGGACATGCATATAATAGTAATGCATATCAATTTCTTCTAAACAAGTTAAGCATTGAGGATATTTATCCTAATACTATTATGAAATCAAAGAATACTACATTATTTAAAGATGTGTTTCCATTGAAAGAAATAAGAGAAAATCATTCACTTAAAAGAATAATTGAGGCCAGCTCAAGTGATCATTATCAATCAGAAGATGATGAAGTTAAGCTTAGAATGAGTAAAAGGGAAAAAATAACCAAGATATTTGGTCCTATTTTTTCAACATACTTGTTAGTAAATGAACCTTGAATCTACTTTAAGATAATGTCTTGTTCACAAGCTTCCAATTGAAAGAAAACAATTAATAATGAAATTAGACCCATTATGAATAACCATACTGGGAACTAGTGAATCTTTTTTTTGAAAGTAAACCATTAGGCCATAAGTGGATCTTCAAAAGGAAGATGAAAATTGATGGTACTATTGGTAAATATAAAGATAGACTTGTTGTTAAGGGTTTAAATAATAAGAATGTGTGAAATATTTTAACACATATTCACCTTTGTCAAGAATAACTTTTATACAAATGATTTTCTTAAATGGTGACCTTGATAATCAGGTTTACATGGAACAACCCGAGGGGTTTGTTGTCAATGAACAAGAAAAGAAAGTTTGTTAACCTGTCAAATCGTTATATGGTTTGAAACAAGCACCTAAATAATGACATAAAAAATTGATTGTCAAATAAGTTTAAAATCAATGAAGTTGATAAATACGTTTATGTAAAAAACATAGATAAATGTTACGTCATTGTATGTCTCTATATGGATGATATGCCAATTTTAAACAACAATGATCACATGATCAAATTTACTAAAAAAATAATAACTAATAAGTTTAATATAAAAAAACTTGGGTATTGCAGATGTCATATTAGAAATACAAATTTCTTGGACATTTAATAAATTGGTACTGTCCTAATTTCATTATGTTTAGAAAATTCTCGACAAATTTTCTAAAGGTGACTATAACACTATTAAAATACAATTTGATATAAGTGCATGTTTGTCTGCAAATAAAGGTAAGGAAATGAACTAATTGGAATATTCTTGAATAATTAGAAGCCTAATGTATGCTATGAACTGTATAATGCTTGATATTGCTTACTCGGTTAGTAAACGGAGTACATTTAAAAGTAATTTAAGCATGGATCATTGAAAGGTAATAAAAAGCGACTCAAATATTTAAAGCACATCGTTGATTATGGGCTATACTATATTAGTTACTCGGTGGTACTAGAAATATATAGTGATGCTAATTGAATATCCGTTACTATGAATTCAAATCCACAAGTGGGTATGTCTTCACACTTGGTAGAGAAGTTGTATCATGAAAATCTTCCAAATAAACATGTATTATTAGATCCACGATGTAATCAAAGTTTATTACTCTTGATAAAGCTAGAGAGGAAGTTGAATGAATTTGGAATTTTTTAAAGGATATTCCATGTTGGCCAAAATGAGTTCAATCTATTTATGTCGATTGTGATAGTTAATCCATATTTGAAAGGGCACAAAATAATATATATAATGGTAAGTCTAAACATATACATCATAGATAGACATAATATCGTTAAACACTTGCTTTTGAATAAAATTATTTTCATTGAATATGTAAAGTCAAAGGAAAATATTGTGGATCCGCTAACCAAATGTTTATTGAAAGAGCTTGTGTATAATTCATTGAGGGGAGTAAGCTTAAAACCTTTAAAAGATGAAAGAGTATATTGATGGTAATCATACTAATTGATTGAAGATCCCAAGATCTAGGTTTAAAAAAAAACTAAGTCATATAACATTTTTGGTAACACTAAAAAAATATTATTTCTTACTTATTTTTAAGAAGAAATAAGTGTTAGTTGCAGCGTGATAAAGAACGAGCTAAGATTTTAATGATTTTCATATTTTGGTACACTAAGTGGAGTATAATAGAATACTTTTAATAAAAAATAATCTATATAAGTGAGAAATGTAATTGTTTCTTTGAGAATTTCAATAAAGGTTGAATTCTCTAAAGCTTTCTTGAATCCAAAAGACATTTAGGGCTAAAATAAACACAACAGCGAGAACTAAAAAAAATATCTAGGTAGAGAGCTATATCAATACTATTGTATTGGTTTACATAAAAGGCTGAATAGTTTGATCGCATCCACTATTTAGTCGAGTACATTTAATAGTATTTCGTTAAGGGAGGTTCAAACCAAAAGCTACCTATCATGATGTGGTAATTTATGAAATCAGCATGTCTCAACAAATTTTCAAGTTGTTTTCAAACTGGTGAGATAACTTATATTCATGCAGAGATTATTGAAATTTTATTTAATTAGCATGATTTAAACAAATTATGAATGAATAAAAAATAATCTAAAAAAACCTTTGGTTTTCCTATACTTAATTCTTAATGTATGGTGGCTAATCAAATATTGATAATGATGAGAATCAATTCTTAGTGTTTTCATTCTTTTTTATGCTTTGTTTTTTTCTCTCAAATCTAGAGCTTAGACTTATCTTTGTTGATAGATATTTAAGTTCTTTTATTTTGATTCAAATACCTTGTTTATATATGCATCTAAACTAAGGTGGCGATGTTGAAATCTCGAGAGGCATATTACAAATATTCTAATTACATAAGTGAGGAGTAATGAAGTTTTTAGAACAAATGATCCATTATTGACAATAACAAAAATTTTATTCCTTTAAAGTGCTTCAACAAGTAAGTGTCCTTTTTTGTTTTAATTCAAGCATTGTTATTTTTATTATTAGTATGCATGTTAGGACTTTGATCTTATATATATTGCAAGGCTGGATATTTTCTTAGTATGCATGCTAGTATTCTTTTTATTATATTTAGTTTGAAAGCATGTTTGTCTTGAATTTTATTGTGCATGTTCATAGATTTAAAATTGTATATACTCTAGATTTATCTTGAATAATATTTTATGTTTTGTATACTCTTGTTATGATAAACTAAACATCATAGCTCATAGTCTAATATAATACAACATATTTTAACAACATATGGTTCCTAACATTTTATCTTTTCAATATCATTCAAGGCCTATTATCAGTCTCATAGTAACTAACAAAAAACAATAACAAATTAATGTTTGAAGTGAAGCTTATTGTAGTTATGGTTATGGAGTACATGGAGCTCCAGTAATAGATGGATTCAAGATAATTTGTTTGGGGAGTTTGATAAAAAATATAAGATGATTGATCATCTCTCCTTAAAACAACATAAAAAGAAGTATCATATGCTTTTTGACGAGGATAAGCTGCCCTTCTGGTATCTTAAATGGTGACACCACCTTATGAATGGTGTTGCTCAACCCCATGAAGATGTCGACATATGCAATTGATTAGTATAATAGCAAAGAATGGTCTTTCTATTACCATGTTATATATGTTATCATTAGATTTTGAATATCTAGGTAAACTAGAAGTCCAAAAATATTTATTGATGTCTAATTTAAATGAAGGTATTTTTATATATAGTTTTGGTAAAAATTATTTCCTATATTTGTAATTATAAACGACAAGCTTAAAGATATATAGATGAGCTGCTCTACATGAGATTTTTTTTTCCTTCTTGATTCATATGTAACATTTCTGCTACATTGTGCTGAAGACATCTCTTGAGTTTGTGAGGGTGGAAAAGAGGAATTTCTAGTATATATTCATTGAAGAAGAAATTTATATGAGTCAAATCTCTTGAATTTGTTAGGGTGGAAAGGAGGAATTTCTAGTATATATATTTATTCATTGAAGAAGAAATTTAGATGAGTAAAACAAATTTATCGATGAAAATTGAATAGGCTAAAATCTTATGAATGTATTTTACAAGTTTGATTTGGCTTACTGGTACACACCATGGTTTTTTTATACCTAAATTAGGTTTAGAAGTTGTTGTTTTGATTATTTACTTATTTTCTTTGTTATTTTCATTTTATTTTCTTATTATTTTTTAATCCATTTCCTTTCTGGTTGAGGTTGGTTTAATTTATTTTTTAAATAATTTTATATGCTATTAGTATTAAAATTATTAACATTTATAATTTACTTTTCTCTACAATTTAACTATAAATTTAGAGTTTATAAATTCTTGATTTCTTCTTTTCATTATAAGCTACATCAAACCAAAACAAAATTCTCTAAAGAAGTGTTGCACCCACTTAAGCCCGTTTGTTTCCGTGGTTGCTTCTACTTTTGAAGCCAGCCACGGAAACAAACGTTTGGTAACTAATAAAACCCAATTCATTGTTCATGTGCCTCATTAATATTTGCGTTGAAAATATAGGATCACTGAAAATAGCACAATGCTGATTTTAGCCGTGGAGAGTAAATCACTCTTTACTGTTCACATAAACAGTGATGCATGTCTCTATTGTTTCGGCCGGACCGGGTCCGATCCAAAGCTAAATGCATTGAACCGGGTCCAACCCAGAAAAAAAATTAATTTTTTTTATTTTTAATTGTGTTTTATTCAAAAAACTAGTGTTTAACATTATTCAATGACACTACATAAATTAGACGGAGATCGCTTGATGAGGTAACATTTGCAGAATTTGATCGCAATTCCAATTTTGTTCCTGATTATATTTTACCTGATGTTGTTGCGGGCTTAAGAAACTAAGGAAACTGTAGTCCTTGTCAGATGTATTTCATACGTGATGGAATTGTAGATAGTTTAATTGAATAATAAAAAATATTTTTTTATAAAGTATTATTTATTTCATGATATAATAACAATAGTTAAATCTATAATATTTAAATTAAAAACCATCAATATTAATATATATATATATATATATATATTTTTTTTTTAAAAGTATTTTATAACCTCAATTTCAAAAGCATTTTTAACCAAACACATTAAATTACTTTTTGTTCAATCTCAATTTCAACTATAATTTTAACCAAACATATATAAATATCAAATCAACCTTAACTAAAACTATTTTTTATAAAATAATTTTTTTTTAAATTATAATTACAAAAACTACCACAACACTAAATATATTTTCAAACAAGGACTAAGTAGCTGGAAATGTTCAAGCTGCTGCCAAGGGCTACCAAAGTAGCCTAAATCGTAGGCATCCTGAAGATGGATTTTCCAATTGAATTGAAAACTTCATAAATGTAAAAATAATTCATCTCTATTCAAATCAATCTTTCCTTTGGAATTCATTCTGCATTTTTCAAGAGTAAATAAGAATAGTAAATATTTTATTTATTTATTTATATCAAATCCATATTTTTATATTTTATAACTGAAAGTAACTCTCTGTTTTTCTTTATAATGTTTTTTTGCTTTTTTTAATTTTAACGTGTTAGGTTTTTTAGTCAATTATTTCTTAATAAATCTGAAATTCCAATCTCTTTTTTTATATATTAAAATAAATAAAATATTTCGGTTGCTATCTAAATTGGCACAGCATAACACACCCTAAAATTAGCAGAAAAAATAGAGAAGAAAAGATTATCAAGGTCGTGGGAAGCACACACAAACATAAAGGAGGATCTTCTTTCATTGGTTTTTATTTATTATTATTTTCTTTTAATTGTTTAATCCAGTCAACGGTCAACCATTCCAAATAGATGGATAAAATACACCCAAGATTTTCGCTCATGTTCCTACAGAACATTTGTGTCCCTTCATTTCCTTCCAGCTCTCCCCAGCCTCTCACAGCAAAGACCATTTCAATAATTCAATCCCCACCAAAAAAGAAAGAACCAAAAAATACGTTGAAATTACAAACTCACTAAAATTAATGAACGTCCCTCTCTTTCACCTTCTTTCTTCTTGAAACCCCCTCCCCACCTTGACCTTTCATTTGCTTGTTTTTTTGTACCAGAACAATGGAAAGAGGCTTGTCTGAAAAACATCCGCCTGAGAAACAGCTTTCTAATAATTCATACAGTTCTGACAACGAAGAAAATGCCACCAACATTACTACCAATCTCAATGCCAATCATCATGATCACCCCGAGACTGAAACCTGTGATCAGTTGGTGTCCCAGTCACCTAAAGCAGGGGTGAAAGTGGAAGAATCAGACAATACAAGTCATGAGATCGAGGAAGTTCATCATGAGGAGAAAGAAAATGATGAAAAGATTGGAGACACCCCTCCTCCTGAAATTCATTATACCCTTGAAACTGTCTCTCAAGATATTGATCAGCTTATTACAACATTGTCAGCCACTCCGAAAGATGCAAAAGAAACAATTGTGGAAGAAGAAAAAGAAGAAAAAGATGAGAAGGTGCCTATGGAGATTCCTGTGTTTGTTGAGAAATTTTTGGATCTTGTTGAAGAAAAGGTGGCAAAACATGAGCTGACTGAAGGGAAAGGGAAGTGGGGTCAAAATCCTGAGGAGGATTCGTCGTTTCTTGAAGCTGTGAATCGGATTTCCAAGCTAACATCTTCCCTTGATGGATTGAGATCCGATCCAAATCATGCAGCATTGATCAGCCGTATTGGAGGGATTCAACAGCGAGCAATGGCATGCTTGGAGGATGAATTCAGGTTCACTCTTGAAGATATTAAACACAATGATCAAGATCCTAATACTGATGCAAAAGGGAAGCAACATGAAGCTGACCGCTGCGTACTGCCAGAATCTGAATCAGCAGAAACTGACAACTTCTTAGGATATTCTGATGACGCTGTTTCAAAATTGAATAGAATTGCCAAGGAGATGATTGGAGGTGGATTTGAATCTGAATGTTGCCATGTATACATGATGATTAGGGGGCAAGCATTTGATGAGTGCTTCGCCGAGATAGGATTTGAGAAGATCAGCATTGATGAGGTGCAGAAGATGCAATGGGAAGCTTTGGAGAGAGAGATCCCTTTATGGATCAAGGCCGTCAGGGAATATGCAAGCATTTACTTTGTGAAAGAGCTAAAGCTCGCCGAGGCTATTTTCTCCAATTATTCCTCAATCTCCTCTAGCCTTTTCAGCAATCTTACGCGCAGTGTGTTGATACAGCTCCTAAATTTTGCTGAAGCTGTTGCAATGACAAAGCGCTCCGCAGAGAAGTTATTTAAGTTTCTTGACATGTATGAAACTCTGCGCGACAGTCTTCCAGCAATGGGGGCTTTGTTTTCAGAGGAATATGAAAATGAGCTTAAAACAGAGTCAACAACAGCTCGGTGTCGGATTGGAGAGGCTGCAATCTGTATGTTTTGTGATTTGGAGAATTCAATCAAGTCTGATACAGGAAAAACTCCAGTGCCTGGCGGAGCTGTTCACCCGTTGACTCGCTACACGATGAATTATCTGAAGTATGCAGGTGAATACATAGCAACTCTTGAGCAAGTCTTTCGAGAACATTCAAAGATCGAACGTGCTGATTCAACAAGCAGGCCACGCTACGAAAGTGAGTCACAAAACTTTAACAATGACAATGATGAAGAAAATCAGTCTCCATTTTCAAATCAATTGGTGAGAGTAATGGACTTATTAGACTCCAATTTGGAGGCCAAGTCGAAGCTTTATAAGGATATTGCATTGAGCTGCATTTTCATGATGAATAATGGACGCTACATTGTGCAAAAGATCAAAGGCTCCACAGAGATCCGTCAAATGATGGGAGATCCATGGTGCCGCAGGAAATCCTCGGAACTCAGGAACTACCATAAGAATTATCAAAGAGAGACGTGGAGCAAACTCCTGGGTTGTTTAGGCCATGAGGGACTGCAAGTGAATGGAAAAGTAATTAAGCCAGTGTTGAAAGAGAGGTTCAAGAGCTTCAACGTGTTATTTGATGAGATCCACAAGGCGCAGAGCTCATGGGTGGTGAGTGATGAACAACTTCAATCAGAGCTTAGAGTTTCAATAACGGCGGTGGTGATACCAGCATACCGGTCCTTCATGGGGAGGTTTTCGCAGTACTTAACCCCTGGAAGGCAAACAGAAAAGTACATAAAATATCAGGCTGAAGACTTGGAGACTTATATTGATGAACTTTTTGATGGAAATTCTGCCTCCGGGGCCCGAAAGAGACCATAATATTCATGATCTAGCTCCTTTCATGAACAAATTGAGCATTCAAAGGGTAAGTTAAGGATGCAATTTGGAGGAGCTGATGCCTACATTTTGTTATTTTTCGAAGGATTTGCAGTCAGTTTTAGCCACCTTGATAATTTTAGGGTGCAAAATGTTGCAAGGAGGCCTCTTGTTTTTCTGCTGGAAATGCATGGATAAAGCTAGCAATTATTCATGGATCTCCATCGGTTAAAGTACTGATAACTTTTGCAGGGCTGGCCTTTAATTTCAATTGGTTCACCCATGTAATTTGTTTTTTTCTTGAATTTTTGTATTATGAACAACATGCTTCTGAATCATTTTTAACGTTGTGATTCTGCTCGGCTAATTAATTTTTACAATCCTATGCTCTTTTTTTTTCAATTTATTTTCTTTTGGTCGTATATCCAATCTTCCTTTATTTTCCTTTGAGTTTATTTGGGACTTGGGAGGCTGGAAATGCAAATGTTGAATTTTTATTCTTTATTATTTTTCATGAATATTTCACTTTTAAAAAATAAAAACATTGATGAATCATGTATTTTATGTTCTTTCTTTTATGTATATGTTTTTTTAAATAATTCTAAAAAAAACTAATAAGATGATATTATGTATTTTATATTTCTTTTATATATATATATATATATATCTGTTTTTTTTAATAATTTTAAAAAATAACTAATAAAATGTTATATAAACACCGTTAAATTTCATAGAGGAGTATGCCTGAAAAAAACGACGTGGCGGCGAAGATTTGCTTCTACCACGAGTTGGAATCTTCAAGCGTGCGTGCGGTTCTCGTGGATGAATAAAACCGTAAAATGGCACTTTCGTAAATTAAAGCCAATTCAGTTCAATCACACGAATTAAGCAATCATCAGAGGAAAAAAAAAAAAAAAAACACCGCACCGCACCGCAATTTAGCGTGATTACTGCAGAAAGCTAAAAGCTCACAGCTAACTGCCTCTCACTTTCGAAACACAAGAGAGGAGTGGTGAGGGGGTCTTAAAATCCAATTCGCGCAGTTACATTAATAACTATCTCTGAGTTGAAGAAATTTTGAAGCGCTGATTCGTTCTAACCGCATTATTATTACCCTATATTACCAGGTTTCTCTTTCTTTCTCTCTTGTGTTTCTTTCCATTTTCTTTTTCTATTTTTTCATTATTTGCTTGAGCTTTTAGGTTTTGAATAGATAGTGGTGAGGGTTTTTTTTTTTTTCGCAAATTGAATTTAGTGGAAAATTTGAAGTTTTGTCCTCGGCAATTGAAGAGAAGGCTGTAGGGTTTTGAGTGGAGAATTAGTTATTATTAACTGAAAGTAATATTTCGTTAATGTAATCAACATTATTATTAAGAAATTGAATATGATATTTTAGGAAAAGATAGAAATTCAGATAGAAGCTTATGACTATATATACTGAATACTAAGATGGAGGAACTTGGTGTTTGTTACTTTCTTAAGTCTCCGTTGATTTTCTCTTTTGCAAATAGCTTGTTTATTTGTTACCCAACATTACTTTTTTTTTTTTTGAGAGTTTTGGTTATAATCTGTTATAGGTTGCGTTGCCAAGGAAAAGTAATTAATTTCTCTAAAATCGAATTTCTTCTGTTATCTTATTAGTATTTGTGGGCTTTGAGTTTTTTGTTTTACTGGATCCGTTTAAAGTTTGAGTAATTTATATGTAGAAAAGCTTCGTGTCTCAAGATGTATGAGCAATATGGAGTTCCTGTGGAAGGAGTTTTATAGTTTTAGTTGTAGTTATAACTGATTTGCTTTGGTGTTTAATTATATGGTGCGTAGTGATATCTACGGGTTGTATTTTAATTTTTTTCTGCAAAATATTGAATTGGGATTAACAGTATTTCTCTGTATTTCTTCTCTTATTATGGTTTCTAAGCTTTTAAGGTCAAGGTCTGCTCTGCCTTTTGCTTCATTTGTTGGGACGATAAATGGGAAGTTCGTTTAATCCTCAGATTTTTGTGGAGAAGCTTGCCAAGCTCAACAGTACACAGGCAAGCATAGAGAGTATCCTCTTGATAGTGTTAGCAAATTAAACATATGTCACCGATCATGTTTATTCATTTCTGTTAGAAAGTTTTGCTGAAGCCTTTTAAATTTATAGATTTTTAGCTTCTGTTATTGAAGTCCAGTTGGTAATAACGTATGGGTTGTCACTCTTTTCTAGAACTATGCCTTGTTATTGAGGTGTATCAAGCAACAACTGAATTCTCTAGGTGAGGTTGTCTAAGGTAAAAGTTAATTTAAGCTTAAATGGCTTCTGGAGATGTTTGTCCTGCTATGACCTATATTATATTGCTGGTTGTTGCATATTTTCTTCTTGGTTCAAGTGAAAAATTCAAATGTAACTTGTTTTAATATTCTTTTACCATATATTTTATCGGTATGTATTTAGCTGTCTGTCTTTCGTCACCTTATGTAACCTGCAATCTCCAACATGTGGTGTGACTTCTTCATTGTTATCCTTGATTTGCTAAGCTCTATCACATTGGTGTATCTTCCATATGAATAAAGCAAAACAGGTTGTTGAAACATGGGCCAGACAATTTCATTCTTCTCCACGTGACCGGAGATTGGCCTTTCTATATCTGGCAAATGATATATTGCAGAATAGTCGTCGAAAAGGTTCAGAGTTTGTGGGGGAATTCTGGAAGGTTCTTCCAGATGCTCTTCGTGACATGATTGAAAATGGGGATGAGTTTGGAAGAAATAATGCTCAACGATTGGTACTGGATGCTCACTTGTCTTATATTTTCTGTCTTCAATTACCTTAATTATTTGTAGTGTTTTTTCTTTTTCCTTTTGTCGTGTTCACATGAACCAATCTTAGATTAAGCTCATACCACTTATTATTTGCTGGAAATAGCACTGCATATATTCTATTTTACATGGACTTGTGTTAAGATTTAAACCAATTCTACTGGTAATAATAATAATAATTATTATTATTATTGTGTGTGTGTGTGTGTGTGTGTCAGACAGTGGAAACATATAGCAAGAGCATTATGGTGCATTTTTTAAACAAACTAGCTTGGATTAAGTTTTAGAAGCAGAACATTTTTCCAACTAAGAACTAGTGGCAGATTGAATGTAGTGCTGGAATTGGATGAATGTCAATTCTTGTATATTTCGCTTGTCCATGTATTACCTGGAATGATATATTTGGAGATGGCTTATCCTAATTCTGCTGATATCCTGCCACCTGATATTCTGTGGGAATATAATGATCGAAGAATGTTTGAGGAATGGATTCACTTAATTGGTTGAATCATATTTTGCCTTTCAAATTCCTATCTTATTAACATCTCAAGTATAGTCAGTCCTTTGACATGGAATTTATCCACATGGGGAGTTGTATGTAGGATGAAGATGAAAAATCATAAAATTGCTTTAAACCAAAATAACACGGGTTTCATCTTGTCAAAAAGAACTCCAAAACCTTCAAGAACCAACATTGACAAACCTAGAGATCTTCATTAAACATGAATCTCATGCAATTTCAGTTCTCAGCATGATTGGAATGTAGATACATCAATATCTACATTGAGCTAAGCTAGTTCGAATCGGGTTTTGATGGTTTGGATATTTCATTTTGGTTCAACCATGCTTGCCATGTTTGATGAGATTTGCTTTTGATTGCATGGTCTTATGTATTTGTTCTTTTGTTCTTGAGTGCTGAGGTGCTTTTTAATTTTTAGACTTAGGATGCTTATTTTGCCTCTAAAATTGCTGGGAGAATAACATTCCCTGAATTATATGTTAAGTTTTTTTCAGAATAACATTGCAAGCAGAAATTTACATATGTGCATGAATTTTTTAGCATCAACATCTGTCTATATTGCCAAATTTAAATACTTCTTATTACTGCATTTCTGTTGTCTTTACATGCAGATTGGCATATGGGAAGAAAGAAAAGTTTTTGGTTCCCGAGGGCAAATTCTGAAGGAAGAGCTTGTGGGAAAGCAAGTGGAGAACAATAATAGAAATGGGAAGCATATAGGAACCAAAATGGTAAGTTGAATTTTCTATGCTGATTGCATTCATCATTGGTGATTATGCTATATTGCTATTGTGTTCCTTCCGATAACTTCAATTGTTTTTCTTCTTCAAACAGAAGCAGCCTACTGGAAGTACAATAGACAAGATAGTTGCTAGTTATCATGTTGTTTATGGTGGCCAGATGGATGAAGATGCTGTATTTAGCAATTGCAGGAATGCTATCAGTTCCCTTGAGAAAGTTGATAAGGAGATCGGTGGTGATTTTAATTCAGGTATTAGTTGCATTTGGCATCATCTTTAAGCCACGGAATTTAGTCTTTAAATGTTTCTACTTACAATAAATGTTAATCAGACAATCAACCTGTGTATTTTTCTATTACTTTGCAAACATATTTATTGCCTTTGTTCATCCCTCTGTGAATAGTCATGGTGTATCCACTCTTTTCTGTTGAACATTTTTGTTGCCATGCATTATTTATTTGGCATGATATTTATCTCGAAAGTTTAAGCTTATTGCACATGCATTTTGATGTAATAAGAATAACCACAGGCAAGGAATAATTAAGTTGTGCATCTGTAGTATTTATCATGTTCTGCCTGAAAATTTGAAAACGTTCCTTTAATAGTTACTTTGCTCCATCCCTTTAGCAAGATGTAGATGAGGTGTAATTATTCAAAATTATGGTAAAAATGCCCTTCTAGTTGTCCCATCTCTTAAATAGAGACTTGATTTCACTTCATCACAAATTGACTGCTTGGGCATATTACATTTCCAAGGTGTAGATTTTGTCTTCTTCTTGGTGATATAGACTTGTTTGATAAAGATTCTTAAAATGTCTTTTTAAAAGTTTATCTAGTTGTCCATGAAGTCTTGCTATCATCCTTAACCATTCTTTCTGTTGAACAGGGCAATTCCATGGAGCTGCATTTGTGGAAGAGCTGCAGGGGCAGCATGCTATTTTGAGGGACAGCATTGAACAACTGACAGCCATTGAATCATCAAGGGCAAGTCTAGTGTCTTATTTGAGAGAAGCTCTACAGGAGCAGGTTGGTTGATTAAATTGTTCTTTAGTAGCAAATAATATTTTCCATTATAATAAAAAAGAATCTGACAGCATATTAAACCGGGCATAATTTTGTGGCAGGAATCCAAGCTGGAACAAGTCCGTCATCAGCTTCAGGTGTGGTACTTATATGCCCTGCTTTGGTCTGTTATTTTTATTTCTTATTTTGAACAACTCCTGACGTGATGATAAATTATAACTGGAAAATAGGAAGTTCTATTTTCATGATGACTGCAAACACAGTTTTTACTTTATGATATCCTAATAATAGGTAGAGATACATGCTTGATTAAAGATCATACGTTCATTGCATTTGTAAAATGATTGTTGATTTGTTTTTCTACTTTTCTATAGGCTTACATTATCAAATATTCTAGACAGTCCAAACATACATGTTTACCAAATTCCTAACTCCACTTCAACTAGATTAACCTCCCAGCCTTTTAATCTAATCTTTTGAAGGCTGCAGGCATTAAACTTTAGATTTTGCCTCAGTTTCATGCATTCAAAAACTTTGATGGATTGGCAGTTCATAGCATATTACATTCTCTCTCCCCAACTTTGTAATCAGATCTTTTTAAGGCTGTCAGCCTTAAACTATAGATTTTGCATCAGTTTCATGCATTAAAATTTTATGAAATGGCTGCTGATATCCTATTCTAGTCAATAAATAAAACTAAGCATTTTAAGTTATTAATTTGTTAAATGATTTGACTTTTTCAATCAAAATTTGGCGAACCACTTTGTACAAAAAACTCAAATACCTCAACTCCAAAAACTGGATGATTTCTCTTACTTTCAAAGATTCATCTGTCAAAAGTTTTCTTTTGTTGGAACCATTTCTTTGTTATTTTACCCTCACTATGTATGGCTGTAGGTGCAAATTTCAACATTTACTTTGGACAATGTACTGAAGTTGATTCCTTCATAGGATGATATACGAAGCTTTGTCTATGTTTCTTTAAGTTCTGTTGCATTGCCTTTGATAAAAATTTTGAATTTCAGCTTTTGATTCTGTTTGAAATGTGAAATTCTATGTGACTTTTGTACTGGTCAGAATTGATAAGTAACATTTAGGTTATGGATATCTAGCATGCAAGGTGCTTTTTTTCTTCTTAATTGCCATGAAGTGTTTTTTTTTTCCCTCTTAAACTCGTGTGTGTGAGCAAAAAAACTGAGAAAACCGGAAATAAAATAACTGAAAAAACCCAACCATGAAAAAAACCGATTAAAATTTTGAAAAAACTGGCCGGCTCGGTTCGGTTTCGGTTTTATAAGCCTAAAACCGAAAAAACCGAACCAAACCCAAACCGAAAAAAAACCAGAAAAAACCGAGCCAAACCGGTTTGAACTGGTTTTTGTCCTAAAAAACAAACCGAACCGAAACCAGTTGGTTTGAACCGGTTTCGGTTTGGTTTCAGTTTTTTTTT
>Ga0325411_1002086_pt1 | contig 22449 bp, 14 predicted proteins | sample PopdelMetagenome_13_FD_206181 | JGI IMG/M metagenome (GOLD analysis project Ga0325411, IMG submission 206181) | Populus deltoides microbial communities from Bellville, Georgia, United States - Xylem-PdIQD-R4 | ecosystem: Host-associated > Plants > Phyllosphere > Stem > Wood/Secondary xylem... | reverse complement strand
GACTAGCCGAGAAAGGGGTTCCATTCAATTTCCCTTTTGATTTGAGAATTCTAAAGTCTGATAAGCCCATTAAAGCGTGGCAAGTGTTGAGTAGCGAGTATTTTGGTAAGTTATCCAAGTTTTTTTTATTTATTTTAATAACACAGGTAGAAAAATATTTAGAGATCTAATATTTATGAGGGAGTTGTGATTGGCATATGTGATATGTTAGTAGCATATACTATCTGAGATTAATATAGCAGAATATTTTATTAAAATTAAACAAATTACATATTTATTCATAATTTTTCATAATATATAATAACATGTAACTATATCTAATAATCATCCTCGCTCGTAAACAGGCATGAAACACTTATGGACAGGCTTAGAGCAATTGTGTACATGTTTGAAGCATTACCTCAACTCGTCCACTCGAGTACAAGTCTATAATATCCATGTAGGCATGACAAGGACTAATATCATCCTAGCTTGTGGATGAGCCCAAGTTGCTCATAGACAAACGAACATCCCCAACACTCTCATGATAAGCAATCTCATCTTCCGCTAATTCTAGTTCAGGAAGGTCAACCTCTCCAACCTATTGAAGTCTACCATGATATAAATTGAGCGTAATGTTTGCCACAATATGTCACATCTCATCGACATCTTCACGGATAATTATTGTTGCTTTTTGAGCTTCCCATGCCAAGTAATTAATCTATATACATACATTAAAAACCAATTAGCAGTCATCATCCATAATAAAATTAATATGGTATTTAATAAATATTGAATGTAAAACAATATTGCATACCAATCAATTTTGTCTTTGATATTGGGGGGAAATTGCATCGAATTACGTGGACAACTCGGGAAACATGACCAGGTATATGTAATGAAATGACGTGTAATAAACATATATCATCTCATGTATGTATAAATATCAATCGTTGGATGCCACTCCTCAAAAACATGATCTTTTCTAGCATCCCAAAGATCTAGGTAAGATGCGTAAATTACCAACCAATTTCCCTCGCGCTTACCCTGGGAACTAATAATATGCAACTCGTCTATGATATCAACATAATCTGGTATATGCTAAGATAGTCCAAACTGTCGCATTACCCGATTTGGACAATGCATCTCAACAATGTCCTTAGCCTTTCTTCTAGCGCAGTCCATTTATCATACCCTACATGATCAGAGAATCAGACGTCCTGTGGATCCTTGTTTGTTAAATCCATTGTAATAGGGATTTGGATGGGCCGAGTGGGATTAGGATGCTGCTTATGTGGTGTATTTGCCCCCATGTTTATAAGTGCGACAGGGATTTGAGCTATTGGTGGTGCTTCATCAGGTTGAGTAGACGTTCCCTCTCCATCATTGGCTCTCAACATTTGCTCGAGCAAACTGGTCAGGTGCGCCACATCATTCCGAACTCCTTTAAGCTCCTTTTGATACTAAGCTTCTGGTTATGACCTTTCTTCGTTTTCCATCCTTTTTCTTTGTCGAGTGTTGTGGATTCTAGAAGGGGGACCTATGTTTCTTAATCTGCAGATGCGTGTATAGATGTATGAGAAAATGCATGATTTTGATGAGAATGCTTTGTATATTGGGTATGGATGCAGCCTTTTTGTGAACGAATAATAGCCACCACCTTATAAACATAGGTTCTCTTGTTACATTGCTAGGAGCACTGCCTTTCAAGTCGTTTGCTTGAATCATATTCACTAAGAGACAAATTTTGCATAAGAAGATGGGTCAACGCCTTTTTCATTAATGCTTGATAAGTTTATTACATAAAAAGGAAATACAACATATTAATCCCTTTCCTCCACAAACTCTCTAGCTAAAGGTAAAAAGGCAAAGCCACGGTTCTCAATCTTCCCTAGAAAGGTATCGGTTTCAGCTAGGCTTCGGCGATAGCGAATGATGTCCCCTCCCACATTCTGCGCATTGATTCTAATAATTCGAGCATGTGCAGCAGCTTCGTCCATTTGCTCATTTGTCTTGGTCATCTTTTCTAAGAGCAACATATTGGTTCTGTTTAAAGCAGTGTTGTTGGCGTCGATTTGATCCTTGTGTTTTTCTATTGCTGCTAGCTTCTCGTACAAATACTTCACCTTTTCACGTTCCTTGTCAAGTTTTATCCTCATAACTTTTATCTCATTCTTCTTAACCGCTAATTCTGTTTCAACAGCCTCAAAACCTTTCCTTTTACTTTCTTCTTTTGCAATCCCCATCGAACGGCTTTCCAACTCCATATATTTTTTGTTTAAATCCTCATACTTCCCAATCCTATCCATCAGTTCATACTGGACTTGTGCAAAATTTTCTTGGAAATATTCTGCACTTCCTTGGCAATCATTAAAGTCAATCTCCATTGCTTCAAATTCAGAGCAACTTTGCATCCAATCCAAACTCATCCCTCTTAGCTCCTTCTCACTTCTTTCCCTAGCAATCTTCTCATCGCCCAGCTTTAACTCAAGCTTGGTTATTCGCGCATCTCTAGATTGTATTTGCTCATCTAGAAATGCTCTCCTTTTATCTTCTTTTAGCATCATTTCTTCCAACGTTACCTTGTCTTTTCTGCTTTTGCTCAACTTTGTCCGAAGTTTTTCCACTTGTCTTCTCAACTCCTTTTCATTATTAACCCTTTTTCCTTTTAATAGGCTCTTCTACAGTTTGGGGAGATTTGACTCCTACACAGAAGCTGATAAGTCTCTCCATCTTGCATATCCTTCACTTGCACTTGGATCCTTTAAAACTTATATCTCTACCAAAACCAGATGCTTCCAATCTTGTTTGATGATCTCCAAAACTTCTTGTGCAATGGGATTTTTGAACAAATCAAAGAACTGAGCAATTCCCATAGTCTTTGGAACAAACTGCATGCCTCCAAGTTGCCTTACGACCAGGGCAGGAGCATAACTCACATAACATGTAATCCCCACAAATGGCACCCAACGTCTCTGTCCACAACTCATTAGGACTTTCACTGTCGTTACCCATGAGGCTCTCCACTTGAAATCACTATTAGGCAAACCTTCTAATTTGTCAACCCAACCTTGGTTGTCTAGATCTCCCAATTCTTCTTCTTCTACCAACTTCAGGGGTCTTTGGGTAAACCACCAAAAATTATTGAAGACAAGTTTTTTTGTTTCGATATGGCTAACCATCCAAATATACAACAACTGCGTGCAGCATCTCATTGCTCCTTTTCCGGTCCTCCTACAATGATTAAGCGTCAAGATGGTTTCAGCTAAAATAACAGCCATTAGATTGATTTGTGTATTCTCATACTCTACATAAGCAGCAGCGGCCTCCAAACTCACTACACCTATCTGACTTGGGAACAACACAAGGCCAAATATGCCCAAGGCAATCAATCTCTCTTTTTCTAATCCTGACTTCTTTTCCAGTTCAATTTCTAACATCCTCCATTTCAAACCGGTAGCATTCTTTTCCAAAAACTTTTCCAAGTTGGAGATTCTGAGCAGTTTTGACAGTTCAGAGATGATCTTGTCAGATCTCAAAGGCAAATAAATCTGATATAGATTGTTTGGAAACTCAGTCAACATCCATATTCCTCCATAGTGGGACATAGGTCTATGCTTCCAAAAGAAAAACACTAGTAGTCTGGATCCCAAAAATGAACTAAGGCTCGCACAGCTAGGCTCAAAACTTCTACCTTTGCGATTTCCACCAAACGTCCATATTTCCTAAAAAAATGCATCTTTATCCATATTCTGAAAATGAGTCGTTAACTTGTTCACCTCATTCATAATGCAATTCAGGTTCTTGATTGGTGACATCTTCTTAGCATCGCTTCTAAGGCAGTTTCCTTCAGTCAATTGTGACAGTTCAGAATTTTTCCCATACTCTATGATGGAAAATTTAGTAATGGTGGCCATTTCGTTCACAAGTCCTGCAATTCAAGATGCCTTGGGGTTAGACTTGTTTTGATGCAAAAGATATTATAGAGCATACAACCTAAGGATAGGTTCTAATTCCTTTACGTGAGACATATGATAAGTTTACTACTTAGTCTCTAAAAAAGGGTCTCATGTTGTCCCAGTGATCGCCCTCGTAAAGACAATATGGGGGTTCAACAGATAGTGGGATGGCACATGTACCAATCACTATCAGTCTAAACACTCAGTAAAGAGTTGGGGTTTACACAAACTTAAACCTTGACTCAAGTCATAAGGCAAGCTGTTAGTTCCCCACTTAACTTAAAGTTAAATGTGTGTGCCCTCAAAAGGATAATAATAATAAAGTGATGCATGACTATACCATGTATGACAGAATGTAAAGATGCATGCTAAAGCTTTTAAACAAAGTATCATTCATATAAGAAAACAAAAACCAATAACACATAGCATAAACAAACAAATTACCAAGCCTAGTCTAAATTCCCAGTGGAGTCGCCATCCTATCGCACCCTCGCGGCGGAGCACGGTGATCCTCGATTGATTTCGGGGTATTTGTTGTTTTTTGTGTAAAAAAGAGTTGCCACCTAGTATTATGGTCACTAAGAAACCTAACTGGTCTTTTAGAGATTCTAAGGCAAGGGACTAGTTGCGTAAAGGGAAGGAGTTAGCATCCCTAGTACGCCCTACCTAAGATAAGCTGCTTGGTGTTTAGTTTGTCTTATAATTGTTATGGTGTTGGTGTTTTCTAATCCCATCAGTTTTTTTCGGTTTGATTCTAACTAAAATTTATTAAGATAGAAATCCAAGGAGATTTCATGTTCTTTACAAGCTCATTTTTCCCTTGGTATTTCAAGAGTTTGCGACTCGTAAATCGCAAGGAGGAGGGATAAAAATTTAGAAATCTAGGGTGCTTTAAAAACCTTTTTTTTATCTTAGTGTTTTATACTCTTACGGCTCATAAACTGTGGAGTAAAAAAATTGAAATGTCCTCGATTATAATCAAGGTTCTTTTCAAGGATGTGTGCGGATTTATTATTCCTAGAAAATTATTTTGGATATTTACAACTCCGGGTTTCTTTATCCAAATATTAACAGTGAATAATAACAAATTATTCCTAATAATATTTTGGATATCTGTCCTTTAAGGATTTCTTTATCCAAACATTAACGGTGAATAATAGATGAATTCCCCCCAAAATAAGATTTTTATATTTTTTGGAATATTGACCAATACCCTTTGGAGTTTTACAAACATGTTGTAAAATCCAGAAATGCAAGAAAATAATTTTTGTTGTGTTTAAGAAATCCATGCGAAAACACATTTTCGAAACTTCCAATATTTTTTGTATATATAAAAAAAGCATTCAAAACATGTTAGGGTATTGGCCATATGCAATACACAAGAAAATATATTTTTTAAAACCACAATCATCATAATTAAATACAAGAATCGCAATAAAAGGTAACCAATCGTCACATATATTCTAAAATTTACAAGAAAGCTTAAAGCAACTAAAAAAAAATTCATAACTGAGAGAAATAAAACAGAATTTAGTGACAGTGTTCATCCCCATAAACCCATTTTAGTGACAGTGTTCATACCCACAAACCCCTTTCTTTGACAAAACTAAAACCTGCTTTAACTCCCCCATGCAGACAGCAAGAAAGAAAGAAAGAAAGAAAAAAGCATGCTCTATTCATGTATATAGGAAAAACAAAACCATGCTGGCTAATCTCTCAAGAAGCAGGAAAAAAGAACGAACAGAAAAGGGAGCTGATGATGAAGAAACAACAGCCCCCCTCCCACGGTTCCTTATGAACCAGCGAAAGAAAGAAAAGAAAAAAAAAGAAACAAGTTTTTAAAACGTCAAAAACAACAAAAGGCAAACGTTCATTGTAGTCTAAAATTGAAAACGAATGTGCAGAGTAAAGACAAAACTAGTTTTTAAAACGTCAACACAACAGATTTAAAGGCAGCAAAGGAGGAGAAAGTTAAGACTTATACCTGCAGGTCTCAATGTTTTTTTTTGTTTTTTTTGCAGAAGATGAAATGGAAAACCAAGAGAACGTTGCTGTCAAGGTTTAGCAGCAAATCTCCCTCTCCATCTTATCTTTTTTCTCTCCTCTTTCCTCATAATAACACCCGAATGCAAGAAAGAAACTCCCTCTATTTATTGTGTTTTTTTACTCTGCCTCTCTTGCGTTTTTTTGTCTCTCTTTACTGTGTTTTTTTTGCCCCTTACTCTCCGGTTTTCTCTTCTTTTATGCTCTCTTTTTCTGCCCCTTGCTAGGTCATTAGAGGGGTTTATATACAGTCTAACATATCTCTATTTAGGAAAGATTCAATGCATTAATTCTAGGATGCAAATCCCAGCTAATGTGCAGTAAAAAAATGCAAAAAGGAAACTGAAATATTCTTATTCCTATTCTGATTTTCAGCATTTAATTTCCATTGATCAAAGGGTGGTAAAGCTCATTTCTTTCCTTCCATAGCCGGGACCATGAGGCACCAACTGTTTCCTTTGAAATGAATCAATAAAAATGTGGTCTGCAGCTCTCCAATCAGTAAGACAAACATGGAAACCAGTAGGAAATTTACAGAGGAAAAAAGGAAAGAAATCAAATGGGTAAGGGTGCATGTTGCAAAGTCTTATTTTTCTTATTTGGTGTGGTAAAAAATCCTATCATTTATGATAATCCAAACCCCCTCTCCAGCTTTCAATATCCTTCTTCAATTCAATCACTCATTTTAGTACTTTTCGATTCAGTTCTTGGTAAAAAAAAAATCCTTCGAATCAGGCCCGCGAACTTGGGCAAAAATCCTTCTCACTACAGGAATTCCTACTTTCATACTAGATATTCAAACGGGAATATCTTGAGCTTCTGATATCGAAATTAAGCAATTTAAAAGCCCAAATTCATCTATGTGTCCCAGACTACAACTTTGATGAGGGATTCTAATTGAGATAAAATCATTTTAAAGAATAGAATCTAGCAGTAATCTAGTTGGTCAAAAAGGTTCCTGATCTGACAAAGCTGAGCATCCAAATCTGACTGAGAGTCTGCCCTAAGATCAGTGATCCCTAGGACCCAATAAAGGTGTAGGTCAATTTTTCAACATGTCATGAGTGATAGAACATAACTAGGATGGTCAGATATTGTACGAATACCAAGTTAGAATCAGAGCCTAAGTTAGAACAAAAAAATTACGACAGCAGCAGAACCCGTTTTTTTTAGTGCAAATTATGAGGGATTTATCCAACCTTAAAGACCAGATAAAGAAGGAACGAATTTAGCATTATGAAGACTCCTGATTAATCTAAGAAAACCTAATGATTTTGGCAGCAAAGGGGAAGGATAAAGAGAGCAGAAAACAGTTCAAACAGGGTTCGAAAAAAATATTTCTTTCTCCTCCACTTTTGTCAATTTTCTAGCAAACATGAGTTACACTCCTACACTCGGTTCAAAACGGGTATACACCATCTCTAGCACGTGGGGTCCAAAATTAAGTAACAACAAGAATTATAAGGTAGTATTTAAAATGGCATTAATTAATCAAATAATTTAAAATACATATATTTGAAAAATAGTAAACACCCAATAAAATACATATATTTGTCAGTATAGATATGCAAGCATGGCTCCGCCCTCAGCTATACTTCAAAATGGCCCAAAAATCATCAAGTAGTGTCAGAATGTATAACAATACTGCATTTTCAGTAGTGCTAATCAAGATAAGACCTCTAATATATGTAATATGTATGCCCAAGCATACATAATCAACTGGAATGCTATCATATATGCTGAGGGGTCTTAAAATTAATATCTAACCATGTCAAATTGATGCAGTAATCCAAATAAGCACTGGTTGGAGGCACCTATCCTAATAGTCGAACACATAAAGTATCTTTATCAATTGACCTTTCATCACCTATCACACGTGTTCCATTTATCATAAGACTGGTCACTATAGCCACATCATGAAGTGTGGATATCATCTCACCAAAATATAAATGGAAGGTGTGTATCTCGCGCCTTCATCGCTCAACCAACGTTGTAATCAATGTGTGGTTAAGATTTATATGACTTAACTGACTGATCTTATAAAAACTAGCCTCGATAACATACGACCAAACACATTCATGCAACTTCATCAAAGCATGTTGTCTAGGTGTTATTGGATCACTACCTTGAAAATCAAGCAACTTAGGTACTAAAACAGTTAAAATCATTAAAATTTAATAATCTACAATTGAAACCCATCAATTGAAGCACCAAATGCCCAAAATGTTCTCCCAAATATTGCTTTATTTCCATCAACTATTTTATGATCCTAAGTGACAATTGTTCTCGGATTTGAATCTCTGATGGCTAGTAGAGTTTTAGGTAGGTTTTGAAATGACTCTTCGTGTGTACCACATGACTGCTTCAATATTTTTTATTTAGCCATCCACGTCTTCCAATAAGAGACTTCATGCTTATAATCTCTCTCCACAGTACCCTGAATCATTGTAACACTCGTACTTAACTCCTTCTTTATAATTATCAACATCACCTCTGCAATTAGATCTGAGTCAATCTAACGATGGCGTTGCAAAACAAGAAGGTTTTGATATGTGTGTGACCCTTTTATTTTTAGAAATTTCTCATGAATCAGACCTTTGATAATACCCCCACACAAATATCATCTACAAACTAGTTTCTGAACATAGGACTTTGTTGAATGATGGACATTGTACTTCAAAGAATTCTTTATATTCCACCATTTTACTGCATTAACACATTCATGCTTATCTCTAAATATTTTTCCAACCTTTAATTCATCAATTGATAAGCCTGAATGCCTACGACTATCAACCTAATAGTTGCATTCATATTGGTCATCCACACTAATAACCTCAAATTCAGGAGCAGAAGGTGTCATGTATTGATTAACAAACTCAACATCCCTATCATCCCTATTTTTCTCAATATGATGTTCATCTTCATCATCACTTGGTTTGGGTTCTTCATAGCAGTATGGAGCAGATATCATACCTAACTAAGGTTCCATATTAACAATTTCCTACACTGATATTTGTCTATTAGCATTACCACCTAACTAAGATGGACCGCTCATGATGTCTGTGTGGTTCTCTAAGAGTTATTTGGAAACTAGATCAACTCGATACTAGAAGAGTTTTCTCATCTAAATTTACTATTCAAGTAGAGCTCTAGCAAATTAATCTCATTAATCCTCACAAACCCAAACATTGAACTTATACTCCCGTCACTACAGATTGGTACACCGATATAACGAGCTTGATTAACCCTGGTTTGCAACATCCTTAAAGTAATTTTAACTTCTATTTCAAATATATTATAGCCAAGTCGATCACATAATATTCTCGATAATTCGTTAAGGGACATGTCTGATGTAACAATTAGAAATTCATGGTTTCCACTGTTATAAGTGATATCATTATCGGTATTGACAATAATACCATTATGGAAGCATAATATTCTTAAAATATTAGACATTATGTCAAACAGTACAACAAAACATAATTCTAATTTATTAATATTTTGGTGTTAATCAAAGTGCATCAATTATTAACAAAATAACCTAACTATCAACTTAAAATATATCTAATTAATCTAATCGATAATTTAACTTATATCAACACTAAATATTTAAACACATAATTTTGTTCATTCACAATCAACAACCTAAAATAATTGATTAGTAACAAAATAACCTAATTATATGTAATTAACCTAATTCCTAATTCAAAACCCTAACATTCAATAAAATAAAATTAACATTAATTAAATATAAATTACATCAAATTAATTGACGGGAAATGTTCAATATACCTCTAGATATGGAATGTGAGTGGTAAAGGAGACCGATAATGGTTGTTTTGGCTAGAAAAATAAGAACATGTTGCGGGTAAAGAGAGAAAGAGAGAGAGATTAATGTCGCGAGTAGAGCTAAAGAGCCAGGGAGATGGATAATGTAGTGTTGTTATGATTGTTTTTGATGGTAGGGAGAGAGATATCCATATGGCGGTGAGAGGGGAGGGGCGGTGGCTACGGGGAGAGAAACATAAATGAGAAAAGAAGAAGGGAAAATGAAAAAAAAAAAGGGTCTTTAGAATAAAAATTCAAATAAATTACAGATACTATTGCGACACACGAGTCCCAACCATTTTTTATAACTATTTTTTATAACTATGATAAAAGAAAACTTAAAGATTCACACGTGAAATCTATTTTTAAAAAAGAATCATTTGTTAGGAATCCTCATCTCTACTGGCGACGAGAATGCAATCTTCGCAATCTTGTGCTTCGAAGGTTCACGAAAAAAAAAACAAAGCGCAGGGCAGACATTGTCTTGTATCCACCAAACCTAATAAGATTGTTCATTGGCAGATTAACGACCATGTCATGTTTAGACAAACACTAAATAAAAAGATCGTGAAAAATTCACCGTCATTTGATAAACTAATTAATGGAAAAGATTGAATGGAGAATGGTGGCTAAACCAATAATTTAAATTAAGAGATAAACTGTTGTATTGATAAGCTACTGTATTTATAGAATAGAGAATAAAAAATTAAGTTAAACACATTTGTTGGATATGAGCAGATGTTTTCATGCGCTTCGCTACGGGTCAAACTATTTTTATTTTAAAATTAAAAAAATGTTGAATATAAAGATTTTTGCAGTATCATTAAATCCAATCAAACAGTTCCATCTTGAAACCTACCAATCTAGCTCTTTGCTTACTCGAGTTTCAAATTAAATCGTGTGGGAACTAATCTAAAGTGAATTATTCAGTTTAATGGGTCTAAAGACAACTTGGATTACTAGTAAAAATATGACATAACTTTTAAAAAAACTTAAAGATGATAATTTTTTATTATATTGAGACAATGTCAGATTGAATCAACCCCGGTCACCCTGTGACTTGGATCATGAACTTCAATGAGTTTGATAAATTTGTTACTTTTGTAAATTACTTTTATTTAATTTTATGATAACATTAGATGCTTTCAAAATCAAGCATTAACCGTAAAAAAATTATTTATATGAGATTGTAATAACCCTATAGAAAGTTGAAAAAAATAAACCATGAATCTCATTTTTCAACCAATCCAATATTGAATAAGAGTGAAAAAAAAAATATCAGGTTTGATTGGTAAACTCACTAAACCCGTGAATTGGGTAACCTAAGTCAACACGTCAAACCCGCAAACCGGGTAACAGACTCTATAGGGATTAATAAATTTTTTTCTAAAGTATTGTTTATTTAACTATATGATAACAAAAATAGTTGATCACAAAATCAAATGTCAAACAAATACTGAGACTTTTTTTTAAGACTATGATAACCTCATAGAAAACAAAATGAAACAAATTATGAAACTCAATTCTCAATCAATCTAACATCAAGGGATACAATTAAAAAATATTTATAAAAAAAGAAAAAGAAAATTAAAGTTAAACTCGCCATATACATCAACAAACCCATGAACTTTCTAAAAAGTAATAACATTTTTTTTTGAAACTATTTTATAAATTATATAAAAAATAAAAAATAAACGATCACATAATCGAATTTAATTTAAAAAAAAAGAAAAAGTACCCGGTAAACTTGCAAACAGTGGCAACTTGGTTTATTTCACCACACTCCCAAACCAAATTATTAATTCCATAAAGTTTAATAACCTAGTTTTTTTTAAATTACTTTTTATTTAACTATTGTTTAAAAAAAATAAATCATATCACGATGCTGAAATATTTTTTTGACACAACAATAATCATATAAAGGTAAACTAAAATAAATTATCTATTCTAAATCCCCATAAACCTATACTAAATTAAAAAAATCAATAATAAAAAGAATTAAAATAAAAAAATAATAATATGGTGAATTACTATTACTATTGTAATTCATAGCAGTAATAGATGTAAGGAAATAATATTTTTCTTATATTTTTTAGCTTTATTTATAATATGATAATTATAAAATGATAAATACCTTCTGTATTTACAGTGGTAGATAAAAATAAATTACTCACTAATTAATTTTTATCAACATTGTCTTTTGTCAAATACCACTTTGTCTTCTTTGATAACTCTCACTAAAATTGAATTGAATAATCCGAAGAAATCATTGTACTTTGCGAAGACAGAGAGGTTTTACTTGTCCATTTAACCTATAAGGTATGAATAGTACCCTGGCAAGGTTTTTTTTTATTTATTTTTTTGTCATCTAGCACACCCGTAGTGTTATTTACACCGGCGAGGATGTCATGGGTTGAACTCCTTCAAAGAATCCTGGTTTAAATAAAAACATTCCTATGAGTCTATTTTATATTTTAATTTCATTGTTAGCGATCAACATGTGGTCAATTCAATTTTTAAATTTAGATAAAAATAAATAAATTTACTCTCATATATAATATAATATAAATAACCAAAATTAGTTATTAAAAAAAAAAACCTCAATCAATTAAAATCTTGTTTTCAAACAAACATTGTGTTGTAGTCCCTCCCTTTTAGGCTTTTTATCAAACACTTTTGCATGGTCAAGATCAACAACGAGGATGAAAGCAATTGGAGTAGTTGGCTTACAAGTGAGGCAGCCTAGTCCATGTTCTCAGCGACTCAAAGATTTTGCAAGAGATTTTGTTTCTGATGGTTTAAGATATTTAATCATTAAATTAAATATAATAATAATCTTGTAAATAATTTAATTTTTTTATTGATTTTTTTATTGCTATGTAAAATGTTATAAACTTTTAAAGTTTAGGATTTTTTTTTTATAATTTTCAAAATAATTAAAAAAGAGAAAGCATAAAACGGAGTAGAGCATAGGATACTTGGGATACTTTTCCCTTTATTAATGTGTTAAAGTAGTCTCTAGATTTGCTATGATGTACAATTCAATTCTTATTATGGTAATATAATTCCCTTGTCCTCTTAACTAATAACTTACAAAAGCAATTCCTTGACTATTTATGTAATTACTACATAGGTGACCCGTGCTACGCTGCCGTTCGGGTCAAAATTTTTTCAACATTAAAAATGAATATTCAAGTGATGATAATCCAAGACAACCCGAGATAAATTAACTAAAACATGACCCGGGATATGAGACCAAAAGAACCCAAAAAAAAGCATAAAGTTCAAGACCTAATAACCTAATGTGAAAGATAAAAACAAAATAAAATTTAAAAAATATAACGTCGAGGAAAAAAACCCGAGTCAATTTAGGGTAACTTGATGAACCCACAACCTGCGATATGAGATTAGGATAAAAAAAAAGAATTTCAAAAGAAGGACCTAGTAAAAAAACCAAAGTTCAATAAAAAAAATATAAAAAAACTCCAATCCAAACCGGGTTAACTTTATCAACCTACTTTTGGAATAACCAAATAAAAAGAAAAATGAAAAAATGACAGTGAGAATTTAAAAAAATATATAGCAAAATATGTTAACTTCCCTTGCATCCATAGTTAAGGAAGCTTATTTTTAAAGAAGCATTTAAGTATTTGAATTGTACAAAAAATGATGAAAAGCCCTTGAAACTAAGAAATGTTTTTTTTCCAAGGGTTATTTAGTAATTACATTGTAGATAAAAATGTAAAAACTATCGATTAACCCACTTCTTTAATGTAATTACTAATAGGTCCCTTTACAAACACCTTCCTACCTTTAAACCCAAGCCTGCCACCAAAGATAAAATCAGACATTCACCAAACGAATTCACAATGAATGTCTGATCTTTTTTAATATCAAATATAATTTTTTGCATAAATCATACATATTCAAATTAATTTACTCACAATAATTATTTTTTATAACATGTCTCGACATTTAAATCTTAAAACAAATTTATTTACAGACTAAATTATGTCTTTAAGTATATTGCAATGATGGCGATGGTTAGGGTTATTGTGGTTTAAGGTATAGCCATAGCCTATCCACTAACCACAATTATAAAATTTTGAAAAGGCATGATTATTAAAATTTGTTAGCATTATACATCCAATTAGTCATTAATTATTTATTTTATTTTGAAAGCAACCTAGATTAATAAATAAATTTAACAGTTTTAGATAATCACTCGTTAGCTACAACTACAACTTTGGTAAGAATCTATTTATAACCTTAATCATTACCATTGATTATAATTAAACTCGGGCCTAATGCAAAAATACCTTAAAATCAACAACCAAACATGTCTACCACATAAAAGTATTCTTAAAATATATTTATCTTATCCATATGTAATAATAACAATTTGGTTATTATAGAATTTATAATCAAAACTACTCTTCCAGTTAGTAATTTTAGTCATTAAAAAAACCTATAAATGATCATGTTTTCATTATGAATTGTAAGTGTATTTAATATAAATTACAGTAGTGAAATAACAATTTTACCATTCACTCCCAAATAATTAAGCTTTGCATTGAGGGTAATTTATCAAAAAGTCATTTTAGAATTCAACGAGAACAATAAGGTCTTTATATTTTTATTTAGCATACTTCATCGCCCTTAAAAGCAAAAATTCATAAACATGGATCCAGGGGCTATATCAGGAAATTAAAAAAAAAGGGTTGGACACGTGTGAATAGTAGTCGCGGGTGGTGGACGATGCATGTGGCATTGTTTTTGGCTGAATGCCTGCTACGGGGCAGCACCCAAAGCGTTTCGGTGGCCCCTCCACGACTAGGTGGCACATGTGGTCTAGTTATTTTTGGTTTGGCACTTGAGGTCTCTTTTGTTTTTATTTTTTTCCCTATTTCATCCATGATTTTCATGCTAGCCTTCTAAAATTTCAAAGTAATCCTTTAAATTTTTTTTCCTTAAAATTTGGTCTTTATTTTTTTAATTATTATTTTATTTGGAATAATCTAAGAAATTAGAATTTTTTTTTCCCAATTTCATCCCTTATGGATTTATTTGTCTATCAGATTTGGTTCTCATTCTTTTAATTGGTATTGGTTAATATGGTTTTAAATTCTTTTTTTTTTATAATTTCATCTTTATTGAGTCTTTTTTCAATCAAATCCGATCCTTTTTTTATTACTATTTTGTTACCTTGAAAAATTATTTTTGTCTTGTCTATATGTTCCAATCTATTTACCACTTTTTCGTTTTACTTTTCTACATCAAGTTAAATCAATTTTTCAATTATACCCAACACAGTTACTAAAAATCTTACAAATTAGACGATTATAAATTAACCACTTCATAACCCTTCCACCATACTTTCATAACTTTATCTAGGCATTTAACCATTTACATCTTATACATCTTTTCATAAATGTCATATACATGCGCACGCACACGCACACACTCACAAAATTTGAAAGTCTGTCATTCACTTCAATAATATAAAACCATGTTTTTTCCAACAAGTCAAAAAGCATAATTCACATACTCTGCTCTACATAAACCTTACAACCTATCACTAACACAACTTTATCAACTAACACAATCATATAAATTCCCATTCAATTCTTTCATTTCCTTTTAATTTACTCATGGTCGACTGATATAGGCGGAAGTTGAAGACAATAAAATACAGAAAGAGCACAAGAATTTTAATAAGCGAAAAGGGCTGCTGATATGAACTCCAAGTTCACAGGTTTTATTTTCTCTAGAATAAAAATGATAAAGTTTGCCTTTTTAGGAGGTTTACAAAGCCTTAAATAAGTTAGAAACCCTACCTCAACTAGAAAAAAAAAATAAAAATTCGAGATTACAAATGAAGGAAGCATAAAATCTAAAATTAGCATAAAATCTGAAATTAACAAGAAAAATTACAAAAACTACCAAAACCAAGGCCTCAATGTGAGATTTTCAAAATCTAGAGATCCAATTTTCAAAATCTAGAGATCCGATGGTCGGAATAGTAATTCCATGGAAATTCTAAGGAAAATAGTCTCTGGAAACTCTTGTAAAAATTTGAGTGCGATCTAAATGTCAGATTAAAATTTATGGCATTTGAGTTATTTATCTAGTTTGGTGCCACCAAACATTCTCTTGGGCCTAGACATGTCCTATTGGTCCATAAATGTCTATGTTAGGTCATCCATGTAATCTGTCTGTGGTAGATCCTCATCTAGTTGTGGTAGACCTACACCTAACTGCTCAGAATCATCCGTTATCGCAAGTTCAACTGCATTATCAACCTTATCCTTGTAACCATTTTCGTCATAATCCAATTTCAAGTTCCCCTAAATTTATCATTTTCTTTTAAATACAAATAAAAATAAGAAAAAGGTTGCAAAATAAAAAAAAAATGCACAAAGATAAACGACTTGGTTGGCAAGATCAGGTTGAACAATGATCTACATGCATAAATGAGAGATGTAGGGGTCAAATTGGATCCTTGACTTTTGTAGAAACTCGATTACACCATTGAAAGACCTAAATATAAAAGGTAGTGCAAATTCAAGTTTAACTTAAGAAATTGAATGAATTTGCATAAAAATTAAGTCTAAGAATTTAATTAAATTTTCAATAGCCAATTTGATTTAATAATAGGTCTAATTAAAGGTTTAATCAAGTTTATAAATTAGTTTAGGCTAAAATTAAAAGAATTAATTAAGTGCAAGGACTTAATTGGTGAAAAATTAAGTTTGGAAGCTCAATTTAGACTTAATTGATAAAATTAGAGTTTTGGAGGACTAGATTCAGTTTTTATAAGCTTAATTGAATGAAATCAAGGGGTGAGATTGCAAGAAAATTAAAGTTCAATGGTTAATTAAGGGCCAAATTAATGAATCTAAAAACTAAGGACCAAAGTGCAAAAAACATGTAAGTTTGGGGACTTAAATCAATCAAAATCAGGGGTTAATTTGAAAAAAATTAAAAGTTTGATAATTGATAGGGGTCAAATTGAATAAATTAAAAACCAAGGATTAATTTGAGAAAGATGCTCAAATTAGAGAAGGGAAATCAAAGTTTTCAGGGGTGTGATTGCAACAATTAAGAAGTTTCAGGACCAATTAAGGATGCATATGCCAGAATTAAAATAATAGGGATCAAATGAAGTTTGGAAAATCCAAATTAGAAAACTCTAATTTCTAGGTTTTAATATAAACGACATGTCACTCATCTTTAATGAAGAGAATGAATGACACGTTCTCTAGTCCTTGTTTGTCATTGTTTTCAAACGAGAAGGCTAATCAGGTTGCCACCTTCAAACAAATAAACATGACATCTCCAACCACCTTAGAGACTCAAACCACCACCAATGAAGTAAGAAATACCTCATCTATAAGGATCATCTTTTAAGTTGATCGAGAGCTCACTTTCATGATAGATATACATTCCCTCTTTAAGGATCAACTACTCTTATCCCATGTTTACATCCAGTTTGTCATGCTGATCTCTTCAAAGTAGCTTACTTATTCAACCATGATTGAAGAAGAAAACCATCATGATAGTTTAAACTTCATAGCTACCTTCTGTCAACTCTTGACAGGTTTAAACTCATTAAATGACAAAAGGAACCAAAATGTATATTTCTATAGAGGTTAAAGTAGAGAATAAGCAAGAATCTTCTCCAACAAACTCTTGGCAAAACTACCATGGTTTTGCCATTTTTGGCTTGGTTTAGCTTATAAAATGTTGTTCTTGAGCATACCAAAAGGAAAGATTTGGAAAAAAAATTACAAAGAAAATCATAAAGAAAAAAAGAAGAAAGAAAATACAAAAAATCAATATAATACTTAAAATAAAAAGGAAAGAAAGATAACAAAGATTGTGTTTTAAAAATGAAGCAGGGAAATCTAGATTAATTTGAGATTGAAAAGGAGCTGAAAATCAAGGGAAAAAAAACAAACAATCCAAAGAAGGAATCAACTTTTTCATGGCTAGGTAAACCTTCAAACTTTGATAAGAGGGTGGAACTCAATGAGCACACCTCCTCCCTTTTTATTTTTGTCTTTTAAATTATTGTTTATTATTTTTGTTATACATTCTTTAAAGTCATTTATTACTTTTAAGGCCATGCTTATTATTTGGAATGTTTAAACATGCTTTGAATATAGATTGTATATGCTCAAGTTTTGTATATTGCCTTATTTTAATGTGTTATAATATAATTACAGAATGGAAAATATTTGTATAGAATGTTGTTTTTTGCATGATTTGATGTTAGGATAATCTTGTTTGAAGTTATAACAATATGTTTTAGGTTTTGATAATGTTGTGGTTTAGTTTGTTTTCATTTGGTCTACTAGGTTTGCTAAAGTTATAAGCATGTTGTTTAAGATTCAAAATAATATTTATGATGAATGGAATGATATTTATGCATAGAGAGAGGCTTTTTTTGCTTATTGTCATTATTGTTCTTGCTTATTGTTTCTGCCTTTAATCTTTTATTTCTTATTATTTTGATGATTCCAACAATTCATAGTAAGCATGCTTAAGCTTAGGTTGCTAGGTTTAGGATGTTTTTTTGAGTTTTATTTCATTTTTTATGGGTTTAAACCTTTTGTTAAGTTTCTGGGTTTGCTAACTTTTCTAGGTTACAATTCATCAGTTGAACTTTATCTTAAGTTGTTGTTTTCTAAGTCATTTTGGTCGATTGATAGTTTTCTTGTGTGAGTGCATGTCTGTTGATTTTTAATCTATGACTTTTATGGCTTAAAACACTTATTTAAAGGTTTTTTATCTTCCTTTTTTTGTTTTTTGTTTTTACATAGAATCAAATAATCGTGATATTTGCTAGGTTATCATGATGATTCAACCTTAGATTCTTGTTTGAATAGTGTGTTTACATGTCTCTGTGCTTTCACTTCGATTCGATCTAGTCTCTTTTTGAATCTTCATTCAAGTTCTTAGTGTTCTTAAGCAAATTCAAATGTTTTTCCCCTTTGATCTTTGTTTTCTTCTTTTTTGGTTTCAGGTTGTGTTTATAGGCTTGGGTCTTTGGTCTAGGAAGCCCAACCCATGTGGTTGGGCTTAACCTATTTTTTAATAAGACAATGTTTGGCATGATCAATTTTTATCAAAGAAAAAACACAATGTTTTGTCCTTAAAACACGTTTGTCAAACACGGTCTTAAAGCATTTTTTAAAGCCTTTAACTCTTTAGTTAAGAGCGTGTTTGCTAAACACGCCCCCCTAATTTTCCAACAGTGTTTATATTCTCATTTTTTATGCTTTTGCCAAACAAACCCTAAAATAATTTCTAAAAGTTTTGAAAGGATTCAAGGATTATTTTAAAATTATTTTTGGGTTCGTCGCATATTTTTCCAACCATTTCACTTAAATATCAGGGTCGTAGACTTTTACTGTAAGATACTGACCGGGTATTAAAACTACATGTTTTTCTTCAATATTTCAAAAAATTCCAATTTGTTTTAAATTATCATTTCAAAAATACAAAATATATTTTATTTTGTGTGCATATTGCCAAGTTATAAAATTTCCATGCATATTTCATAAAAAAAATATATAAATTGCATTGTATCATACTTTGAAAAATAAAAAAGAAATCTTTAATAAGTATCATAACAAGTTTGCGATTATGCATTAGGATTTGACCAAAATTTCAAATATAAAACTTTTTTATTATTTTTCTAGGCTTTAGGATTGTTAGATTTTAACCTGATGAGAAAAAAATCTCCTCATTAAGGAGGATTTTTTTTAACCTTAGAAAATTGTTTTTGAATTTTAGAATGATTAGGTTTTAACCTGATGAGATAAATATATTCTTATCGAGAATGACTTTTTTAAAACCTTAAACTGACTAACGAATAGAAACATGACTTTGAACTTTCAACAATGTAGCTTACCATAGATAAGGTGCACTGGAGGTAATAAGTCTTTTCTTTGCACAACCAGTCTCTTTATCCAGACTCTTGCAGACCATTAGGTTTTATTGTGATCATAATATTATGTGACAACTCATGAATTCTTTCAAATCATAATTTTATGATTTATTCCAAAACATCCGAAACTCCTTCGATCCAAAAAGCATTAGCACACCCCTTTCCTACCATCCAACGTTGTACACGGTATGACACATTTCATAATTATATTTCTTTCATTTTTAATCCAATTCCACTACTTTTATTCTATATAATTTCATCGTTTACACAACTCAACACTTTCTCCATTAACTTTGAAAAACATCCTTACAAAAATCATATAACACCCATTACAATTCTAAACCAGATATCTATCCCACAACATACATACAACACATACACATCAAAATAACTTTTCATTTCTTAAAATTAAGCTCAACTCATCACTTCCCCTGCATGTTATAATATGCTTAAGCTTAGGTTGCTAGGTTTAGGCTGCTTTTTTTTAGTTTTATCTCACTTTTTATGGGTTTAGACCTTTTGTTAGGTTTCTAGGTTTGCTAACTTTTCTAGGTTACCATTCATCCATTGAACTTTGTCTTAGGTAATTGTTTTTTGAGTCATTTTGGTCAATTGATGGTTTTTGTGTGTATGTGTATGCATGTCTGTTGATTTTTAATCTAAAACTTTTCTGGCTTAAAAACACCGATTTAAAGGTTTTTAATCTTCCTTTTTTTTTTATAGAATCAAATAATCGTAATATTCGAGTCACTATAGATTCTTGTTTGAATAGTGTGTTTACATGTCTCTGTGCCTTCATTTCAATTTGATCTGGTCAGTTTTTGAATCTTCATTCAAGTTCTTGGTGTTCTTAAGCAAATTCAAATGCTTTTCCCCTTTGATCTTTGTTTTCTTCTTTTTTGGTTTCAAGTTGTGTTTATGGGCTTGGGTCTTTGGTCTAGGAAGCCCAACCCATGTGGTTGGGCTTAACCTATTTTTTAATAAGGCAATGTTTGGCATGATCATTTTTTATCAAAGAAAAAGCACAATGTTTTGTCCTTAAAACGCGTTTGTCAAACACGGTCTTAAAGCATTTTTTAAAGCCTTTAACTCTTTAGTTAAGAGCGTGTTTAGCAAACACGCCCCCCTAATTTTCCAACAGTGTTTATATTCTCATTTTTTATGCTTTTGCCAAACAAACCCTAAAATAATTTCTAAAAGTTTTGAAAGGATTCAAGGATTATTTTAAAATTATTTTTGGGTTCCTCGCATATTTTTCCAACCATTTCACTTAAATATCAGGGTCGTAGACTTTAACTGTAAGATACTGACCGGGTATTAAAACTACATGTTTTTCTTCAATATTTCAAAAAATTCCAATTTGTTTTAAATTATCATTTCAAAAATACAAAAATATATTTTATTTTGTGTGCATATTTCTAAATTATAAAATTTCCATGCATATTTCATAAAAAAAAATATATATATAAATTGCATTTTATCATACTTTGAAAAATATAAAAGAAATCTTTAATAGGTATCATAACAAGTTTGCAATTATGCATTATGATTTGATTAAAATTTCTAATAAAAAAATGTTTTTTTATTATTATCTAGGTTTTAGGATTGTTAGGTGTTAACATGATGAGATAAGAATCTCCTCACTGAGAAGGAGTTTTTTAAAACCTTAGACAATTTTTTTTTTATTTTAGAATGATTAGTTTTTAACCTGATAAGATAAGTATATTTTTACCGAGAAGGATTTTTCTTAAACTTTAGACTGACTAACTAATAGAAACATGACTTTGAACCTTTAACAATGTAGCTTACCATAGATAGGGTGCACTAAGGATAATACGTCTTTTCCTTGAATAACCAGTTTCTTTATCCAGACTCTTGCAAACCATTAGGTTTTATTCTGACCATAATATTAGGTGACGACTCATGAATCCTTGCAAATCATAATTTTATGATTTATCCCAATACATCCAAAACCCCTTCGATCCAGAATGTATGAGCACACCCCCCTCCCCGCCATCCAACATTGTACAAAGCACGACACATTTTATAATTATTTTTCTTCCATTTTTAATCCAATTCCACTACTTTTATTCTATATAATTTCAATCTTTACACAACTCAACACTTTCTCCATAAACTTTGAAAAACATCCTTGCAAAAATCTTATAACACCCATTACAATAATTCTAAACAATCTATCCCACAACATACATACAACACATACACATCAAAATAACTTTCCATTTCTTAAAATTAAGCTCAACTCATCACTTCCCCTACATGTTTCTCATGGCCAGCCCTAGAGCCTGTAATCATCCCTTAGTTTTATGAAGGGACCAAATAAGCTCAATAGCGAAATACATTCCAAAACAGGATTTTTCAAAACATCTAAAATTTGGTCAATATCGACTTTTATAAGAATACAACAGCACAAGTTCATGAAATAGAAGTTTAGAGTGACCATTACCGTCGCAAATTTTTCATCTACTGCTAGAATTTTTAGGTCAGAGCATGGGATTCTGGGCATCGGTGCATGTAGCTAAACCAAAAAACATGAAAAAAAAAAAAAATTAAGAAGAGAAGATGGTGGTCGGTCGGCGGTAGCTGTCCTTCGTTAAAAATACCTTATTTTGCAGAATAATTGATTTTTTTTTCTCGTTGACCTATCGTCATCATTCATTTAAT
>Ga0325411_1002085_pt1 | contig 22455 bp, 10 predicted proteins | sample PopdelMetagenome_13_FD_206181 | JGI IMG/M metagenome (GOLD analysis project Ga0325411, IMG submission 206181) | Populus deltoides microbial communities from Bellville, Georgia, United States - Xylem-PdIQD-R4 | ecosystem: Host-associated > Plants > Phyllosphere > Stem > Wood/Secondary xylem... | reverse complement strand
ATTCCTAATATATGAACGGAATGAGGTTTAAATAAAAATGAAATCTAAGCATAGTTTTATTTCTATGAAGGTGAGAATAAATAAATAGAAAATAGAATGAGATTTTTTCTTCGAAAAAACAATATGGTATTACCAGTCGTTATCTAACCACTGGTTGCACCTCCATCCTTATCAGGGCCACCATTATCAGCAATAGTGATAATATATATTTTTTAATTTTTTTTTATTATTATTACAAGTATTGCCACTTTCATAACCTTTATCATTGTTACGACTCCATTAAAATCTAATTTTTGTTGGGATTAATTAAAAGGTTTGTTTGAGGATACATTCACACTTAATTTAGCAAATATACATCTAATAATTTCCTCGTACAGTTTTCTCTATTGTCGTGTAATGATAAATGACTATTCTAATAGCCTAAAATCATAAGAGTACCTAATACGGAAAAAAAAATAATACAGTACATAGTATCTTTTAAAAATGATTTTTTAATTAAAAATATATCAAAATATTTATATATATAGTTTTAATATAACACATTAAAATCATCAAGAAAAATATATAGAAACATTAATTTTTATAAAAAAATAATTTAAAAAACATTTTAAAAAACAAATTATTCCTTGAGAGTCTAGCTAGTTGGTACGTTGGTACAGGCATGGCGGGCGTTTTGTACTATTTTGGACGTTAAAATTGAATAAAAACGCCGGGGGTTGGCATTTATCAGGCTCACCGGCGAGGCAGACAGCATGGAAGTGATCTACAAATGGGCAGGTACTGTTAAACTGGCACCTTGATAATAAATCCTCACATTGCAGCCATTTGAATGGTTTTTCTTTTTGATATTAATGTTGTTTTCAAAACCCTACAGAGTTGATGAGAAGGACGACTCTGCAAACACCATGCATGCCCTATCTATCATTTCATTGCTAGTTTTGCATATACCAGAACATAAGTTATTTTGAATCATATATATTCCTTTAGTTTTCTAGTGAAATGACATTCTGTGGTCACTCATTTCTGTTTTTTGCAAGGGAATACTGGAATGCTACCAAATGAATCTTTTGTTTTTTTCTCAAAAGAATGTACTATTTCCATTCAAATAATTCGTTTTGTTGGATTGCAATAGATTGTGCGGTATCTAATTGTTTTCTAAAGTTGTTTTTGCTTGAGAATAATTAAAATAATATTTTTTTTATTTTTTAAAATTTATTGACATCAGTATAAAAGAGAACTTAAAAATATTTAAATATTTTTAAAACAGCATTTCTGCCAAAAAAAAACAAATAAAATATTAATTAATTGAATTCATATAAATTCGTTTCATCTATTTTCTCATGAGGATAAAAAAAAAGAACGTAGGGACAGTTGTAATGTGAAGTGAAATCAAATCATAGATGTGCTTTTAAAACTTTGATTAGATATAAGATTCCATGTAGCAGTGTAATGCAATGTGGTTTAAACTATATTTTATTTTAATTATGGTTTTAAAGTGTTTAGTTTTGTATAGATACTATTAAAAACTATTTTTTAAAAAAAATTTAGTTAAGAAAATATTTTAATTTGTAATTTTTTTAAATTTATTTTTTCAAACCATAATCCCAAAAGATATTTATATTCAAATTATCACCTACTATAGTAAATAACTATATATACACATATATATGTATATGTATTTTTTTATTAAAAAAAACACTGAAACTCTGTTCAGTTCAAACGATTTAAACATTATTTACTTGGGGATATGCCGGTCAAGACCATTGTTGACCCAAGGTTCACGAAATGATCTTTTGGGCACTTATGTGTACAGAAGAGGCTGCTGGTGGAGTAGATTATTAATACAAGTAAAGTTTCCGTACTACCAAACTATAACCAAATAAAATAACTACCCACTAAAATGCATAAATGGTTAGTTAAGATTTTGGTCAGATTTAGTGCCTTTCTGTACCAATTCACATCTAGAGCACTTCTTTTGGTCGATCAGGACATGAACATTGTGCCAATGGAACAACTGCTATGTGAGCGCAAAGAAACTAGAAATACGTAACTTGTACTATCATCTTTTTTATTTATAGTATTAATTAATGTAGATGTATGTGTTACCTTGCATGCATTTTAACTAATCTCATAAATCATGAAGTTAACAATTATATAAGTTTCGAATGGTTCTAAGATGACTCGTGTGAGAACGTAGCATATCAGAGAATAATATAAATCATATTTTGTAATTTCATCTAATAGTTTAAGTTTTTAGGTTAAATTAATTCTTTGATATGATATCAAAATCTTGATAACCAAGCATTAAGGATTTTGAATCTCACAATCCCTTTTATTTGATAAAAAATAAGTATAATAGTTTAAGTTTTTGGATTAAAATAATTCTTTGATATGATATCAAAATCCTGATAACCAAGCGTTAAGGATTTTAAATCTCACAATCCCATTTATTTGATAAAAAATAAATATAATGTTTTGGGACCTCACCTAATATTTTTATATTCTGGGACCTTATCTAATATCTTAAGTCTTTGGGTTGAAACACAACAAATAAATATTAATTTTTAAAAGTTTTTTTATCTATAAATATATCAAAATAATTCAATGGTTTTACATTTGTTTATGGTTTAAGACAATCTTTCTAGTATAATGTAATGTTTTTATTTTTTTTTAATAACCCCATGCTAGAGGAGAGAAGGTTGCACTACCATCCACTCATTTGCAAATTGCAACTAGAGGATTCCTTCTGTCTGGGTGTTCACTAACTTCCTCGGATTCTTCATCCGCTTGGAATCCGCTGTACCTGGAACCATGTGCATCTATCTACATTCTCAGGAAAGTGAAATTCCTCGTAAAAAGAAATTAATAAAGTAAAAAAGTGAAGTAATTAAACAAATTAAAAGGAAAATCCCTACTTTCCAGTGTGCTCCTTTTATTTTGGACTTAAGGTTCATGGCAAGGTAATTTATATGACGTGGACCATAGTATGCTTATAGTAAATTAAAAATTAATCGATGGGATGGTTGGATAGGACCCACATATATACTTGAATGGTTATTAAATGGGCTTCCTCCCTCCTTTAATTTTAAATTCAAAGAATAAATTCGGTGATTAATTAAGTAGCGTTCACTTTTCTTGAATTTCTTATCTTAAAACTCTAAAATCAGTGTTTATAAAAATTTATTTATCTGACGTGTTAAATTGATATAAAGGGTGTAGCTTGAAATTGTTTGGAAAAAAAAGAGCGAGCTAATTTAAAAATATATTTTATTGTAAAAAAATATATATTTTTGTATTAAGTACCCATAATCAAATAATTAGCGCAGTACTCTTTAAAAAAGTAGAAGAAAGTGTAATGCGGAACATGAAAGAAAACTGAAAATACAGTAGATACGATGATGTCGAGCACAAAAGAAGCATGGGCAGAACAATTCTAATTTAATATATTGAATTGTTTATGTTTGTGTTTTAAAAATGTTTTAGAAAAATAATATTTTTTGTTTCAAATTAATATATATTTTTTTATTTTTATATTATTTTAATATGTTGATGTCAAAAATAATTTTTAAAACATAAAAAAATATTATTTTAATGCATTTTCAAACAAAAAATACTTTAAATAACAACAACTACCACACTCGCACACATCTTTTAAATAAAAACTAGCATGCTTCTATCCTAAAATAAATACCAAGAAAAAACATTTTTATATATAATTCATAAATAAATGATCACTTTCAAAAATCAAATCATGAAAAAAAACTCGTTAACTCTCGAGGTTTTTAATAATCACATATTTATATATGGATTAAAAAATATAAATAATAAAATTCAAACATGATTATTTTATTTATTTAATTAATTCTTTACCACTTGATTATTGTCGGTGGAGCTGTTAGCTCTCCCTTGCAACTTTGAAGGCTATGTGTCACCATATCGTAATATAACAATAATAATAATCCTTGTCATATACAAGAGTTATGCTGATTAATTCTTCTTAATTAATTATCCTTCTTAATCATCTAATGGCCCTTTCAATATGCATTAAAAAACACTAATATATAAATCAATGGACTATAGAATAAGAGTTTATATTAAGAAATATTTATATAGCTAGCTTTTCCATCTCTATCAAAGACCTAACGTCCAGCTTTATCAATGATCTACAGAGGGAAACATACGTGCATAGCATCAATTTGGTGGCTCTCGTCATGTTCTTCTTTTTTATATAGTCGGCATATCAGACACGTTCCAAAATGTTTTGGTTCTACTTAATCCAACAGGAAACAAAAATAACAGCGAAGAACACGAAACATCTCATTCTAAGCATAATTAATGCGACCTATCATCTTACGATACCTTACAGTAACCTAGTCATTGGCTCCATGCATGACAAGAACAGAAAAGGATTCATTTAGGGAATCTGGGTCCTCGATGTCACACTACTACAGAATTTTTAGAGTTATCAAAGAAATTTTCAGTTAATATTTAAATTTTTACCGACATGTTTACGCACAAAAATACTTTATTAAAAAAAATCTTGTTGATGATTTGTGATCTGTTAATAATAATTTTACCAATAAATTTATTAACAGCAAAAACATATCAAAAAAATTTACTCATTTTATTCATTTAATATTTTTATTGGTGGATATAACACGTTACCAACAAAAAAAATAAGCATGTCAAAAAAATTTACTCATTTTATTTTTTTAATATTTTTATTAGTGAATATAACACATCACCGATAAAAAATTTTAGAATTTGTTGATGCTTGGAACTTCTTTCGTGGACCGATAATTTCTAACCAACATGGATAGTCATCTGATTTTGTTTCTTTCTTTGTCACAAAGTCATGAAAGTTGAATTACTGATTAAAGAGAGTGCAATTAAGTTTATAGATGATATATAGAAATTGTTATCTTCCTCTTTCCCATTTTTCTTAGATTTATATGGGATTCCCAATTTGGATAGCATTCCATTATTTGGGCATATCGGATTTTGTCTGATTTCTCCATGAGCTCTCGATTTGTTCAAGTCTCTTCATTTAACAGAAAGAAAAGAAAAAAAATGGAGGGAGGGAGTCGAGGGACTAATCTTATTCATATTGAGAAACTACAACGATTTGTATCACAAATTGGTTTGATCTGCAAGAAATCTTCTAGGAAGGAACTAAAAAGTGTAACTTAACTTGTCAAGTTTATATTTATTTTTTTAAAGATTACCAGTTTAAGTTTTATAAATTTTAAAGTCACTAGAAACTTACATGGTTATTAACTTTAAAACGTGTGAGATTAGTCAAGGTATACACAAGTAACCCAAACATCCAAGTTAATCTAAAAAAATATATATAAAAAAATAGCTGTATGGTAAAAAAAAAAATAAATCCAAAGTGACGCCGTAATGCAAAAATCAAGTTCAGTGTTTCCAGATCAAGCTATCAATGCGTTGTCTTTCTTGTGTTAATATGCAGGGCAGTGGAAATCATGGAACAAGGGAAGCCATCATTTTAAAAATATATATAATTAATTAATAATCTTTTTTTGTTAGATATTTATGTGGTCAGTGCTCAATGTTCTCATACTACAACTGGAGAATAGGATCCGTGCTCCATGGCAGAACTGTCTTCTCTGTTCGAGGACAAAGTGAAGCAGGTACCACTATATATAAATTAAGATTTCATGCGCAAATTAGTTTGGTAGATGAGAATATTATAAAAAAAAAAAATAACATTAATGATGCTCAGCAATTGTTTATATAAAACCTTATAATAAAGTTTGTTATCCCAAATATAAATAGATTAAGGGTCGCTCCGTCTTTGCGGTTAAATCAGAGTTTAGTAATTTTTTTTAAAAAATATTTATTTTAAAATAATATTTTAAAATAAATTTTATAAAATAAAAAGATATAATTTTAATATATTTTAAAACGTAATTATTTTGAAACATATTCTTTATTATACTTTCAAATAAATGCTAATAACCGAGGAAAATTAGCTACCGTGCTGATTAATTAGCTTGGTATGCATTATACAGAAGATTTTGTTCCAAGGTGCCATTGGAGTATCCATTCCCTTGCAATGCCTGGTGTGTTAAAGAAAATCTTGTAATGTTTTAATGTGAAATTAAGAATTTTGGATTTGAAAAAATATATGAATCAAGGAATTTTCATGATTTATTTCTCATTTATTTACAATTTATTTTAAATATGTTAATGTTTCATAGTATTTTTATTGAAGAATAATTTTCACAGAGCCTTAACCTAAAAAGTGAGTAAATAAGAATTCAATTAATTAAAAAAGAAAGAGTAAAAATATAAATTTCCCTGCTGAGAGTGTGGAAGAAGAGATAAGTTGTTTTTAATAAATATATTTTTATATCGATCGTTTTAATTATTTTTTATATTTGTAAAGATGATTGAGTAGTATTAAATTAATAATATTAATTTTTATAAGTTAAAAAAAATTATTAAAATTTATGTTAGCGTAAAGTTGAATTTTTGTTTTTAATTAAAAAAATTTTAATTTCACATACAGCAGGGCGCTCGCTCATAAATAATATAGCTGGAAGGTTGAACCAATTATACAGTAAGTTAATATGGTTGGGCCTATCTTCTATATTGTAATGTTGGGCCTACTTCTTACAACCGACACACTCAAAGATAGTGTTCCTGAGCAAGAAAGAGATAAAGCCTTCTTCATGATTTCAAGAACCAAGCGTGAAATTCAAGTTGCAGCAACACGTTAATGAAGATTTATCACAACAGTTCATAAGTTCAGCAAAGGTTTTTCTATTCACCTCTGTCTCGTGACAAATGAATGGCTTGGATCAGTTATTCACGGCGTCCTTTTTTGTACTTTTAAGAATGTTTGAGATTATTGTAATAATTAATTTTTAAATTTTTCTTTATTTAAATTGAAAAAATATTTTTTTAATTTATTTTTAATATTAATACATCAAAAAAATATAAAAAAATTAATTTGATAAAAAAATCAAAATTTAAAAAAACTCCAATTAAAACATTATCTCAAACAAATACTTAGTATATGCATAATTAATTTTTTATAAAGAAAATTAACTTAATTTATTCTTGCATCTCATGACTTCTTCGATATATCTTTGCATGTCTTAAAGAATATTTGAAAGTGTGGTAATAATTATTTTTTAAAGTATTTTTTATTTAGAAATATATTAAAATAATATATTTTTTTTATTTTTAAAAAAATTATTTTAAATATTAACACATTAAAATAATCTAAAAACATAAAAAAATTAAATTTTTTTTAAATTAAATTTTTGTAAAATATCTTTTGAGTTGCATCCTCGAACTAATTGTCACTTTATTCTTAATTTTTTTTTTTGTCAGTTTTATCTAACCTGTTCTTCCAGCAGATAATTCATAAAAAAGGATAAAAATACCTTCACATAATAAACTCAAATCTAATCTGATTATTAACAAAAAAATACAAAAAATTTTGAAAAAGAAAAAAAATGAAGAGGACTTAGTGCTAAAACTTGACTCTTTCAACTCCTTTTTCTTTATAAATTACACTGGACTAGACCCCACATGAGAGTATTTTAGTCGATTTGCTAGATTAGAAAACGGTCCTATATCCAAAAATAAAAATAAAATTAAAAACATTAGATTTATAAGAACAAATTGAAAGCTAGATCTAAAATTTAAAAACAAATCGAATCTAGCTTTAAATTGTCACCATCTATGACATTCATGTAATCATTGGAGCACCATTTTTCACCAGAACACCCTTTTGATTCACCATCACCATCACCATCAATGTTTTTGGATGGGCAAGCATGCTCCAGGATTCATCATTATCCACTTCAAATATATTTGGAATCGCATGTTCAATATAGAATCAAAGGAAGCATAGGGACATATTACAGCACAATTACTTCATAAAAATTGTGAAAATGGTTTTCAGGTAATAGAAACAGTCGCCTGCAAGTTCTGATCATTTCTCTTGCTGGCTGAGGATAGAAGGTCAAAGCGTTTCTTACCCCCAAACAGAATAATGTGCTAATTGGGATTCTGGACACCCTACCCAAATTTAAAGGCCGCCAGCGAGTCCAGAAGCAAAGAAGAGAGAACAAGAACCTTGTTGGACATAACAAATATTCCGAACAAAAATAAGCACATGGTCAGTGGTGGACCTGGGATCGTGAATAGAAAGGGTAAAATATTAAAGTATTTTTAGTCATTATCCAAGGATAAATTTTTATTTTGACGTTCTAGAGTTTACAAGTGGATACCGGGCTGACATTCAAACAGCTACATCTGAGTTCATCTCCTTGAGAATCCGACAGTATCCATGGCAGTCGGTAGTGTTTTTAAATCCTGGAGTAAAATCTGAAAAGAATCTCAGCACTGCAGCAAGGAGTTGAGAATCATTGGAAGACACAGCTGCTTCAAGAAACAATGATGGCCGGACAGTCACAACCTGGACAATGAATGGACTGTTTTGTCAGGAACGATTGAAATCCTTTCCATCTAATATTTGAGCTTTAAGATAAAATTGCTTAACAAGAGCAACTAAAGACATTTTCTCTTTGCTCAATTAAATACACAGCAGGTTTTATTCAGCATAACACAACATCTCCTCCCATGCTTCAACTGGAAACTTAAAACAAGAAAAAAGAAGGAAAAGGAAATAAAGAATACAAAAAACTCTCACAATAATTGATTCTCTGATCAATAAATGCACACATGAAGTAAACGCAAAGTAATAGCATGATCATGAATGCAACAATAGCTGCTGCATCCATACCAAAGTTTTAAAAAACAACTCATTTAGTGAAGCACATTCACATCTATACCTGAAGTTGGTAGTCTAGAATTACCTTGTGCTTCCTAGCATAACGCAAGGCTTCAAGATAATACCCCTCTTGAACTAGTAGCAACACGTAGTCATGATGCAAAGAGAGCTGTCTCAGCATGTCTAGACCCAGCTTCCTAATCTGGGAATTTTGACGACCTAATTCTAGGAGCTGCATTGCAACTTCTTTTGAGGGTTCAAGAATCTGTAATGAAACAGTTGCACTCGTTAAAAAAGGTTTTAAACATAAAATAGAGAGCTTTCATGACAATTCAAGAGATTTCAATACTTCATAAGCACACTTTTAGATGATGTTTCAAAACCTTGTTTATGATGAACAATGAGAGTTCTGCATATCGCTCATTGCGTGCTAGAAGTTGTATTGTCAGCACATAGATGTTTGGTTGAACTTTAATCTTTTCTGAACTTGCACTGCAACATTGGAAATAAGTCTGTCATTAGATGCGAGCCTAATATACATAAGCAGATATCAAAACGAGCAAAATAAAAAGAAAAACAAAACTACATCACTCTTTCCCAAATACTTTTTCATTTCAGTTCATCTTTCTAGTCACTCGCCTGGCTCAAGTTACATGATAGGTACATGAACCATCAAATACACACTTTCAAAAACCCAAGTTCCCCAGTCCATTGGATGAAAGAAAACCACCAAGTTGACTATTTTCTGAACTGGTCCAATTGAGAGATAATTACCCAGTCAACAATTGTTTCTGCATTCTATAATATAACAACAAACCAGCCTGCATTATTGTTGAATTTTATTATGCATTTCACATGATTCTTTTTATATATATATTAACAGGAGCTCAAACATACTAGACAAGGCACATTATCTTTCTTTCATGTTGTACCTGACAGGCTGGCTAACACAACTGCAAAACCAGAATGGCTTAAAGTTACCCAGTTCCACATTATGAAGTAGCTTTGCATAAACATACACGCAGTGGTTGATAAGAATATGATATCACTTTGCACATATGTAAGACCCATTTTAATTACATTAGAAACATTGCAGAGCTGTGAGTCAAATATAAAGAATGACATACCTACGAAGAAACTCAACAATGATGGCAACCAAGTAAGATGGGTCCCCCACCATCTCTTCCTCAACTGGAGCAAACAGTAAGCTATACATCTCATCAGTTGAAATTGCTGGAGACATAAGTTGAGACTCCTGCCTTTCAGAAACACTAGCATTTAATGGACTGCTGCTTGGTCCAAGATTCTGAGATTGTAAAGATGACGGGTGAACTTCAGAGCTAGAACTCTCAACACCACCTGATAATTTCTCCTTGTTCACTTTCGGGTTTGCTTTTAATGAGTTGAATTGGGTATTGTCCTCAGAGTCCGAAGTTGAGGAGTTTCCAGATCTATTCAGAGATTCATTGTCAACTATGGCACTAGATTGGTGTTTGGTGGATGTTCCATGTGCATCAACTTCTCCTGTAGATGCACTGGCACCAGATTGCGGGATACCGATTTGTGTCCCAGCAGAATGTGAGGTTTTCTCTGTTTTTATTCCCTTGAGATAACTGCCTGTCTTGAGTGACAGGGAGTAAGACATAAGCAGTATATCTATAGCCTTGGCAACCGTGGACACTGGTCTCCTTTCAAGAATAACATTGCGTGTTATTGCCAAGCACAGCTGCTTGGCCTGAAACACAACAATTAGCCCCAATGAATCAATAAGAGATCATATTTAAGAAAGGCTATTGGATGAATGCAATAAAGCATAAAAAATAAATCCACTTTGTAGTAACTTCTCCTTTAGCTGATTCTCATATATTTTATTCTTGTCAAAATGACCAGTGGTGGATCCTCATAGAGACAGGAGGGCAGCAGCCTCCCCTACGATATTCATTTACTTCAACAGTTTGGTTACAAACATTTAAGTCGCTGTATTTTTCAAATTATTCAATCCAGTCCCTGCATCTCCAAATTTATTTGCAATTGGTCCCTTGGTTTCAATTTTACTTTTTCCTTAAAAAGAGTGTTTTCAAAATATTGTTTCCTTTGTCACACACAAGAATAGTGCTTATATAAGATGTTCTCTATATTGGATCATCAAAATTAATACAAAAATTTTAAAATTTAAACTGTTGTTTTTTTGAGTTTTGACAAAATTTGTTGTCTAAGATTGACATGGGTAAAATTGACTGCCAATACAAACTACGAGCTTGTACTTTAGCCATTCTCTTGCATCCCTAAAATTTTATTGAAGATCCACCATTGAAAATGACTAATTTAAGTTTTGGGTAATTGATTTCATTTTCTTATAAATGTCCCTTACAACAATGAAAGAGCATATCAAAATGTGAGAAAGGCATCCACCTTACTAGCTTCCAACTTCCGTCGTTGCAAGAACTCAAGCACTGATGGAGCTTCAGAGCTGCTTGCAGAAATTGCCTGCAAGCAAAAGAATCTAATTACAAGATATCATTTATGCGGGGAAATAAAAAGCACTATAGAACAGGTTAAACTTGCCTCCAAGTCTAAATGGATCTTCCATAAAAGCTTATTAGAAATATCACATATAAGGTCAGGAACAAGAAATGTCCAATCATCTCCGTAAATAATTGCTTCAGAATCACTTATGTTGGCCTCTGGAATTTCAATATCTTTTGCAGTAGATCGAGAGGAAGAAGTATTAGACCTGGGGAAACCCCTAAACAGTAGGGGAAGTGGAGCAGAAATGGGTGATCGAGAATCCGCAAATATGTCATAGAGTATTACAACCTTAGCACCCACTTGATGGATAAGAAGTACATTATCAACCACACTAACAGCAACTTTGTTTGAATATATTGGCAAGGAACCCTACAAAAAAGGCACATTACCATTTCAGATTCTAGCAACTGGTTTGTGTCTTATTATGTAACAAGTCTAGTATTTAGATGACACGAAGAGGCACAAAATACTTGGAAAAATTGGGAGTTTCAACAAGTTGGTCATAACTATATGAATGCTATGATCCATGGAAGGGTACTCATACATTAATCAGGGACCAAAAATCAGGTACAGGAACACTCATTCATGGCAACTAACAATTTACAGATAAGTATCAAGTTCAACTTTTCACCTCAAATGGGGGCTTACAGCTCATAACAGCAAGACATATTTTAATCAGGTACAGGAACACTCATTCATGCAACTAACAATTTACAGATAAGTATCAAGTTCAACTTTTCACCTATTAAATAGAGTGCAACAAAGCATGTTCCTCAACTCTACAGTCACCTTCCAAAATTCTACCAGTTCTGTTCTTGAAAAAAAATTACGTTAACCTGAGATTCTAATTGTTATTCACAAAAAATCTTCTCACTGCTATAAACAAATCCAAGCTTACCAGAGACAGAAAAGAAAATAAGAGAAAGGAATTACCTGCTGCACAACAGCATCTCGATAAAATCTATAAGAATGAAGTAGCATTGCAACTCTGTCAATTTGCAAGCAGTATATCCTCCCATAGCTGACAATGTTGAAAAGTTTTAACATCAATATAAGCAAACAAATCATTCTTTTCTTGGTGAAAAATGTCAATGAACAAGTTATATGTATTAAGCTATTAGCAATCAGAGTACCAAATAACCTACATGGTTGCAATATAGACATCTTCATCTGCTAGGACAGGCTTGCTGTTAGCCTCAGATTTGGCCATTACCATCTCAAACTTTGGCAAGCGAACAATCCCAGCAGATGAAAGCTGAACAAAATAATAACAAACTTGTCAGATTTTCAGAAGAATCTTCAAGTAAAGAAAGTGATCATAACCATGAAGCAGCTTTAACTCATAGCCATTTCAAAGTGTCAAAATTGAATAAGCTCTTCTAATACATGCCCTAAAGAATTGAACAAGTCAGCATCTTCTCGACATTCTTTTATAGAAACCATAGCCCATGAAATCAAGGTTTATGCTTGATTGTTTTATTTCCAGAAATGCTATGTACACAGTGCACGGCCCAAAAAAATTCAGCCAATAACAAATTACAATTGAAGCCAATGATGAAAATTTGGCATACCTGGAATCCATTGAAGGTCTTGCATTGCATTCCTGAAGCAAGAAGAACCAATCGACTCTCATGTGTATATACATACCAGCTCACATTCAATTTCCTTGTCTCTACAACATTAAGTGATTTTGATTCAGCATCACAGGCGAGCAAATCCAGTCCACTGCGATTAAAACTCCAATTTAGTGAAATCAAAAGGAAAGATCTTAATGGCATATAAAGATTGAACCAAGTCTGGACAAAATCGAATAGAAGTGAGTCCTACTAAAGAAGCTATTGCTAGAGAAACTTTCTATCTCTATTTCTATTTTTTTTTATTTTGTTTGAACCAATAGCCATGTGCAAACAGCTCTGTGCCATAAAATGCCCCTAACATTGCATAAACTCCAAATCACGCTCAGGAGTCTCCTATATATATATATATGAGAGAGAGAGAGAGAGAGAGTTCTGCAATGAAGATCTCAATCTTTAGCATATTAGAAAACAGAATTTCCTCGTCTCAGTAGTAACAAACCCATCAAAAGTGTAGATAGCGAGGTAAGGAATTTTCAGGTATTATGTTCAGCATGGCTAGATTTCAAATTTGAATCTCACAAAGAAAAATTATGGCTGGAAGTTCAAATAGAACAAAAAAAATACAAATCCATTTCCTTCTCACAATACCCAAGTTTCAACTGATTCCTTTTTTTTTTCCCCTATCTGAGCAAGAATTGAAGGAAAATAAACACATTGACGAGTCAACAAATTTAAGAAGAACAAAATATGTTTTTTTCTTTCATAACCACATTAAACAAAAAGAGGGCGTCTTACCTGGTTTTTACCAGTACAAAATCGCACAGTGGACAATCTGTCCAAAAAAACCCCAGTATACTATCTGACTCTGGCTTACACTTGTGACAAAAGTTTTGTCCAGTTTCCCTATGAAAAAACTGTATCTCTAGACTGGATCTCTGGATTGCTATGATCTTTGCATCCAAAGAATACCGTATAGATAGGATAGGCCCCTCACTTATTGAATCAGAGGTAGGTGCAACATGAGGATCAAAGGGTACAGCTTTCCATGAAAAAACCTGGATTACCAAAAAAAAATCAATTTCAAAACAAATAATCCACAATCATTTAGAATATCATGTCAATGCAAATGAGCTTTGAATAGCTGATTTTAACATCTGATTACCTGATCAGATGTTGGAGAGATCAGTAGCTTATTTCCATCATCATAAAATAAACCCCCTGTTCCTGGCGCATTACATCGTAAAGGAGGGTGCTGAATATAAACATGCGACAACCCTCCAGACCCACTTGAACTAACACTAAGCTGCGAACTTGATGCTTTCGCAGACATCCCTGACCTAAATTCTTCACCTCTCAAATTCAAGCTGCTAAGATTATGCTTGCACTAGTCAGTGTCTGCCCACAAGGTATCAAAGATATGAGACCCTCAAGCCTTTCCTCTAATCTGCCAAGCAAAAGGATATAAATTTGAGCAGATCCTAAAAAAAGAAGCAATATAGCAAGAATGTTCACTTTCTTCAAAAACTCAAGCTTCATACTGTATTCTGCATGCAAATCTTTAGAGCAAGAAATTCTTTCAAACACATATCACGCTCAATTTCTGGAACCTTTGCCGCAACACATCCCCCGTATTCTTTTGCCTACAATACATATAATCAATATATATATATATATATATTCAATCAAACTAACACTTTACACTCCTTTCACATCTATCCAACATAAGACCAAAGAACACGTCTTTTCCACATTCCACATTTACAGGAACTAAAACAATGCTAAAAAATTGATGTACAGTGATTATATATATATATATATATATATATATATATATATATATATATATATATAAAATATTCATACTTGATTTCATAAACAAAACAAACCTGGGCAGCACAATTAACTAAGACTCGTCTCAGCGTAGAAGTAGTATTCCTTTCTTTCATCTCCACAATACTGTAACTATGACATTTTAGCTCAAGAATTTGACCAGATGATTAACGATTCATAAAACCCAAAACAAAATCCGAAGCAGGGAGCGAATCCAATAAATCAAAAGGGCATCTCATAGAGAAAGAAAAGCAGAATTGACGAATTCGATTACCAAGAATCAGGGAGAAAATGCGAGAAAGTAAGGGAAAATACCTGGAGAGGTAGACATCGAAAGGTATGTAAGAAAATGAAACGAAGTGGTTTTTTTTTTCTTATTTATTTATGTTGACTAACATCGTTACAGGCGGGTCGTATGGGCTGAGAACAGTCTTGGACTCACTGAACCGGGCTTACGACTCGTGGTTATAATTTTCTCTTTAGGGCTAGTAAATTTCATTATTGCATTTGAGATTTTTGGAAATTAAAGAATTGATATTATAATTTTGTTTTTGGGAACTCAATTTTCTTCCAACTTTCTCTGTACCTCTCGTCTCTCCCAAGTCCCAGCCTTAAGTCTAACCTAAAAAAGGACCTCAGCATTGAATATAGTCACCAATTTTGTCTTTGTACAGAGATGGAATGATGAATACAGATATTGGGCTGTTGGTAAACATGCTTAACTGGAAGATTCCAACCAAATATAGTGAGCTATAAATTAAATTGTTCTTCTTGGATTATGCCGAGCAGATAGAATTGATGATGTTATCGAATAGCAGTAATGATTGAAAATGGTTGCCGACCATATGGAACTACTTTGTTGATTGAAGGTATTAGTTTCTCATAATTAAGAGCTCAAGCAATGGAATTGGCTAATTATCTTTACAATATGAATACTATTTCTGAAGATTTATTCAAACATTTGAACAAGACCTTCCCCTTGCTTGATGCTTACAAGAGCTTCATTTATTTAGATGTTGAGAACTAGATTATATTGTTCTTTGATGTCTAATGAGTTACTTTTTCAGTTTTGTCAATTTTTTAACAACATAAACTTAACCAAAATTAATCGGTTTGAATCGATTTCGATCTTGATTAAAAAAAAATTAGTTTAGTTATTTTTTTCATTGTAAACCGAATCAAATTGAAAGTACTCACCTCTAGTTTTTATAAGTAATTTTTTTTAATGTCATCGGGTTTTAAGTAGTTAGTAATTGTATATATACTTATAGTTCTTAATTTATAAAATAGGTTTTGTGTAATCACATTACAAATTATTCTTCTTGTTATTATGTGTGTTATTTTTGTTCAAGTATATGTTGCATAATATTAAAAAAATATAAGTGATCAGGTTTTAAAAATGGATCAAGAATTAATTTATTTTGGATTATAATAGTACAGTGATGATGAGTCACTTCATAGTCATCAAGCTTTGCATTAGAGGTAAAATAATCTTTTTCATATAGTTAAAAAATCATTTAAGAATTGAACAGGAAGAATGAGATCTTTGTAATTTTATTTGGCATAGCAAAATTATTTGATCGCTCATGAGAACAAAATTTTCTAAACTTAATTCATAAGTTTTATCATTTTTTTAATTTTTCTTAAATAGTTAAATGATATATTTGCTCTCCAAGCCAAAATTTTTATAGCTTTGGTCCTAGGGTCTTTACAACTTTTCATATTATTTTTTCTTTTTGTAATAATATGGTTGCAAGAGGGGTTCTTCAATAATTGACTTTGTGTGTGTGTATGTGTGTGTGTGTAAGGCTTCCACATGGTGCATATACTCCATCATGTGAAATGTTTTAGTGTCTTTTGGGTGGCGTGTGAAACTTTGTGTGGTGGTCTCATAAAATGGCTTCTAGAGCAACATTAGATTCATCCCGACTCCCATTCTGTTCAAGTGCGATGTGTGTTATAAGTGGACATTTAGTTTGGTGCGTGCAATTTTATTTTTTTTCCCCTTTTCTTCTCGATTTTCACACTAACCAGTAAAAAATAAAAGCAATCCTTCACCTTGTTATTTCTTCACATCTAGGCTATGCTTTTTAATTACTATTTGTTTTATTTGAAATAATTTATAAAATTAGATTTTGTTTTCAATTTAATCCCCTTTCAAATTTTTTTTATCTTTCATATTTAATCTCCATTTTTTTTTATTGATATTTGTTTCATTTAAGATTAATTTTAAAATTTTATTTTATTTTTTACAATTTCATCTTTTTTAAGTTTTTTCTTTAACAATTAGATATGTATTATTTTAATTGCTATTTTTTTTTGCCTTGGTAATTCTTTTATATTGATCTTTTTTTTTTAATTTCATTATCTAACGTTTAAAATGTTGAAAATTGATCTTTTTGATTTAGACCGGGTTTAGGATTTCACAGGCTGTCAGTTTAGAAAATTAACCCAAATTTAAGATATTCATTCGAGTTTGCTTGTTTTTTTTCCTTCCTTATTTGAAGCTCATTTTTTTTTTTAGTTTCAACCATCAACATTTATTTTATTAAAGACTGGACTATGTTATTTTTTATTTGCTTTCTATAGGATTTTATACTAATTTTGATAATGATCTAAGGTATTTCGGGTCTTTTTATTAATTATTATCTGTTCAATTTAGCTTTTTTTTTTAGAAATTTATTTTTAAATCAAATTAATTTAATTTATTAAATATAAGCATGAGATGTTTATGTCATGCTATTTTGATTAACTTGCTTTCTGGTTTGTTGTTCTAATAGCACGTGCAACCTTTTTTTATTGTTGACATATAGCCTTTTGTAATGATGTTTGAACCATCTCGATAAATTATTTTTACTAGTTGAGCAGTGTTTATAACAGAGCGACGATAAGTCTCTGATGAACTTTTCTTTCCTTTTCTCTTAAGTATTATTAATTTTTGTTTTTTTTGTTTGTGTTATTTATGAAGTTTTTTTAAAATTATATTATTAAATTAACAAGACTTATTAAATCCAGTTAACTCAATAATCTAGATTTCAGATTTTTCTTATTTTTTTTAAAAACACTTGCATCAACTTCATATTTTTTTCATGTTAGGAAAAAGTTTACCGAACATGCTATATAGCATGATTATCTATTTAGTTATCACTAATTTGAGATAAATTTGGTAAAAAAAGAAGAAGTAAAAACCATAGTAAAAAATTCAAAATATTTCAATTCATTATATAGGCATTGTCCTCTCTGCAAAGTGACAAAAACAAAATAGTGTTTAGAATTGTGGTTCTAATATTTTGATCTCATAAATAAACCTATGTTGGAGTGGAGTGGAGTATTTTTTGTAAAATCATTGGGGAGAATATTTGGGATTGTTGATGAATATAAATGATTATAATTTTAGAGTTTATTTATTTTTACTTTTTAAAAGCATGTTTTTTTTTAAATGATTTGTTTTTAATTTGTTTTGCTTTAAATTATTTTTTTGTATTTTCAAATTGTTTTGATGTGATGATGTTAAAAATAATTTAAAAAAAATAAAAAAAATATTATTTCAATACATTTTCAAATAAAAAACACTTTAAAAATCAACTGCTACTATAATATTTTACAAGACCTTAACATGTTTATACGGAAACAACATTTCAAAAACTCAACAAACAAGTTTTAGCAGTCAGAAACTCATAATATTTCAATTAACAAACAATTTTTGTTAGTTTTTATTTTCAAAATTAAAAAAAAAAAACTAAGAAATTCACATGTTTCCTCCATTGCTAATGATAAAACAACAAAACCACAACAGTAACTTAGAGAAGATGGCAATTAAGACCCAATGGATCCATATGTTAGAGATTTCATGAAGGGAAATATGATCCATAAAAAATGATCCTTGATTTTATTTTTCTGTCCATGCCAGTTTTAAAATGGGCCTGAACTGCATCTATGGGCTCAATCTAACTGGACTGAGCTAGGCTTGTCACTGTCAGATTTAATATGGGATGCTATTTGGTAAATCTTACCATTTCAAGTTGTTAATACTTCCAAAATTAAATAAATTAATTATACAGAAGGGTCCCATCCTCCTAACCAAAATAACAACATTTATATAAGTTTTACTATAATTTCATTTGTTTCCTTCTTCTTTTTGCAATTTCTCTTTAATTACATCTGGTATCATCTTTTTTCTTTTTTTAATCAAGCATAGGTGTGTTAGTTATAGTTTGTATTTGTAGATGGAAAGTGTTTTAGCAAAAAAATATTTATTTTTTATTTTAAATTAACTTTTTTTGATATTTTTAGATCGGTTTAATGTGCTGATATTAAAAATACATTTTAAATAATAAAATATATTATTTCGATGTATTTTAAAATAAAAATTATTTTAAAAAATAACCGCTATCCTAAAATATCTTAGGTGTATTATGCTTTCTAATTCATTATTCAACTCTATTAGTCTTATTTAACATTTAAATCAGTACTGGATAAGCCTACAGAATCTGGTTCTTCATTCATACAATTAGCACATCTCTATTTTTTGCAAATTAACGATGAAAATAATGTCAGTTTAGCTGTTTTTTTTTTTAAGTATAATTAACATTAATTATAGAATAAATAATTAATTACAGTTGTCATTGTTAAATCAAGATATCTAGATCTAGTAAACCGGTTTTTGTAGATAGATTAACATTTTAGATCCTGATTTAGCTTTGCCTAACCCTGTTCTTCCTGTAAAATCTTCTCTCACACGCGTTCATCCTTTGATTAGATTAATTTTTTCTGTTTACCAGTAAATCACAACCACATGCATGGGGGAGCTACCAGGAAGAGAATTCTATTTAATTTACCACTCGGCCACTCAGCAAATTGAGGTAATATTTGTGGTTTTTTTTTAAAAATTTGTTTGAAAATATATTAAAATAATATTTTTTTATTTTTTAAAAATTATTTTTGATATCAACGTATTAAAATGATCTAAAAAAACTAAAAAATATTAATTTTTAAAAAAATTTTCAAAAAAATCTTTAAAACATAAAAACAAATAAAACCTTAATCAACAATTATCTTTCACAGACACGACAACTATTCTGATGTTCATCTATACAAAATGAGCTACGATTGTCCCATCCTTCTTAACACACACGAAACTTTGTTTTGCAGGCTATAAACCTAGACCACCTCGTTATCAACAACGAAAGCCCAGACTTTCTTGAAGCATTTCCCGTGACTTCACAAGGTACGTCGTGTGGGGATATGTCTTCAAGATTTAAGTGCTTGTTAAAATTTCCAATCGAAAGTTTTTTTCAGGTATTTAAAAGGATAATAATTATTGTTTTTAAAAATATTTTTTTAAAATATATTAAAATGAATAAAAAAAATTATAATTTTTTCAAAAACACTTTTAAAATATAAAAATAAACATTCTATTAAAGTTATCATAAAATGTCGAAGATGCCAACAACAAAGGTTAATAATGATAGAATTTGCTCAACCATATTATATCATTATCAAAGACCCCATCGTCCTTCCTTTGATCATCGACTGAAGCTAGGCATGGTGACCAGCCATATAGTTGGCAGTTTTGCGACCTGACACTCGGGCTTTAACTATATATACCTATATATCTTTTTAATTAAAACAAAACAAGGATATCTCGAAAAGGGATCTCAAACATTAAATTCTTATCGCGAGGAAGAACAAATCATCTGTTATTAATTCTCTTCGTGGTTAGACTTATGTTTTTGATCGATAACATATTTCAATTTTGATCATGTGGGTGTCTGTTTTCTTTTGGAGGTTGAAAGCTTACATCAATGGCCCTACGCTAAACAATGGAAGAAAAAGTCAAGTAAGTTTATGTGTGGAGGAAATAGTGCAAAAGAAGATAGAAACACAAGACATAACAAAGTACTTGGTTTTGGACCACTCAAGGATCGGTGCCGAAGGAGCATTGGCTATCAGGGCCAAGTACTGTGTCCCACCAAGTTCATGAACTTAACCTTTCCAGCTTCTCCCTGTCTCTCGTCTAAATTGTGGGGTTACCCAAGTACCGTAGAACAACAACTGCAAAACATAAATAGAAATGTCCAAGTTACCTCCTATGTTTCGCAACTAAGAGTGGGGACAGCGTAATGTAGAAAGAGGTTATTGTTTCTTTGGAGGTAAAAAACATGTAAATAAAAATAAAAATAAAAATAAAGGTGAGGCACATCTAGAATTTTGCATATTAGGGATAAAATATTGTTTTGGTATTTAAATATTGACTTGTCAGGAAAATATATATTGACGGAATCATGAATGGTAACTGGATGCTGAAAAACATATGTTAATGATTTATATTTTATTGGTCATTCCATCAAAATATAATTATTTATAGATTTACGGATGGGAAAAAACATGTCAAACAAAAAACATTATCAACATTATTCTGTCGGTAGTTCTACTGGTGATTATGGCATTTTACCGACAAAATTAGCTCGTTAAAGATTTATATATTGTCAGTGAAAAGTAATGTAATTTTTTTCAAATTCTCTTGAACTTTCAAGGGATTTAATCTATTGGTAATTTCAACTGTAATTATTAATGCTAAAATTTTGTAATTTTTTTCTACCTCTTTGAGACTTTTTGAGGGACTTATTACGTCGGTTATTCTATGTATGATTCACATTCTATCGGTAATTCTGTCAATATTGTATTTAATATTTTTTTAAATAAGATAAACACAACAAGAAAAAAAAAAGAATAAAACTAAAATAAAAAACCACCACAGTCAAATCCCCCTCGTTGAATGGAATATGTTGGCGCAAAAAACATCGAGTTTCATCACTGAAAAGTGGCCTAACCAATGATTTTATCTCTCCTTGTTATTTTTTCAAGTAGCTTTCTCTTTATTCTATAAAAGCTAGGGATTGAAAAATAAATAAAATAAAATAAAATTTTGAAGCAAAATAAAAATTATCAAGAATTTAGAAACATGCATAATTTTCTCCATGTTTAATATTACAACTAAATTTCTTCTAATTTGGTAGTTGTACCATAATTTTAAAATAAATTTCATCTAATTAGGATATAGAAGGATTCAATTGAAATGCAAAATAGTTTTGAAAAAGAAAAAGAAAGATAAAAATATTTATTAAAATACCTGATCTCATGTTGCGAGGAGCTCTTTAATTTTTTTATTAGAAAATAAGTAATTTAAACTCCATTGAAAACAAATTATACTATATAATTCCTAGGTTTTTTTAATTAATATATTGATTTCAACAAAAAAAAACATATATTTTATTTGTCCTGGGTTCTTAATTGTGTGTCTTTTAATTTGATATTTTAATTACCATAACTGCAAACCTATTTTTATCTACTTAGGCCATAAAAAGATTCAATTGAAAGGAGCGTTTTTTGTAAAAATTAAAAAAAGGACCATGAAGTGAAGCACCATATATATGAAACCCCAACTCTTTTAGTATCATGTCTAATATAATTAATTATATATTTTCACCAGTCTTTCTACTAAGATGCGGTCTTTAACCTGGTAGAATTGATATCATCAAACACATGGTCAAATTCGAAAGATTGAATTATAATTTATCATCTGCTTCGTACTTCAAAATTCAATTACAAATAAAAAAACGAGAGAGAGAGAGAGAGAGAGAGAGAGAGAGAGAGAGAGAGAGAGAGAGAGAGAGAGAGAGAGAGAGAGAGAGAGAGAGAGAGAGAGAGAGAGAGAGAGAGAGAGAGAGAGAGAGAGAGAGAGAG
>Ga0325411_1002083_pt1 | contig 22461 bp, 19 predicted proteins | sample PopdelMetagenome_13_FD_206181 | JGI IMG/M metagenome (GOLD analysis project Ga0325411, IMG submission 206181) | Populus deltoides microbial communities from Bellville, Georgia, United States - Xylem-PdIQD-R4 | ecosystem: Host-associated > Plants > Phyllosphere > Stem > Wood/Secondary xylem... | reverse complement strand
AGCAGCGCCTTCATTAGGTGCAAGAGATCCAACCTTCTTACTCACTGTCTTGTGTGAAATTCTAGGAATGGAGTCTAGATTTCCATTCTCTCTTCCACGCCCAGATACCTCTGCAACCATAAGGAGAGAAGTTACTAATATAAGTGTTCCTCAATGGAAATTCATATAGTGGCAGCTCCATAATAATATTGCTGGAAATTCAAATTCTTCTGCAAGCGAGAAACGGGAAGAGATTATCACTAAAAATCCCTAAAATAGACTTCAAAATTTGTGTTGTTACTACCAACAGTGAATGGAGATAAGAGCCATCTGCCATTAAAACTTCAAATAACATGAAGTCATTTTGAACAATTCAAATGTTGAAGAAAAGGAGAGAGAGATGAACAAAACCAATTACCTGCAAACTCTGCCATCAGAAACTCTAATCCACCATTTGTTTTCTTCTCAGATGCATGTAATAAAGGCAGTATGCTTTCATGTCTCTCTAACCCTGTGAGGTGACGTGCATACTCCAACTGACCAGAGAAATGCCTAAAGGGGGGTTCCTTCTCCAACAAGCTTAGAAGAGGACGAACTTGCTCTGGCTGGGCAGATATCATAGAAGTAAGACCATTTGATGCACTTTCTATCAACTTTGGAGGCCTGTCAGTAGATGTCCTTTGTGTGGAACCAGTGACTCGCTGCTGCCTAAGGTCAATTTCTGGGCGAGATGGATCACTTTTCCACCGGTCCAAGTTATCTCGCTCTTTAGAAACAGCACCTGAAGGTTCTTTGGTGGCCATGTTTGGAGCTTTTCCTAAAGCTGCTGGATCTGACAACTTGGAAGCAGCTACAGCTTCGATTGTTTCATTGCTAGCCTGAGGTCCATCTGTGTCTGTCCCAAAAAATCTGGCATCTGGTTGAATGGCATCCAACCTTTGGGAATGTGAAGTTGAAGCACGTGAAGGTTCTTGTGTCCCAAAAGGCAAGGAATGATCAATCATTCCATGTCTAACTTTAAAGACATCAGGCTGATCAGATGCAGAAAGAGCTGGCTCGCTCTGAATGAAAATAGGATGATTGGAATCCAAGGGACCAGATCGTGGTCGTTGAGATAAACCATCTAGTGGAAATCCAGTTCCCACAGATATTGAAGCTAGCCTAGTTGCCTCATTCAAGCTATAAAGCGTGTTGATAAGTCTGAGCAGTATTCCATTTTTTGCAGCTATGCGACAGAAATCATTTCTTGGGGTTGATCTCTGAAGCTTAAAGACCTGCCACATGCCATCGATAGCTAGGTGAACCATGTCCCTGGATGCAAAGTTCTGAATCAGTGTATTTATAAGATGATGTGAAGACTACTCAAAGGAAATTATGTGTCGACTAACAAGCACGCTCCAAAAATTGGCATGACAAAACCATATGCATTTGGAAATTTGTGCAGTCAGTTGTAGAGTTTTTGTACAGTGTCATACTTGTCTACTAATCAGAGACCAGATATGATTTCAAAGACAATAAATTATTTAGAATGTGATATTGAGCAGCACAAATCAAGCTTTTCTTGGGAAAATGCTTATTATAGAATAGTCGGTACTTCTATTCCAAGGTGGGGTTTGATACAAGAGGAGGGGCATGAATAAAATATAGCTAAGAGATGAATTCTAATGAAATTCACCAGCTTCATACTCATGCATTGTGACATAAAATCCATACCATGCAGCCAAACCGCCTATCTTTCAGCATGCAAAAGCAACATTTCAAACTTCCAAGCAAATACTAATTCTTTTGTCATCTTTAAAGGAAAAAAATACCTGGCCTTGCAAAACATAATTTTTCAACACACACCAGAAAGAAATTACACACCTGTGCTTCGCGTAATCAGCCTCTAGAAAACCCACCAGGATAGGTATTCCTCGGCAAGCAATGAACATTTGCAATGTCAAGGAGCTGGACAAGAAAGCCAACAATGTCAATCCTAATCCCTTTGCTTGTTTAACAAATCAATGCAAGAGGATTATGAAAAGAGAAAATCTCCACCTTGACTGGCATAGCTGCTGCAAGAAATAAGCTGCTTCCATGCGAACTTCACGAGGGCGATCAGGTCCTGCAAAACTCGTAACCACAGGGATCTGGCACATAACATTGGCAAAAAAACATATTGATGAAAGTAATATTCTAACCCAAGCATTTCTGGAAGAAGGGTTAGTACAGAAAAGTAAAAACATAGTGCAAGGCCCAATTAAGGATGGAATGGACCAATCCATTCACAAGCAATACTGAATGCTTGCCTGCAGTAACCCCAAACTTGAGCAAATAAATTCAGACAAGAGAACACAAAATCTCAGAGATATACTTCACTTACCAAGCCAACAAGACAAGCATTTTCCTGGAAATCAGTATTATCTTTCACGATCTGATTTATAAGTTGAAGTATAGAGCATATAACCTGAAATATTGGAAACAATTTTCTCTTGTATTATAAGCTGCAACGCTCAAAGCAAGCAGCAGCAACAAAATGAAATGCATAGCTATCTGGCTTACACGAGGTTTAGGAACTTCAAGTAATTCCATTAGAGGAAGCAAACCATGCTGGGTTATAAAAACAATTTTCTGCTCGGGGCGCTGGTGAAAGATGCTAATAAGTTTCTGGCATGAAGACGTAATCACATCTTCTGGTTCCTCAGGTCTTAATGACCCAACTAACCTGCTAAACTCAACAGCCTACCAAGCAAAAACAATAACCATTACAACCAATCCATGGTGAAAAAAATCAATGAGTATGCTAGAACTAATATTAATGTCATTTTTATTTTAATAATCCACTTTGATTAGACAACAGGAATTGATGAGCAAAATTATCTAAAGATTAAATTCGCAAAGGTTTGTGAGTTTCCAACCCACAACAGCATGGTATGCATCAATTGGCTTCACAATGTCACTAAATCATCAGGATGGTCAAACCATTACATGAAAGAGAAATTTTAGAGATTGGAGCCAGTTTATCAATCATCAGATTACAAGTTCGTATAACAGGATGTTTTCTTCTCCATTGGATTTTAAAATACTATCAGATTCTCAAATAATCAAAAAAGGAAAAATAAATAACTGCAAGAAGGACAGCCATTTAAGGTTATTATATAACATGAAGAACTACAATAGACTGGTGCAGCTTCATATTTTAAAATACCCATCTTTAACAGGCATCACCCACAATCCGATCAATAAAAAGAGGCAGGTAATGAGCTCACGTCTTCTGTTCATCAATATAAACACTTAAAACAAGTCTGAATTACAATTTTACTGTAGTTCAAATCAAGGAATTGCTTAAAATGCTAAAAAATTTGATTACTTGTAGAGGAAAGAGATTTTCTGCCGGCAGTTTGTCTCCAAAATCCTGCCAAGAAAAGCATATGCTGTCAGGAATTATTAAACTAACTGAATAACAAACAAATTGAGCACTTAAAACATACCAAACCATCAATATCAATCACGCCATCCTTTAGAACACCCATCATTAGGCGAAACAAATCACCACCACCATTAGTTTGTCCCGTTTCACTCTCCATTTGTTTTTGAGCAATAGTCGCTCTCAAAATTGCAGCCAGGTCATTTTTCCCTGCATCAGCCATGATTGCATTTCCTTGGTTCATATGTGATGCTGAGGTAGATGTTGAAGCTTCAGCTGCCCGATCCTCAGGATTTTTATCAAGGGGGTGAAATAAATCATCCAGTGAAGCATCTCTTGGAGTGTCACTAAATTTACTAAGTTCGTTTCCTCCTGAGGTCATTGATGACTTCACAGCCTTCAATGTCCCAGTTATACAGAAGCGTAAGATAAAACAATTTTTGTATCTAAGCAGGGAAACAAGAAAGAGGGTGAGAGGAGTGAAGAGGAGAGTAAGGTGTAGATTAAGTCAAAGTTCAAGCTCCCAAGGAAACCTGAATTCAAACTCAGGACAGGCCACCATTTTTTAACGCCAAAAAGAAAACAAATGGGACAACAGAAAACCACTCAAATATACCTAGCTACAACTAAAATATCGCACAACAAATATGATAAACTATAACATGCAAGGCCACATGGTGGCACAGAGAGGTACAGTGCCCACACACTAAGAAGAGACAGGCTATGAAATAAGGCATACATAATGTTAAAAGAGGAATTATCACACATTAACTTTTGTAAGAAATTAAGAATACATAACTATAGTGGAAATACAAAGAGCTTGTTTGGTATAGTGTTTAGGTGCTTTTGTAAGTACTTTTGGGTAGAAAATGCATGTTCATATCATAACCATCCAAAAGCATCAATTTGATGCCCTTTCAGAAGAAAAAAACTTTCAAGCACATTATCTAACACACAATATGAATAGACAGAAGCAGAGGTAACATAACCCAAAACAGAAGATCTGTTATCACAAGAAAGGGCCGGAGGGCATAAAAGAACCAGATATCATGGAAATCCAAAAGGTAAAGTTCACATAAAGGTTGAAAGCTAAAATTTAATCAACCATGTTTTTTTCAACTGAGTGGTGATATCAGGGATGGGCAATCAAGAATTCTGTTTTGGCCATGTCCAAAAGCCATGAGTTGCAATTAGTACAGTTCCTCTCAATCATTGTGGTGCAGCTTAGTTGCTCCACCAAAAGTCATCACCTTGTTTTACTTCAAGCAATGAAAGCAGAACCAGCTGAAATCCTCAAAATTACATGAAAATATTGAACTGCTCAAGGAACCTACATCCCTAGATCTAGGCATTATTGAGTATATTTAGTTAACATGTTGCCCCAGTTTCATGTTCTTTCAAGTTCATATTCATATTTTATTTCTCTTTCTTCACAAAAAGAAATAGTCTACTTGAAAAAAGTAGGACTCTGAATACAAGACATGTCATGCAAAACATTGAAGATAAAATTAAATTGGAAGACCAAATGAAAATATGAATGATAGGGTCAACACCACATCTGTCTCTTTCTCTACTTTGCGTGTCATTTTAATCATGTCAAGAATTATCTGTTCGTGATGAAATAATGCAGCGTGCACAACAAACCATGTGAGCCTTTGGGAAGAGAAAGAGATAACATAAATGAATAAATGTGTCCATTATCAATAGCCAAGAAAGCAACAGAAATTAGTTACCTTTCGAAGCCCATTATCTTGATTTCTTGTTGCAAAACCAAATGATCCATTCTCAACACGAGCAGAACTTGTTTTTCCTCCATTCCTTCTTTCTATGTTTTTTCCTCTTGCATCGGGAGATTCCAAGTCATCAATAGTCAGAATCTCATCCTGGTAATGCAAAGGCATTGATCCATGAAGCAAAGGAGAAGCAGCAGCTACTTTATTTGTAGATAGTCTGCCAGGACTAGTTTTTAGAGATGAGTTTTCGTGAATAGCTAGGGTTGGGACTTGATCTGAATGGAGATCATCCTCTAATTTATCAATTCTTTCCTCAACTACATCACCATCTGAAGAAGTATTCTTATCAGACTTACTCACATCCTCAGAATCTGGCAATGATTCTTTCCTAGAGCCCTGAAAACCAAAAGAGAATGTAGTGTCATTGGAACTTTGCCATGGAAAATCAAGTTGTGAATCATTTTGCAAGCAAAATTATTTTCTTCCTCGGCTAAGGATATCGAGAAGAGTTCCCAAGTTAATAATTATCACAATGCTTAGGTCACATGATTCTCACAGCTTTGAAGTCGGCAACAGATGCTTTTGTTCTATCAACAGAATTGATTTGAACAGTGCTCTGGTTATCTCCAGTTAAAATTTCTGCATCTGCTGAAACATCTTCCTGTATGCTTCTACAAAAAAGAAAAAGCAAGCATGTTTGTGGTAAGATACCACATTGACACCATGGGAGGAAGTCACCTAGTTGCAAACAAAGAACAATAGTATGATTTATGGTGACATGACAAATGTTTAGTTATGAAGGCATAAAAATACTGGATGCCAGTTCCCAAAAATCACAGCAGAGAAGGTAGCTAGAGCGAACTACTGGTTTATTCCAATGCTCAAATTGAATATTTGATAAGGTACATATAGTCTCACAAACAGGCTTGGGGTTTAAAGCGAACCATATAAACTACCTTGTCCTTGGTTAAGAGAGTGATATGCAGAACTATAAAACTGGCAAGACAAGAAATATTTATGACCCCTAAACAACAGGTGGGCAAAAACAAGTGAGAAGATAAAATCCAACCTTATTGATCCACTATGACGGAAAGAGTTCAAAGCACGTCTAGAATTTAATATCCAAGGATGAGATAGCAGTGTCTTTGCATCAGGCCGCTGCGTTGCATCCTGAAATATGCAACCAAATATCTCCTTTCATTAATAAATGAACAGAATCTGAAAACAAAAAAACAAATGAAAATGAAAACATATTTCAGGGTCGACCAACAGAATAATAATTACAAAGCTGAAAGCTCTAAAAAATGATAAGGCAAAACTGAATCAGGTCTGAAACTAAAATTAGGCAAGCCGGAGTTGGTTGGAGTGAACTAAAGTGGGAATCCAAGAAATTGCTATACTGCCTTACCAGTCATTGTGCTTCTTTCTAGGGATCCCTTTCTAACATTAGGACTTTGGAAGGGAGTTGGCCTATGTATGGGAAGTAGTAATTCCATCCCTTTTTAATTCTGGGCTAGGTCAATGGCAGGCCCAAATTAGTATGCCAAGAACTTTCAAGACTTAAAAATTGGAAACTGAGCAAAACATGAGTCTACATATGAAATTAGCAAGCTAGGAATTAGGCAACTGAAGAGCTGCGAAACTGATCAAGCTAGAGGACTTAATGTGAGCAATGTACCTTCTTGAAGCACTGGAGGAGAAAGTCTGTAATGTCAGGAGATAAGCTATCAGGTATCGGAGGACGATCATCCTAAGAGAGAAAGAGAGCTTTGTCATTATAATGCAGTAAATCATCAAACCATTCTCCGAATATATTCAACTACCTCAAAAGAAATAATAAAAGCACTTCTAACATCAAAGGAGGTTTGCATTCTGGATAATAAGAACCCCAAGCAAAATCTAAATAAGAAACATGAGATAGCATCAACAATGGAGTCTCCGCTTAGAAAAACCCAATCCGTACTATATCCATGCTTGCTATTTGTAGAAGAAAAGATAAGAGGTAAAGTGAACCAAAAAGGTTAACAGGAAACATAGCTCGTCTGAAGAAACTAAGGTACAAAGAAATACAGCTGGTTAAACCTGAACGATACGAAAGAGAGCTGGCATTGGCTGCAAATCATAGTAAGGTGGTACACACGTAAGGAGTTCAATCACAGTGCAGCCAACACTCCAGATGTCAGAAGCAGCACAAACCCCTGACATTTCAATAACCTGACAAATAAACAAGTTTCACATGAACAAGCCCTCCAATACCTCAACAGCTACATCATATGAATACTCATTTCCAACCATGATTTTGCACATAATGGATTAGAACAAATAGGAAAAACACGTGGCTAATGAAAGCAGGCAAGAAATGAGTACCTCTGGGGCCATCCAATATGGCGTTCCAACAACCGAATGAGTATTAACATCAGCTTCAGTTAATTTTGTTGCAACACCAAAATCAGCAAGTTTCACAAGACCCTGAAATAATAAATTAGGTCAAGTAACTGCTTTAAAGACACCACTGTAAAAGATGTATGAAAAGTACAGGACAAGTAAAAAGAAATTCAAATCTTCAAATACAACCCATGAGTGAAAGAGCATGATGATGTCACCGGACATCCATTTACATATGAAATAGTCCAATACGCTCCTAAGCTCTCTTCATTATTATGGAAAGCAGTGGTATAAGAATAAAAATGAAACCTCTTAAAAAAAATTTAAAAAAAAAGGATTACCATAAACAGTCACATCAACAACTATATAACATGTTAATTTCCCTCAATGAAAAGCATGCAACATCCCATGACTTGACATTATATAGCAATGATACACAGCAACTCTGAATTTACAGAAAGGCACAATATATGGGAGTATCAATTTAACATCATTCAATTTTGGATTGAGCTTCCTAGTGTATTTGACATTAGAGTAATTATAGGGTCCTCCAATCTAAATGAAGCATTACTTAAACACCATAAACAGTACAATTACCTCTTTGGTCGTCAATATGTTTGCACCCTTGATATCTCGATGGATAACACCCTGTTCGTGCAAATAAACTAATCCTTCCAGAACCTGCCGTCAAAATAATTTTATAAGCATAAATTAGAAAAGATTAATTCAGAAAGAAGCAAATAACTGGAAGAGACGAGCAAAACCTGGGCAATGTAAACAACCACCAAAGACTCTGGAAAAGGCCCAAATTTATTTGGCTTGATAATATTTGCAAGCGAGCCATTCTCCACATACCTACATCAACAACATTATGGAAATTTAAACATAAAAATCTGAAGCAGAGTTTATTTGGAACCTGATTATTCAGTTAGCAGAAAATGTTTGAGCTCACTTACTCAAGGATTATGTGGAGATGAGACTTTGTCTTCAATGATCCAAGATATTTCACAATGTTTTTATGGTTCAAATTCTGCAATGGAAGTAGTACGTTCAAAATAGAATGAGCTTGTGCTGAGAATATGCATCCTTCCAGAGGAAACTCATAGTGTCTAATTTAAGAAGTACGAATGCCCAAAGGGCCTCCAATGCTAGAAATTAATGATGGCAAAGATATATAAAGGACATCAGACAACTACCGTCCCGCCCAAGAAGTTCCTTTGGGTTTGCAACTTGGGTGACAGGGATAGAAAAGGCAATCTTGCTCATCCACCCTTAAACTAAAATGCACTCATTTATATTTGGTAGCGGCTGAGATCTTTATCATTAAACGGAAGAATAGCTTGTTATACAAGATATGGAGAAGTAAACCATATAACCATTCAAAACAATGTAATTACGAAGAAGGCACACAGTTTACTGGGAATAAAACTTCCAATAGATGATGAAGGGAGCGAGATTTTGGGAAGGATGGATGGTAGCATCCATAACCATTGATACCATAATACTTTCAGCAAATGACTAGACGGTATTTATTTAAAGGTCATCCCAAAGCCTTAATATGCAGAAAATATGCTTTCTTAAATGAATTCTGAAGTCCACAAAAGCACAGTTCAAGTACAGCAAAAGAGAGATGAAATCAGAAAGCAAATAAGGCATTGCAGAACAAATTCTACCTTCAGTAAATCAATCTCTTGCTGAAGCATCAACACATTACACGGAAGAAATTGTACCCAAAAGAAAAGGACCAAGCTGTTAGCAAACTTACAAGGTAGAGACTGAAAATTATAGTACAGTAAAACCAGATAAAGAAGCATAAAAGCAACAATTCTTATATTTTAGCACCCATCACCTGCTCTTACAACCAATGAAATATAGGTTGCCAATTAAAAAGTTGTGATGTCAAAGACTACCCAAACCTGATTAAGGACCAATTATAGCAGGGAAATGTCAGGTACCTAACTGATTGTTATCATTTTCCAAGTATAATGAATATATCATGAGCGAGCCTTCAGCAGACACAAGTGCTAAAAGAAAGTCCACATGAGGAATAGAATTGATAGGGAAAAGACTATAACCGTAACCAATACAAAACCATTTTGGTAAGATGCCAGTAGTCAATGCTTCAAATACTTAATTCAACTTGGTCAACCCTTAAACAATCCCAGAAAATGAGTTGGCTTTTCCCAAAGCAAGTCCGTGATAAAATTTCTGGCTTTTCAGGGTTTGGGATAGTGATCATGATCAACAAACCTAATGAACTTAAAACGGTAGCATGAAATCTTTTTTATAATAGTTCACTTCATCATCTTTAATTAGCTAGCAACATTTCAAGATTAAAAGAGTTGTGCCCACACGTGCACACATCTTTAAGAGAAACTTAGAAACAAACCATGATGATATTAAGATCCTCTTGGGCGATATTCTCCAATGAAACTTGTTTGATCGCAACAAAATCCCCATTCTCCAAATCCAACCCTTTAAAGACCCGAGCATACGCTCCTTTTCCAATCTCATCTCCAAGCATCTACACCAAAAAAAAAAAAAACACCAGTGTCACTTAAAAATCATGCATTTGCACTTAAATCGATATTGACTAAAGCCAACTAGTTAAGAGACAATCAGGAAACAAAATCAATCAAAATAAAAATAAAAAACACTAAAAATTAAGAAAAAGAAAAGGAATAACTAAAATTAACAAAGTACAAATTAAATTCTCGTTTTTATTTAAATTCCAAATTTATTTCCTTATCTACTAAATCTCAAGTCATAAACTTGAAATACATCATCAAAAACACTAAAAGAAAAAATAAAATCGAGAAATTCTCTTTTCAACCCCGATTTTCTCAGCAACCAAGCATAAAATTAAAGCCATAACATACATTAATATGGCATGAACAGTAAGGATTATAAGAATCATGGACTACTCACATATTTGTTATCGAGAGTCTTCGATTTATGAAAATGAGATGATGTCGTTTGCCGAGACATCTCTTCTTGTCGAGAATGAGACACGCTGTTGTTTAAGAAACCCTAAAGTTTCTCCATTTCGGGAATTCAGAAAAAAAATACTCTTTTAACCCGCCGGTACCGGTGACAGAAACCTCAGGTCCGGCAACAAAGAGAGAGCGTGAGAGAGACAACGGCCGTGATATTGTGAGTGTCTGTTTTTTCAAATGACGGTATTGACCTTAAAAGAGTGAAATGAGGGTAGATTATATTTGGGTCCTGTAAACTTAGTAATATTTACTTTTAGCCCCTATAGTTTAGATTATTTCAGTACAAATGTTGTAGACTATAAGTTAGGAGGAGGTAGTCCCCCATTACTAAACAACTAATAAAAAGATAACAAAACATAAGCCCCTTTTTTAGATATTTTTTTTTATCTAGTTTTCACTATTTATTTTATGATGATTCTAAAATTCAAAATGTTTAGAAAGAAGATTTATGTGTTGGAAAATCAATTAAATTTTTAGTTCAAGCATTTAATTCATTCTCTTAATATCTTGTGACTTTATATGGAAAACACGGTGACTAGTACCTACAGAAGGTTCCTTTTAATGAATGTCGAAAATCTCAAATGCTTAAATAAGTAACTTTGTGGAAAGAAAGTGTAGAGATATTTTAAAGAAATAGGCTTTAAAAATATGTATACTGAAAGTGTTAAGAATAAAGAGATTATGAACCTTAAGTTTGAAGGATTCATGATGTATTTACAGCTTATTAGTCCTTTTTTTTGTAAAAATAAAGGGTTAAAGAGTAATTTCACCCCTATTATATTTTGAGTTGTATTATATTAAAAATAATATATATTTGATCATTATAAAATATCGAGGTATATACATAAGGTCTTAAAAAAATTCTCAATGAAGGATTGGGCTAGGCAAGTTATCTAAGCCTATTAAAGGTAAGAAAATGAGCCCAAATATACTTTCTAAAGCGAGCTTATAGAATCGGGCTCCTCCTCTAGGATGAGCTCGTTGAGTCAAACTCCTCCATTAGGGATAGACCATGAAGTCAATGTGTCTAAGTACATTAAATGAGGTCTTTAAACGGTTTGGACCTATTAGATTTTGATTTGTTATTTTTATTTTATTTAAAAATATGACCGGGATATTTACTTTTATTCCTATGTTTCTCTCTCGACAACCAAATAGCCTCCGATAATAAGGAGTTGTAGTGGAAGCTTTTCAAACTAGAAGGCTAGTATGGGAAAATTGAAGTTAAGGGTACCGAAATGGAATGTCGTTAAACCTACGGGTACTAAATTGTTATTTGAAGTAATGATTTTGACAGATTATTAGGCGAGGGAGGTTTCAAAAGCAGAGGCTAAGATTACGATGGTGAGGACAGATTGGTCAATTCATTTAAAAGTGGGAATTTTGGAACGTTCCTGTCTTTCGATCGAGTATTGGACCCGGCTGTCACAAAATCTGGTACGAGGAGAGAATTTTTTTTTTTTTGCATTACAAGAAAGGTAAAATAAAATTCATCAAATATCCAGATTATTTATTCTTAAGATAAAGTGCTACATATAATTGAGCTATTTTTTAATTTAAGATTAGTGTAAATGGAAGACTTAGATTCATAATATTTTTATAAGTATAATAATAAAATTATTATTAAATTAAAAGTTTTTTGGTTTTTAGTTATTGATGGAGTTTGGCAATGATAATAATATTTATTATTAGTTTGATAATGAAAGGCTTAGTTATTGATTGAGTTTTTATTGTGATACTAATAAGAAAACAACATCATTTTTTTTTAATAAGTTTAAAAAAAAATAATAATATTATTGATTATCTTATAAATAATTATGTATAATGCGCAAGATTTTGATAATATCATGCTTATTAATATTGAATGAAGAAATAAATTTATATTTTTTTCTAATTTATTTTATTTTTTTTATCAAATTAAAATCTCATAACAAAAAAAGTATATGTTTTTTTGTTAGAAAAATTTACCAATAAAAAAAACAAGAATTATAAAAGATTTGTTTTAAATGCAGTTTAAGTTTTTTTTATGTTATAACAAAAAAACAATTAAAGAACTCTTGTAACATGAGATCATATATTTTAATATATATATATATATTAATTTTAGTTTGTTGAATTAAACATATTTATTATTATTTATTGTACATATAATTGTTTATATATATTTTTTTTTAAAAGAATTGCTCACCCTCGCAACACAAGGAAGGAATCAGACTAGTAACTCTCTAACACCTTAAAACCGATAAGACACAGAAAACCACGATCAAATATGTGCAAATCCAATCATCCTAATTACCACAAAAGGATGTTGTTTATGAAAAAATTGGTGAATTAGGAAAATTGTAGATGCTCGCTGGAGCCAGCTGCAGAGTTTAGTCATCAAAGCTGACTTTGATCACAGGTAGACCGGATAACTTGACTCGTCTGGTTTGGGTTGGAATCTAGATGGTGCCGGTGCCGGTGCCGGTGCCAGCTATATATATCTATTTGTGTGTTTTAAAAGTATATTCAAGGAAATTTAATTTTTTATTTATTTTAAATTATTTTTATTATATTTTGAAATTATATTGATATCAAAAATATTATTTTAGTATATTATAAATAAAAAAAACTACAAAATGTCAAACACAAAATCAAAATATCTATCATTCTAGAAAAGAAAAAAAGCATAGAAATCTTCACCAAGTCGGGCTTTCCATCAGTTTTCGTGCATAGACAGAACTTAAAGCATGACGACAAAACAATGGATAATAAAGAAACAAATGAAATTGCAAACATTTTTGCTTTAAAACAAATGAAATGAAAAATCAGAAGTTGGAACTTTGATATTTAACAGCATGTGTCTAAAACATTCTACGGAAACTTTTAACCTCAGCAGACTCAGCCGGGCAGGACTGGCCAGGCTGGCATATAAATGATTAGCCATAACCTGACCCTATTGCTTGCCAGGCTAGATGAAGCACAACTCAACATCTAGTTTGGTAATGATTAAATTTTATGATTTATTTTTATTTTTATTTTATTTTATTGAATTATTTTAGTTTTATTACTTGAATTATAAATTTTCTTGATTAATCTAATTGATTTAATTTTTTATTTAATATTTTACTAGTTGAAAATTAAGTTTTATGATTTATTTTAATTTGATTTCTACAAGATTATCATTGTTTTATGAATCGAATCACGAGTTTAGTGGGTTATTTTTTATTTATTTTTTAAAATTGTTTTTTCCTCAATCTTGTCCTTCAACTTCAAATTAATTAAGAATTATATTTCATAATTTATTTCGATTCATTTATTTTCTATTAGGTTATCCTGACCGTATAAACCTAAATCATGGATTTTATAGGTTAATTTGAATTGACTCAAGTTGTTTTTATGATTTTTTTTATAAAATTATCATGGTCGTTTTTTTTATTCTTTTTAATAGATTTTTTTTTAAAATTTTATCCTCTAGTATTAAGTTTATAAGTAATTGAATTTAATAATTTGTTTTGATTTGTTTTCAATGTAATAACATAAACCACTCAGAAATTTTTATTTTATTTTTTAATATTACATTAATTAAAAATTAAATTTCATAATTTATTTCAAATCTTATAATTAGAGGTATGGATTTGAAAATATTATCATTTTAATATTGAAAAATCTTAAATTTTATTTGATTCTTTGTTTTTTCCAAGCCAACTATATCATATAAGATCAACCCACTCAATCTATTTTTTAAAAAACAATATATATATATATATATATATATATTAGCAGGATATTTTTTTAAAACATAACGTAGATCCATGATCTAGTACTTATCCAATCCAAAACAGCATTTACCAGGCTCAGACAACGGATTAAAGTTCCAGATTTTATGATCTGGCCCATGACTGAAGTCCTTAGCGATGCGAGTCGAACTTTCGTTACAGACAAAGGATAATGATATTCTTGTGCACGAATTTTCAAGAAGAAAACAAAAAGGTAGACAAAAAGGACTGGAACAATCAGTATCATTTTCTATAAATTAACAGTTCATACCCTGCAATCCATTGTCTTCAATTACCTAGTTGCTTGTACCAGCAACTGTATAATCACTGTTTCTGTATGCGTTTCAGTAACTCGAATAAGTCTGTCGACAAGTAGCAGGGATATCACGTAGCAGCAACACAAATAAGATTAAAAAACATCAATCATCTCAACTTCATCTGTGCGAATGTTGTTGCCAAACCCATCGCCTCATCCAAATGCGATGCATCAGTTCCCTGAAACGAAACATCCATGATTAACAGAGTAGATCAAAAGCTCAGAGCATGATGAAAGCTGGATCCACTTTCAAAAGGTTTGTTCTATTTTCTACGCAAACAAAAATATCATGTCACAGGATGGTTCCACAGCCCCACAAAGAAATGCTCATCTTCTTAGACTGTCTGGAAACATCTTTAGAACAATTGATACTCGGTTTGAAATTCCCATAAAATCTGAGACTTTAACAACCAATTTAGCGCTTTAAAATGTTAAATTTCCACGAGGGGCTGGATTTCAACTTCTGGATGTGATGCATATAAACTATCTATTAGTACGAGAACTAACCTGGCCGGTGGCAAGGCCCGCTTTTCCTTTGCCGCACCTCCCTTTCAGAGGCCCCAAAGCAGTAGTTAGCCACTCTGATACTTCCAACCCCTTTCCCTTGTCCAGCTTCTCTGGCACACCAGCACACACCACAACCTTGTTTGTGCTTTCATCAGTGCTGAAAACCATAGCAGAAATCCCCTGTCCACACACCAAGATTGTATATAAAAAAAAAGCGGGGGAGCAAACTGTTGTATGTAAAGAGCTGGAAAAGGCTAAAAACCTTTCGCTCCAAGACTTTCAAAACAGCTTCTCGGACAGCAGCTGCATCTAGACCGACATCAACATGAGAGATGCAGAAGGCCTTCCCATCTGAAGAGGCAACTTCAGCCATCTCAGTTGCAACCTCAACAGCCTTCTGCATGTTCTCTTCAGCAATCTTCTTTTGTGCTTTCCTCACTTTATTCTGATACAGAACCGTTTTAGTATAATCTAGAGCAGATGTGAAATACAAAATGAAAACAAGGAATAGAAACAGGAACGGTAGCATTTTAGCTTGGCTGTAATACCTGTAGTACTGAAATCTTGGCCCTGATATCAGCTTTCTTGGCTGCTGGAATAAGTGCTGAGTCTACACGAGTTTTAAGAGATGCTACTTTCTATTAAAAGAAAAATAAATAAATATTCAGTGGACATGTTATAAAATGTAAAACTTAAAAAGTACTCATAAACATGATTAATGACAATACATTTAATGACTCCTGAGTGTTATTCTTATCTTCTTATCAGAAGGCGATGCAACCGGAAATAAATGCAGTCAATGTGTTGAAAAATGAAACTTAAACTTTCTAGCCAAAGCAAACAGACGTCCTCAATAAAGGTCCACTCACTTTATTTCCAAAGACTGGCTTCAGGGTGGATAAAAGCCTGGAATCCTACTGTTGCTAAAGCAACCAAGTGATGCAAAACAAAAAAAGATAAAGTCAATAACTGAAGTTTTTTAAAGAAACCTTTTCCAGTAAACTTCCATCTGCCTTAGATGCCTCATCAACTTCCTGCTCTAGTGAGTGTGCCAATTCCATTGCTTTAAAAGCACCATCAGTTGTCACAGCAGTTATCCTTCGAATTCCTTTTGCAATTCCCTCCTCAGATAAAAGAGCAAATGCCTTTGCTTCCCGGGTATTTGTTATATGTGTCCCTGCAATTATTTTGATAAAATCACTGTCAACCAAAAATTTAAAGCAGGCCAAACCAGAAGTAATATCATTATATAAAACAATACCTCCACAGAGTTCTGCTGAGATAGATAACCATTCTTCATTTTCTGGATTAGCTAGGAGGTCCTCAACTTTTCGACCAATTGAAACAACTCTAACTGGATCAGGATAGACCTGAGAGAGTGAGAGAGAGTGAGTGAGTGAGAGATGCAAGACGACATGCAAAAAAATCTGAGTAAGGAGCATATAAAGCTGCCAATCTCACTTCTCCAAAAACAGCTCGCAAACCATTGATCTGCTTGGCTTCAGCAAGGGTTGCTTCCTTTGCAAATACACCTAATTCATCTTTGATCTGCCCATTCACAATTGACTCAATTTTTCTTAAAAGCTCAGGATCCACTGGTTTACCTGTACAAATTCCAATAGCGTTTTAAAACAACTATATAAATAGAAACAACCACATTGAACCTCTCACCAGTAGGATATCCTCTAACAAAACTTACCATGAGAAAAATCAAATCTTAGTTTTTCAGGAAGAACAATTGATCCCTTCTGGTCAACATGATTGCCAAGAACTTCCTGATTTCATATTTCACAACATTCAGGAAAAAAACACTGTTTTCACTCACAAGACATTAACAATACATAAATTCATGCATGGATAAAGGGCCTATGGAGCATACCCTGAGAGCAAAATTCAACATGTGCGTACAGGTATGGTTGGGAGCAATGAGCTTACGCCTATCATAGTCAACCTGCACAATATCTATCATTAGGAGTAGTGAAAAATGCCACACATAAATGGAAAACACCAAAATAATATGCAAAAAGACGCAGATTGGCATATTGCCAGTAATACCTTGCAGGTAACTTTTTCACCCACAGAAAATCTGCCACTGACTCCAGTAAGAGAACCAATATGAACAATAAATCCTCCAAAAATTTGGACATTGCAAACTTGGAATGAACCAAAAGGGCCTTCAAGTACTCCAGTATCAAAAATCTAGAACCAGAAAACTGAGACTCGTAAGACGCGGTTTAACAAAATAAAAAAGGGAAAAGTGAAACATACAATGCAACACTCTGATGATAACAGTTCATGTATCATTCTCAAAGCCTATGAATCTAATATCTAACACCAAGAAACAGCGGTATTCAGAAACATAAAAAAAAACAATCCATGTCATTTTCCAATTGAATTCACAAGTCAAATCTCATGAATGTCCCATCAAGAGAATTCAAACATGTCAGGGTAGTTAAAGTGATCTAATGAACAAGATACCTGTCCACCTTGCTCAGCATAGAAACTAGTAGACTCCAGAACAATACCGACTTCATTGGCAGCTGCAGCACTTTCCAAGAATTCAGAACCATTGTAGATGGCTTTTATTACACTTTCATGATCCTGAAAAAATACATGTGTGACACAAAATCGGGCATGGTGAAATTGTCACTTAGACAGTTTTACAACTTGCTTTGTACAAACTATAAACTGAATCCAACTCAAAAACACAGGAAACAAACTTTTGCAACCAACAAAAATACATGCACTGACCTCAAAACAAATAAATTTAAAGGAATCATCTGTTGCAGAAACACCCTTCTTGTGCAATGCAGATGTCGCATCAGCATCCATGATGATAGCACCACCAGCTTGCTGCCAAAGAAAAAAATTAGTAAAAAGGGGGCAAGTGTGTACATCACTGTATTTCCTCACACAAATCTCAACTTCGCTGCTTTGATATTTATTTTAGCTCCATGATACTTCTTTGGTTCTTTTTTTTTCTTGCCCTGGTTGGAAGGGCTTTTAGCAAATGGCTCTACTGAGTAATGGTAATAGCTTAACAGTTAATTTACAAATGGAGGATACAATACCTTATTTTGGGCATTTCTTGATCTTTCCCTTGCCTCATCCATGGCATTATTGAAACCTTCCACGTCAACCCGCAATCCTCTTTCCTCTGCCATTAACTGGTACCACAAAAATAATTAGGATGCATGACACATAGGCGAGCATGTAAGATAAAGGAACAAAGTCCTAGGAGTACCTGAGTCAAATCTAATGGGAAGCCATATGTATCCCACAAGACAAACGCATCCTACAAACAAGAGATCAACCAAGTTGAAGAGAAACCAAGTAAAACCGGTGTAAGTTCTCTCCCTTCTTCAGTGCATCAAACAAGGTGAGAACCTTGTTATGTTTATCAATTAGAAGCATGTAGACATGTACTTGCCTGCCCATTCAACACCTTCCCCTCGACCTCTTGAACAGCCTTTTTAAATTTCTCAATTCCCTGAAAATAAAATGATCATCGGCCAAAGTTTTTAAATAGACATGTGGCATTGCAAACATATAGTGCAGGTTCCTCTGTAAGGCTTTAAGAAACTTATCTAAAAAGAATGCACCAACTTCAATGCAACTAGGATAACAATCCAATAAAAGCATGAAATGAAGAAAATGGGAGGATGTCAATGTCAAAGACCAAGAAGATTCAAAAGAAATGCAATAGTGAAGTTAACCCAAATTTTTTCTCATATTGATAAGAAATGCAATGGTGAGGTTAACCCAAAAATATTCTCATATTGATATACATCATATCTGAACTTTGAAACTTTTAGTTTTTTGGTGACACTATTGGTTTCTTAGGGTAGGGAATGTAACTAAGACTAACATGTGCAAGTTGACACCTAAAGAGAAAAAAATCTCTTATGATACTGATTGTTTTAAGTTGCCAAAAGAAAAACTTTAATTATCCAAAAAAATTAGTAGATACGATGTCATTTAGAAAAAAAAAAGAACATTAACAAATCAATTTAACCAAATGGTTTCCTTGATAGTCAATTGCAGTAGACTATACAAAACCCATCCTCACCTTGAGCAAAGTCTTGCCAAAACTTGCTTCTTCAGCTGCAATAGTCTCCCTAATGTGTTCTTCATTTCGTTTCAGCTCTGGGAAAACATCACTCATCACTTTCACAACAACATTTACAAGCCTGCATTCATTAACAACAAAATTTAGACGTAAGACCAAATTAAGCAATGGTTGCATTTCAATGGATGCAATGGACAAACAGTAATGAACACAACAAGGACATCACAGTTTTCATTCCTACCCATTGAAAAATCCTTCTTGAGCTTTCAAGACCTCACTACCATATCGAACAGCACGGCGAAGAATACGCCTAAGGACGTACTCACGACCCTCATTGCCTACAACACAACCAAAATGTTATAAGCTATTCACTTCACTCGAAAAAAAAAAAAACATGTAAGCATGCATTTCCATTTAAAAGTCAGGGAGGTCTTCATTAATCTACCTGGACAAGAACCATCAGCAATAGCAAATGAGAGTGTTCTAATGTGATCAGCAACCACCCTGTATGCCATGTCAACCCCATCTACATCATCAGCCCCAACTTTTCCAGAATAAGGCCGTGCCCCTGTTGCCTGCATAAAATTTTTTAAGAGAAAAAAAGGATGTCATTGTAGGTTTTGTTTTATTTGAACAAACCTTTGGTATAGTTTCAAGAATGCCCTAAAAATTATTCATATCCACAGCTGTAGTTTTAAAACCACTGGCAAGGATTTTGGAAACCTCCAGATCTAATTCAATTGGAGGTTTTAAAGATTTCTCATGTTTGAAACCACTTTGAGGGACTAGAGTTGATTTCCAAATAAAACTCAATATCTAGAATCATTACTAAGATAAATCAGAGGCCAACCAATATGCTTTACACCAATAACTCTAAAAAGTTAACATTGAAAATTATATTCCCAAAATACCCAGCAACTTATATGATTAACTTTCCCATTAAACCCAAATCACTTTCATGCTCGTGCCGTCTACAATTTAGTTATTCTCCTTTTCAAGCCTTTTGCTTCTATTACTTCAAGTTTTGCTTATAATGAAGGATTTATTTATTGGTTCATTGAATTCGTTTACAATGAAGTGAGTTTCAAACATACAAATTCAATTAATCTATGTATTGTGTTCAATTTGCTATCACAACTAGTTTGAAACCAGCTATAAGGCACCCAAAATAGAAGAAAAAACAAGCAGCATATTTTACCTGCTGTATAGCATCAAAGATGGGCATGAACACATCAGTGTCATAATTGCTCATCTTGTTCTGAAGTACAGAAGTCAATCTTTCAAAACCCATTCCAGTGTCAACATGCTTAGCAGGTAAGGATTTCAAGGAACCATCACTTTCTCGGTTGAACTGCAATGGAATGAGACAACAGAAATCGTTACCAACTCATGTAGGCAAAAATATATCATTGTGACAAATTATAAAGCATAAGCCTTTTTAAGATGATTAGCAAGATAGCACATGCAAAAGTATCACTTGGCAATTCTAGAGTACAAGGCATGCCAGAAAAGTACTACCTGAATAAAGACAAGATTCCATATTTCAATGCATGTAGGATCATCATTGTTAACCAACATTGCTGCATTGCGATTACCAACTCTATCATAATGAATTTCGGTACACGGTCCACAAGGACCAGTATCACCCATCTCCCAAAAATTATCCTATTCAAAGGCCAAAACAAAACATTAGATGTTAAATTTTAATGCCTATTATAACAGAGAACCTCATAAGACAGAAAAATTCAAATAATATGCATTACAAAACATCCAAAAATCCAATAAAGGAGTTACTTAAGAAATCTATGATGCAAGCACGTATAGAACAGCTTGGTTATGGAAATTGTGGTTGTCTATTTCCATCAAAATTAACATTCTTTAAGCAATTCAATCCCAATATGTTAATAATGCAATTTCACACCTCAAATAACATAAAACCACAGTAGGAAAACCATGGTCAACACAAAGACTAAAACCAAACAAAATACAAAGAAAACGTTTCTCCGCCAATTGTGTGCATGGATACTAACTATTTAACATTGCCACTAAAAGTCTATTTCCTCTAAACCATTTCATCACTCCCACTTCAAATTAATTCCAAGAAACATTTTTTAAACTAAAAAAACACATGACCCTTGTCAACACAGAAACTGAGGATAATGAACCACATACTTTACAGCCGAATGGAAGCACCCTTCCCGGTGGCAAAAATTGAAGCCAAATATCCCTAGCTTCATTATCAGGTGCCAGCCCTGCTTTCTCATCCCCGCCAAAATAAGTCGCATAAATCCTATCAGCCGGTAACTTATAAACCTACAACAACCCAAATTAAAACATAAAAAACAACACCAAAACACAACAAACCTCACAAAATTAAAAGAACTAACCTACCTTAGTTAGAAGCTCCCAAGCCCACTCGATAGCTTCTTTTTTAAAATAATCACCGAAAGACCAATTCCCTAACATCTCGAAAAAGGTATGGTGATATGTATCTTTTCCAACATCATCTAAATCATTATGTTTCCCTCCCGCGCGTATACATTTCTGCGTGTTGCAGGCACGCGACAGCTTACTCAATGCCGTATTTGGATCCGCGGTTCCCAAAAATATTGGCTTAAATTGATTCATTCCTATCAAAACCAAAAATTAAAATTAAAACACAAAATCACACGTAAATAGTGCGAATAAATAACTATACGCATTCAAGATTAAACTAAAAATTAAGAAAGAATTAGACTAAATTAAATGTTGACTAATACGCATTCAGAAAATAACTAAATTAACAAAAAATGGCAGAATTGAAATGAAATTATGTTAAAAATGGTAATAAGATGTGGATTTTGCGTACCAGCATTAGCGAAGAGGAGAGTAGGGTCGTTCACAGGAACTACAGGGCTAGATTTCCAATCGACGTGATTCTTCTCTTCGAAGAACTTGATGAAGGTATCGCGTACTCTATTCGCTGGCCAGTCTACGTCAGGTTGCGGAGAATCGATGCCTCCAGACATGGTGGAGAAGAAGCGAGCGAGAGAAGTGAAAGGGGAGAAATTAGGTTGTTTTGAAGAAACCCTAGCCGCCGCTAAAGAGACGGGAAGTTGACGAAGAAGACGAAGAAGAGGAGATGAGAGCAGTGGCCTACTACAAGTTATTCTCTTCATACATTTTTTAAACGCTAACTACGATTTTGTGGATTTTTTTAGGTGGACAGCGAAAGTCGAATTTGTAGTTTTTTGGGGTGGGATTTGTAAATTAGGAAAATCTTTAATTGTTGGGGCTCTTTATTAATTTTTATTACTAGCTTGTTTATTAGTA
>Ga0325411_1002082_pt1 | contig 22461 bp, 8 predicted proteins | sample PopdelMetagenome_13_FD_206181 | JGI IMG/M metagenome (GOLD analysis project Ga0325411, IMG submission 206181) | Populus deltoides microbial communities from Bellville, Georgia, United States - Xylem-PdIQD-R4 | ecosystem: Host-associated > Plants > Phyllosphere > Stem > Wood/Secondary xylem... | reverse complement strand
TTCACAAGATTTATATTATCTCAGTTTCCCTGTTTTTTGTGTAGATGAAGAGAAGCCTTGAAAGGTAAATTAGAAATTCATGGGAGGGAGTGTCCTAGATTTATGAGCTCTTTTGATTTCTTTACTATTCCTGAACAACTACCTCTAGTCAGCAGGATCTAGCCTATCATTCACAAGATTTATATTATCTTAGTTTCCCTGTTTTTTGTGTAGATGAAGAGAAGCCTTGAAAGGTAAAATAGAAATTCATGGGAGGGAGTGTCCTAGATTTATGATACTGTGCTCTTTTTGATTTCTTAAACAAAGTTACATGGAATTGAATAAAGAAGTTACTATTCCTGAACAACTACCTCTAGTCAGCAGGCTCTAGCCATTGCCTTGTGCTCTAATTATCTCATTGCACAACTTACAACTTTAGGTGAGTTCCGTTGATGAATATATCTTCTGTGAAACCATACTCTGTATGGATTCAATTCAGTCAACCTGAAGTCCAAACTAGCTGGGAATGTTGGGGGAGGTGTGGAAAAGGATAGAAGCATGAGATTGTACTTTGATCTAAATTAAGCAGTGTAAGATTGTATCCTTTTTTGGGTTGTGTTCATAAGTTGAATCGGGAAATGGGAGATTGCTTTTTATTAGTAATTTGGATTTTGTCCTTAATTTAATGGGAAAATCGTTGATGGCATTTACTAGGATTTTGATTCCTATTTATTCGAGTTTAGGGTTTTCATCAGAGTGCTATGAGTACTCGCATGATGGTCCCTGTAAAATGGATCCACAACGAAATCTTTCCTTTTATTTTTTCAACCTTTTCCCCTTGTTTTCCAAGAATCTGATGTAACTCAGAAACCTTCAAACTTTGCTCTTGTTGCTTGCAAGATCGTCATGTACTCAAGTGGTTGAATTTCCTCATGACAATCAAGATTGTCATTATCATTGTTCAAAAACTTTTGTAGTAACTCTTGCAAAGGTTTTGAAGCTAGACCTGCCTTCCGAGTAGATTTATATTTACATCAAATTATTATTTCAACCTAGTCAATAAGACTAATTCTCGAGAAACTAGAGCTCATGAAATTAGAAAGACAATTGGCTTTACTATGTTAAAAAGCAGGATTAGTAATGTTACCAACAAAAGTTTTTGAACAACCATGAAAAAATTGTCCTAATTTCTTGAGCTTTGGTTTCTCATGAACTAGCTTTTTTGGCTAGTTAGAGTAATAAATTTATCTAGACATAAGTCTATCTAGAAGACAGGTCTAGCTCCTAAACCCTTGCAAGAATGATCCATGCGCGTAGCCATTCCTCTTTCCAAATTCTTATCGAAGCTCTTATTTGCAAGGTAATTTTGTTGAACATGGCATATAGTACTCGTTTGCAGACAGATGTGACCTTATATCTGTCCCCCTTCTTTGATTCTTTGCGTTCCTTGCTGCATTACATTCTTCTCTTCCACCCTGTTGCTTTTATTGATATAGTTGCTGAACATTATATATGCTATGCTCTATTGTATACTGTGTTGTGGCTACATCTCCTTGGGAGCATCATGCAAATTAAACTATATTTCTTATTTGTCCCAGAGCTTCCACAAGTGGAAATGGTTGCTCTCACAGGAAAGGCAATTGAAGGTGATGTCCTTACTGCTGTTGAAGTGATCCCGAAGAGTGAAACCCAAAGAAATGTTTGGAGCAAGTACAAAAAAGAAGTCAAATACCAATGGTGAAATGCAAAATTCTCTTTTAGAGTTTTTTTTCCCTGTTAGATTTCTAATAATAACTAGTATTGTTAGGCATTCTTTCCCTATATCCTTAGCAAAATTTTAAAGTATATTTATGAAGGGTCAATGCAATTGAAGTGTTTTAAACTTTTTCATATTACAACAGCAACATGTATCTAACCCGATTTTCTTTTTACTGGAACCAAAATTTGTATGAAGGCAAACATTTTTAAATCATTTTACTTCTATTGGGAATCTGAATAAATAGATGCTAAAACACTTTGGTATACTTTCTGGCTATTGGTGAAATGACATGCATAACCATTAGATGGCTGGTTTCTGTTTCAGAATTTGGCATGTATGCAATGAAGTCAGAAATATTTCCAGTCTCTTGAATTTCATCACAAGTCCTTAGCTATTGTCATTCTCTCATTTGACACAAAGATGCTGCAGGTTCTGTTCAACAGTGACAGGGGATGGCTCTTTTGAACTCTTGCCTGCACAGCACTCCTGTTCTTACAAGTTGCGGTTTGAAGATATCGGTAGACGTTTCAGATGTGAATGTATTGTGACTGATGTCTTTGGAAGGTTGAGTGAACTAGCATATGCTGAGACTGCTGCTGTGTTGCCAGGTCTTTTGCTTTAAACTGTGTTTTTTTATCTATTCAGGCGAAATTATTTCATATTTTAATCTATCTCCATCAATTTGATTTCAAAATTTTGTATCACTCCATGAGATGTATGTACTTATTCTGATGGGACATGGTTTTTAAGTAACACACTCCATTTTCTTGATTTAATTTTTCCAAATTTAATATTTTTTTGACATTTTGGCCAACTATGGATGTCTATTTCTGAACTGACTATTAATCACATGTTGCAAATGTTTCACTTATGCTTGGATATTTCCTCATTCAGGTTAAAGTCGTCTGTTTAATCTAAATGTTGTGAAAGTAGTGTTATATCGCTCTCTCTCCACTCACAAACACAAACACACACTAACACTAGGGATACCTGTATTTTTTACTAAATGTTACAATATTAGAGGAAGTTTTTTTAAGTCATGATAAAGTAAATCTTGCTATTAATGTAACATTTACCATGGATTATCTAAGATCTATCATAGATTGACACATCTGTTAGTAAAATATTTAATAAAAGGGTGAACCTTTTATGTGTGTATATATGTGTGCGTGTCTATTTCAAACTATCCCATTATTTTGGAGAGCATTCACACCTGAACCTTTAATGTCCCTTTTGATTATCTATTGCATAATTTTACAAATAGTTGTTTTTCTTAGATTTTTCATTGATGAAAGTTTCTGTTCTTTTCTTTTTGTTGACATGTTCGTTGCTAAGATTTTATTGTACCTGCTGCTATTGACAATTTTTCTTGAATGCCTAACACTTGGATTGCATTCTTATATTATTTGGTATTTGTTCTCATGAACTCTTCTTCTTGTTTAAGTAATTGATATATTGATTGATTTTAGGGATTCCTAGAATAAATAAGTTGGAGATTGAGGGTAGGGGTTTTCACACCAACTTATATGCTGTTAGAGGCATTTACAGTGGAGGAAAAGAAGGCAAAAGTAGAATTCAGTGGCTTAGATCAATGATTGGTAGTCCCGATCTAATCTCCATTCCAGGTATGACAGCTGAAAAACCATTAAATTGTTCTATAAAATGCTGGAACCATACACTCGAACAAAAAGCTCCACATGGACATATTTGTTGACAGTAATCTCTTCATTTAGTTTCATTGCTGGTGGTGGGTTCCACTCGAATGTTGTATTTGACTTGGAAAATTATTTGATCTTGTAGGGGAGGTGGGAAGGATGTATGAAGCTAATGTTGATGATGTGGGGTACAGGCTGGTGGCAATTTATACTCCTGTGAGAGACGATGGTGTTGAGGGGCAACCGGTGTCTGCATCAACAGAGTCAATTGCAGTTGGTATGCTTGAATTCACTCTGCTACTTGTTCTTCTCCTTTCCCACTGTTTATTTTAAACAATTTAGCAAATTGTTGTTGGTATAAAATCAATGTCACCTAAACAGGTTCAGCAGGGTTTGAATTTTTACAGTTATCTAATCCCTCTGATTCTAGCCTAAACCCTAGAAGGAACTGTGGAACAATACCCAACCAAAAGAGCACTAGTATCTGTGTGAAACAATGTCTAAAATAGAGATTCCTTATATGTATTTAAGTGAAATTTTGAGAAAAGAAGATAGAAAGTCATGGATTTAAAACAGGAAGAACATAGGTTGGTTCGGATGAAATTTATGTTACTATAGTTGATATTTAATATGAAATTAATTTGTTTCTTATCATCAACATCAAGCTCAATAACAATCATGTATTTTATGTTTAGCTTCGGGAATAAGTGATGTTTATTTTAGATAGAACGATAATAAAACCTTCCTTTTAAGAGTTAAATAAAGTTTGCTGCAATTGAGCTTGCCTTGTTTCTGTTGAAATTTCTCCGTTGATTTCTGAATCATAGTATTTATCTTTCAGTAATTGTCACGAAGGTGTAACTTTTTTATTGGGTATTTAGGTGGTAGAGTAGTGAACATCTCATTTTAAATATATAGGAAGCAACTTTCCAGAAATTTTACAAAATCGAGACTAGGATTGGGAACTTGAAAAGCAAAGAGATTAGGGCAAACAAAGTAAAGAAAAAGAGAGGGTTCGAGTTTTTTAGTTTGTATATATCATGCTCATTCAATTTTTTTATTTTTGTTTTTGGAAAATAGGATCTAATGTGCCTTGCTTTTATGAAGAAAAGATTTAGGAAGTGCCTTGTTGAAAAAGAAAAGGAAATTAAAAGATTTCCTGGTTGAACTCTGCTGGACACCCATCTTATAGTATTTGCTGCTTGGTTCAACTTTAGCTGATTGGGCTTTGAGCAAGCCTGGCATTGCAAGTTTCATGGCGGATCAGTCATGTGACATGAAATCATCCACATTTTTTTTTGGTTCAACAGAACCTAAGACAGGTTTTGGACCACACAATGGGGTATCTCCTTCCATCTTTAAATCCCACAAGCCCTTCTATTGCTTGGACTAGAGCACTCCAAGTGGAAATGGCCACTGGGTGTTCTTTTGGGGACAAATTGCAGTGAACTTTAAAATCTTAAATAATGTATTGATTAAGAAATGAGTCGTGTGTGTTGAATTTGATGTATAAACAGACAAGATTTGACTTGCAATTCTTTTGTCCTGCTCCAAGGACAAACCCACAGCAAGCTTTATGAATGGGTTTTCATGTCCATGTCCTACCTTAGTTTCGTTTAGTTTTTCCCCACTCACTTATGTGAAATACCTTCTCTAATTATGATTAATCCTGTATAATCTCTTAAGTTTTTTGATTGTCTGTCATCAATTCCCCCCCCTGATTTTGGCATGATTTAACTTTCAGAGCCTGATGTTTTTAAAGAAGTTAAGCAGAAGATTGAACTTGGATCTGTGAAGTTTGAGGTGTGTATATTTTAAGTATTGTGATGAATATAATTTCCTCTATACTAATTGATTTTTGGTGCTCTTGGTATAGTTGCTGATGTTTCTTGTACATCTTCAGTTTTGTATTTGTTGAATTTATTGTAAATTATGCATCTCAGAATGTACCAAACTATACTTTCATGTAAAGAATAGTATTTCAAGATTGGTTTTAATGTAGTTTTTCTTTTTCTTTTTAACTGAAGCTGTTTTTGGCCTCTTTTCTGTTGAGTTATAAAGGTTTGGTGGAGGTGTTTTGAACATACATCTCATGTTCTAGAACTCTTAATTGGAGGGGAGAAGGATAGGAGGATGAATTTTGACTTCTGTTCTTTTGGGTTTTCTCTGTGGAAGTATGAGAGAGATGCTTGCCTGAATTACCATGTTTGCTATTTTTGTTTGGTTCAGATCTTATATATTATTGCTTGTCATGAAAGGACTGCTTGAAGATGACAATTGCAATAGTCTTGACTGTCCAAGCCAGCTCATTTATGTGTATTCTCTTACATTATTCAAGAACTGACTGCAAATCTTTGTATACAGGCATTATGTGACAAAGACCGTTCTCCAAAAAAGGTTTTTCCATGTCATTGCAATTTTGAGGTTAAAGTTGGAATGATAAAAAAAAATATAGCATTTTATTGTTACTGTTAATATTGCAGGTTCTTGGAGAGGGTAGTCTTAGTCTTGAGAGAAGAATACTAGAAGTTAATAGGAAACGAGTGAAAGTTGTGAAGCCTGGTTCTAAGACTTCTTTTCCAACTACTGAAATTCGTGGAAGTTATGATCCTCCCTTTCATGTGAGTTTGTGTCTGAACTTTAATAATTTTGTATACACCTTGCTTACTTTGTTCCGTGGCATACAGTATTATTCCAAACTTGTTTCTTATCATGATTTCAAGAAGGAATTCGTTTTAGGTTTTCATTCAGTCTAATCGCATACCAATTTTGCTTTAAATTATCAATTCAATGTCAACTTTAACAAACATTATACTATAAATGTAGAAGTACTGACAGTTTGGTAAATGAATTTAGAAGTACTCTGATGTGGTAAAAATAGAAAATTGCCCCTGTTTTTTTTGTCTTTTTCAATGCATCTCACATTATGTTGCTCTCTTCCCACATCACAATAATGTGTTTTGCTCACAATTTATTTATTTAGCTTTGTCAATAATCGGAGCTTAAACTTAAAGCACTTTTAGTCCACTAATAGATTGCTTTTCCCAATCTCACTACTACCAGAATAGCTAAGGTTAAAGATTTTTTTTTTCAGGTGGGGCTTTTCCGAAATGACCAGCATCGGCTTAGGATTGTTGTGGATAGTGAGAATGAAGTAGACCTGATGGTCCACTCGAGACATTTGCGGGATGTCATCGCTCTTGTGATTCGAGGCTTTGCTCAGCGATTCAATAGCACATCCCTCAATTCTTTGCTCAAAATAGACAATAACTATGGTGTAAAATGACTTAGCATTTATGCATAGGTTTTTAGTTATGTGGGCGTCCACTCATCTGTCACGCCCACTTCACTTTCATTTTTTTCTCTTATTATCTGTGGTGCCTGCATGTATTTCAGAAGTATTTTGTAGAAAATATAAGGGTGAGGTGTTAAGAGATTTGTTGACGATGAAATCAAGTTGTGAACCTTACATTTTGATGTATGGTTTCGGACTAGGCGTTCAGAATAAAATAGCAAGTTTGATGACCATTCCAGACACTTTCTAAAACTTTTTGTAAATAAAATAGAATGTTCTGTGGTAGTTGACCAGCTACAAATTTCAAAGACAATTGATAAACTAGATAATAGCGCTGGATCCAATGCCTTGAGATAACAGGTATGCTAGACATGGACAATTTTCTCTAACATGTGATTGATCTCTTTGTTGGGTGAGCCGAAAATATTCTCTCCTGTGCACAAGCGCGCAAGAGTTTTACCTTGTTCAATCCTTGCATTGAAATTTGAATTACCTCGTTCTTGCATCGATATTTGAATTTGAAATTGTAATCTAGATTAAACAAGATAAGCATTTTAAACATATAATGTTGGCACTCTTGCTCCTGAGTGATATTTCTTACACTATCGCTTAAACCAACTAATATATTGAACTATTGGTTTATATGGATTAAGTTTGAGAAACTCTTCAAGATCAGTGTGGTTTATAACAACCTAGTCTTGAAGAGTCTATCATATTGTAAAAAAAAAAAAAAAACTAATATTAATGTAATTTTTGCTCAAACTCCAAATAATCCTAGATTATTTAATGATAGTTTGGGAATCTCAAAAATTTCTATCAATTTCTGTATGTGTTTTAGAAAACTTAATATTATGTCTTTGTGTCTTTGCCCATTCTACAAATATGAGGAGCAACCAGGAGCCCATCCTCATATAGTAAGGTTTCCACTTAACCTATTAAAATATTAAAGCAAGGTATCATATTATAAATAATTTGACACAAAATAATACAATAAAAATATACAAATCAACTCTTATAACCCATACTTGATGCAACTATTGTCTATCCAGCTCATTATAATAAATGACAGGAACTGAGTTAGATTATCTTTAAAGATTATACTGCTACACCACCTGACCTTGCAAATCACAAAGTTATTACGAGTTTTATCTAATTATAATTTATGTGCTAATGAAAAACTATTTAAGAATATATATTACTTCATTCCTAATAGGAGTGTTAGCCTAAAGATTTGACCTATCATTTCTCACCTCTAATTTGAGGACACCTAACGTGTAGATGCTCTTAGGACTATAATTATATATTAAAAAAACACTAACTATTATAAATTGCTTATATGTTTTGTTATAACAATAAATGAAGATAAAGTAAAACACTTTGTTTATATTATTATACTTACAAAAACAACAAACAACCACCTAACTTGATTGGCCCCTATCATGCATTAATGACTTAACCAGCAGTATAGATTGACAAGAATTGTCGACCCCCAACTATATCCATGAATATCATCAAAAACCTCTAATTATAGAAAACACATCATTGACACTACATTGTTAGTCATGCATGGAAAGAAGATGTTGCTAAACATATGCATGATTTATGCTTTAATATACCCACACAATCAAGGTTGTCAAAAACGTTTTTTTGATACGACATGAAATATATAATATAAACTCGGATCGTAAACTTGGATCGTAAAATCATAAAATCACAAGAAAAATATTTTAACTATTTATATATTGACAATTTCAGTCAAGTAGTAAATAATAATATAACACAATTAAAATAAAAATGAAATAAACAAACAAAAGTCTAAACACCTTAAAATACATAATTCAAATAAAAATTCATACATGGTTTAAATAACTTAAAAATAAAAAAATAAAAAAATAAGATTGAACAACTATGTTTTATTGATAGAGTTTCAAAACATTTTCTAGAGGACATGTCTTGAACACACTGCAGGCAACTAGTGAGATGATACAACATTCTAAAGTATATCACCAACTTCAAAAATTTTTTAACAAAGACCAATACAGTGAACCCGTGACAACGAGAACAAAAACATACAAAATGACATCAATTTAATCTCATGCTACCTCACCTTCCATCTTTTTTATGTTAGTAACAAATCTTAGAAATAATGTCCAAATATCCCACCAAGCAAGACATGTATTTCAAGTTCTCTCTGAGTCTTTGTCGTCTCTCTTTGTAGTTAACAAATGATTAGTCTAAAACACAATATTTCTCTCTATATAAGTATTCCTATCTCTTATTTTACTCATTTGATTCATCACCATCTACCTCTGTCTTCCCATGGTTTCGATCCTCCGAGCATGCATTTCTGACCTAAAATACAGTATAAAGCTTTCTCATACCCAAGATCCTCTAATGCTAGTGTTAATCTGCTAAGATTGAAAATTTGAGATTTAGGCAACGGGGAAAGGGGAGACTAGGGAGTGGGGACTATGTAGTGGAGTGTCAGGGGACTCAGATAAAGAGGCAGTAAATTTTTTAACTTTTGCGAGTTAAAACTTGAAATCTGTCAAACTCGGTCAAAATCGGTCAAACTCGTAAAATCGGTCCGATTTTACCGATTTTAACCAATTTTGACCGATTTCGAGTTTTAACCCGATTTGACACGTTATATACATATTGACTCGTAAAATCGTAAGATTTTAAGAGTCAACTCGCTATTTTAACAACCTTGCACACAATCCTCATTCGCATCATTAGGATGTGGGCTAAAAAAAGTTTTTCCAATCCAATTTAGCTTGATGGCATGCCTTTTTAACATACAAGTTGGGGGAGCATGTCCTACTATGCATAAGCATATATCCTCCTTGTTTATTGACCACCCACAAGTCATAGGTCATCCATTAATGGGTAGGCCAAGAAGAATAACAATGTCCTGGAGTCTAGGCGTCATCTCACCTACTCAAAGATGACACATATGGGTCTCACGCCTTTATCTCTTAATCAATACACCAATAAAGTCATAACCAATTCTAATATGTGGCAGATAGGTGATATATAAACCTACCTATATAATGTATAGCACCACACCTGGATGTAGATCTTTGTCTATGGTGCCAACAATAGATGCTATCGTTGGCTTGAAAAGCAAGCAAATAATATAAATATTAGTATAATTGTGATATTGTGAACATAATTGAATATTAAAATGCTTGAACATAATAAAAAGTATACTTACATCTTCCACCTATATACCATTCGATTTATGACCTTCCTATAATCATATAACAATCATATTAATAGGATTTGTAACAAGACTATCGTCCTCGACATCACAATGAACTATATGTGAAATTGGTAAAATTAGAAAAAAAAAATCACTATCTAGTATTATGGTTATTAAAAAACCTAACTTAATACAAATCAGCAAGCATCACCAAAGGATCTATTAGAGGTACCAATTGAGCCTATTACTAGGTTAAGAGTTAAAAAGGTTAAAGAGGCATTCAATGAGTTAATTCAAAATATTTGGCCTTATTTCCTACAAGACTTGCAGATTCAACTTATTTTTCTACTTAAACGTCAATGAGTTTATTTTTTTATAATGCATACTTTTATACTAGCAAACATAATTTTCAATGTGGCCATTGGATTGAGTAAAATTTTACCAAAAGTTTTCAAAGGTCTTGTTTTATGTTGGTTTGACATTATAGGTTAATTGGATATCAAGAAGGCCTTGCTATATGATCCAAAATCTATTATGTAGGATTTGTATTAGTTTTCCAATTGATTTAAGATTCTTTTCTCTATTTTATTTAAAACTTTTTTATTATTTTTCCAGAATTATTTAGGATGTTTCATCTATTATAAATAAGGTTATTTAACAGGTTTATTTTTTTTTTTTTAATAAGAGATGGATTGATTATTTCAAATAAAACTTGTGTATTAGAGTTTGCTTTTACTCTTGGTTCCTTATGAAACTACTCTAACTTATCAAAAAACTGACAAAGTTTTGCAGTATCTTATTTTGTTCTGATTTAGAGTGTTTTGCATGTTTCTAGAGTTTTAGTTGTTTTTTATATTTTTTTTAATTCTTGGTAGTTCTTGGTACTTTTCATGTGTTCAATTATTGAATTAGGTTGAAATTGGGATGATATGAAGAGGCAGAAAATTAGCTAAGCTTAGAGAGCAAATCCTAATTGGTTTGATCTAGTCAAACCAAAACATTATTCAATTTTTGGTAATTGGAGTTACATAGCTTGGTTTTTAGTGTTATTTAGCTTTCAAGAAATCTAAAATATATGCCTAAAACTTTTATGAAGAGCCTAAAACCCATTTTCTCATTTTGAAGCTCAAATATTAGAAGTGATAGAGAAGCCTGGATTTTTCTAGAAATTACTCTATTCTAGATCTTGTTTTAGTTTTCAGCCTATATCTAAAGTTTTAGAAGTTTGAATAAATCAATACTAGATGCTTTGCAAATACGAGAAATATATCTAAAACTTTTATGAAGGATCTGAATCCAAACTATATCATTTTGGTACCCTAAATTGAGCTAGAAGCAGGTTAACCATAAATTCTAAATTTTTAGCACCATAAATCTATTTTAAAAAGAAAAGGAGAATAGTTTTAGGGGGAGGGATTTTTAGATATAGAAAAGGGGAATAGGCTTTATCATAGAGATACATTAAGAAAACCCTAGAAGAAGAAGAAGAATAACATCCTAGTAGCCACACCATAGGGAAGGGAAAGCTGTAACTCTGAGGGAAGAGCAAAGCTTAGGGTTTCTGCAATTTCAGAGTTCTTATTTCTTTAATTCTTTTAATTGTTGAATTTTTATCAAGGATGTTGAATTTACATTTATGTTTAAGAAATAATTTGATTGTTTTATAAATTATGATTTGCTAGTTTTTATTTATTCTAAGGCTAGGATGTAGTCATTGAATTCTTGAAATGAATTGAATATGGTTATATTGATTATCCTTTGTTAATTTCAATTTGATTATTTTGGTTTTAATTCTTGCAATTTATTGGCAATGAATTGCTTATTTAAGATATTGAGAGAAGTATCAAAAGTTAAAAGTTTAAGATTAGTTCATAGAATCATCAACCTTGGCAGTGTAGTTTAGAAATAAATACACATCTTTATGACATCATTCAAAAATTCCACAAAGCATTATAAATTTACATTAATTTCTATGATGACAACACTGGACATAAAGTTAATATATGTATAGATGTTATTTCATGAAAAAGGATATCATATTAAAAAAAAAAAAGAATTTGATCATTGTAATTAGCTTAACATAAATGCAAGCAACTAGGTTTAAACTCATTGAAATAATTCAATTGATGAAATCCAAGCCCTTGAAATCTTTTACATTTGATTTTTAGTTAGTTATAATGATTTGGGACTATTTAAATAATATAAAAAAATTAATAAATTGATACTTGAATCTCCTTCTTGTGGAAATAATATTTTTTTTTTTGCCCTGTTTTATTTGTCAAAACCCATGCACTTGAGGTAAAGTTTAGGGGACATCACTCCATGGGTGGTGATTATAAGTCTTGGAACATCTCTACTCCTAGAGAATACCCCATGATCATTAGAAGAAATGGTTAATGTTGTTATTAGAGATTATTAGTTTTTTGACAACCCTTCAATGCTCTACCACTTTTTTGAACTGCTATTAAGGCTTGATAACATTGTAACACTTTGTTATTGTTGTTCTCAGTGTGTTTGGACTAAAATAGAAATGACAAACTGATAACAATTATACGGGTGAAGATGGCTTCCATTATCACCAAGAAGGTAGTGTTTTTTTTTTGTTACCTTACTTTTCTTCCTCACTGTCTTGTTTTTCTTTCTCTATATCCCTTTTATCCTTTAAACTCTTTTTTTTTCTTTTTTCTTTCTAGTTTTTTTTTCTCTTCTAATACTCTTTTTTCTCTTATTGGGTAGGGGTCTTTAAGAGGCTTTTCATAGGCGAAAATTAAGGCATGAGAATCTTTATGTTGGCGAGATCAACACCATTGATGCCTAGGAACTTATTACCATTATTAATCATGGTGTACACTTATTCTTTTATGAATTGGAGACTGGAAAAGTTGGGCACCTAACTGTTTTCGCTGATATTGGCTGGTTTGGTAGGAGTTTTGGTGTGGGTTTACAGAGAGTTTCAGAGGTACAAATAGACAAAGAAGGAGTTGGGGCTGCAGATGGTACATGAAATTAGAGATTGAGAATATCTTTTACCTGGTTTGATAAGAGAGAAAGGGCATCAAATGGTTTGAAAAAGGGTATCCACATGTTACGTAACTTAGCTAGATGAGGGGAGAAGACAATGAACAATGTCTTCAAAACAGAATGAACAATATCCTCATTTTTCCTTTTATGAGTATTTTATTATTTATTTTGTGCTTCTATCTTCACAATGATGTTTTAGATGAGACTTGTCATTTAATTTAAAGTGCACAATGTTATTTTTCTCAACCTTATTTAATGTGAACCCCATTGATATAAAGAAAAAAAACCCATAGTCAAATTAACCATTTCCAAAAAAGCTAGCTTCAAGTTTATGATTGAGCTTGATACAATAATAACCTATATCAAGGTACCAAAATTATAGAAACTAAATCCCCACCCAACACTCATGAAGAGACACAAACAATAAGTATAGAAGATTTCATGAACCTTGGTTAATTATTTGATAAGTCAGAGTAGTTCCATTAGGAACCAAGAGCAAGGGGCAAACTCTCACACGCAAGTTTTATTTCTGAATAATCAATCAATCTCTTATTATTTTTTAAAAAAACCTAATACTAGATAAACAACCCTATTTATACTAGGTAAAACATCATAAACAATGTTGAAAAAATAACAAAAGAGTTCTAAATAAAATAGAAAAAAGATTCTTAAATCAACTAGGAAACTAATATAATCTCACACGATAGCTTCTAGATCATATCACAAGGTCTTCTCGATGTCTGATCACTATGAAATTTTAAACATATATAAAACAAGGCTTTTAGAATCATGTGAGAAAATATAAAATTGATCCAAAGGTTGGATAAAAAAATATGTTTGTTAACGTAAAATTATGAATTAGAAAATATAAACCCAAAACTGCTTTTGATATTCTTGAATGATAAGGAAACCTTGTCAACGAGGAAATTCATAAAAGAAAAGGAAACACAAGTAGTTGACATAGAAACCCTTGCTAAAATAATCCCAATTGCTTCCATCTATATTGTCCTTGTAGAAAAGGAGTCCTTACTAAATAAGAAGTTCACAAATCATAAGAAAACAAATAGCTAAATATATACAGCAACTTCTAGCCCGTATTGGAATGCCTTTATGAACTTTGATTAACCTGAATTTTACTCCAACATAAAAAAATATCTTTAGAAACTTCTAGTAAAACTTCAGTCCAATCCAACATTTAAATTGAGAGTTATGCTTGTTAAAGTAAAACTGCATATTAGAAAACATTAAACCAAAAATCAAATCTGATTGTCCAACCCTTGCATTGATCATATCATTTATTTTTTCTTTAAATGGATTCATCATCAAATCACCAATGGAAACAATGGTAAGATCCAGATCAATAATAGCACTCATTTTATTAGCTTTTTGTTTAAGCCTTTATAGCTTTCTGTTTTTTTAATCGATTTTTGTCTCCAATAACATTGTATAAATATAGAAACTCATCTCTCTTGTTTTACATCCTTTCAGTGCACAACTTCTCTCTCTTGATTTGTATCCTTTCAATGATGATTTGAAGCTTCCTAATCATCAATTAGTTTTTTGTTTCTACAAATGTCATTGTAATTTTCTTGAAAATGGAAAGGAAAGAGTTTTCATATAAGAGGCAAAAGAGAAATGAAAAAAAAAGACATAGAGTACTTTTATTTTAATGAATTGCACATTTTAGAACACCGCAATCCACTTTGATTATGTTGTTGAGAACAACACAACCTATAGACTGCAATGTTTCTAATAATGCAACCTGTATATTTTTAAAAAATTAAGCGGTTTAGGCTATTCTAATAGCACAAACCATTGAGTTATGCTATTTTCCTAAAACATTTTAGTGTTGTGCTAGTTTCTCAAAATATTTTTGAGAACTTGCTATTTTGAAAAAATAATAATTCATATCTATGTCCTTTAGTTTGAAACATCTCTCCTTTCCTTTAATTTTTTTTAAGGAAATTAACCTTTAACATCATGTAGTTTGATCCGTGTGTAATTACCCACTATAGTTTGAAAAATTACAATCTATCGCAAGCCAATAAAAAAATTTTAAATTGAACATAAATACCAAACTATTCACATATATAATATATCATGAACTCAAACAAACAACATAAAAAAATCTCTTTGTTTAATGTACAATTTCTCTCTCTTCTCATGACAATATAAACCCAAATTGAAACCAAAATATAGTGTTTTTAATTGATTTTTCTCTTATTATGCTGCTAGAATCTTTCATTTTTCAAAAAAAAAAGTTAGACTTTTTTATTAAAAAAACCATTAATTAAATATTAGAAAGACCTTAGCTTTTTTATCTCATCTATTTTTAGCTCAACCCCTGCTATTCAAAAAATTACCTCTTCACTCTTATCTCGTTGGAGATGCCTTGATTTTTCTCAGTGGCTCTTTGAAATCCTGCTTCTCCTTAAACCATGTAAGTTATAGGAATAATCTATTTATTTTTGGATTAATGTCATTCAAGTCTTGACATCTTTTTCTCATATTGTACTTATCCGAAGAATAAAAATTTAACACTAACTAAAGAATATTCAAAAAATATGATGTAGTTTAGAATTTATTTATTTTTGGATTAATGTCATTCAAGTCTTGACATCTTTTTCTCATATTGTACTTATCCGAAGAATAAAAATTTAACACTAACTAAAGAATATTCAAAAAATGTGATGTAGTTTAGAATTTGCAAGGGTTATCAAATGTCAATCATTAGAGTGTTATGAAATGTCACAATCTTGCCAACATGTGAAAACCATTAATTTATTTCATTTGATATATGTTTTTCAGGTCCACTATTTTTTTTCTGGTACACATTTTATGATGTGGCCTTTTCATGTTTGTCATCAGTCACTTTGGTTGTAAGCAGATGCAGAAACATTTTGAAGAAGCAATATATGCTTTAAAGATTTGTGATTGGCGATACTATAAATTGTGTAGATATTGTTGACTTTGACAGCTTAAAATGTATTGCAATTACACATCCCAAAGAGAAGATGGCTACTGAGAGGGTGCGATTCCCCCGAGGTTGGAACATTAATGATGTGCCCATTATAGGTTAGATACTAACTAGAACTATGCATCAGAAAGCGGAGACAGTTAAGGAGATGGTTCCTATTAGGTAGGCAGGGTGTGCATGTTGATAAAATGTCTATTGCCCATTGATGGTGGAGGAATCAACATACCATCTTTTTTAAGGGGATTTCACAGTCTTCTTATTAAGCTTAATGATATTTTGATTAATTCAGATCCTTCAACAGCTGATCATGGCAGCTTCCTTCCCCAGATGTATAAGTGTGTGATTGGTATTGTGGTGTAGGGTGCTTTTTAAAAGTGATTTTCATTTGAAAATGTATCAAAATGACTTTTTTTTTCAAATCTTTTATTTATTTTTGACATCAGTATATCAAAATCATCAAAAAATTTTAAAAAATGCATTAATTTGATGATTTTTTAAGCAAAATATGCTTTTAAAATGCATCAAAACATAATTTCAAGCGCAAAAACAAATGGTAGGGTGCATCCAGATGGAGATGCGAGGGTTGATTTCTACTGCTTTCTCGTGCTGAAATGTTATGATTGTTGCCTTACCAGAGTCCATGTCAAGGATGGTGGGTTTTGGAGTGGTCTTGTTAGATGGTTTTTATTATTGACTCATTTGGAGAGCCTCTAGCTGTTAGTGGCGATTCTAGTATCAGAATGAGAAGGAGATAGAGTTTGTTTGTATGGACTATCCAAAGTGTAGGGATCTAGGTTTTGGAATTGATTCTCTAACAAATGAGCATATAAGAGTTAGGAAGTTATTGGAGTCCTTTGATATAGACAGGATGATTGATGAGATCAAGGAGGAAAATGCTATCATTATAGAGGGGAAATCAAACATTGAGAGAGTTGTGGTGCGATCTCAGTGGTATTGAAAAGTTGATGTCTCAAAGACTTTTTTCTTGATGAAACATTTGGTAAAGCCACATGTTGGATTGTCTACAGTGCATGACTATTTTATGCTTTATGAGATCACATAATTTTATACTTTGCGAGATCACATAATGCTCTATATATTTTGAATTGCAAATAAGATGTTCGATGAGCTGTGAATGTTTTAGCTCTATACAAGATTATAGTATTATTTTAAAGACAAAATAGTAATTATTAGCTTGATGACGAAGTTATAATATTAATATTGGGAAGATTCTTCGGTCATAAAATAAAAAATAATAGTAATCTTGTAAATAATCAGATATTTTGTTATTTTTTTATTAAGATTAAGTGTGTGTGTGTGTGTGTGTGTGTGTGTGTGAGGTTAGGTTGACATTTGACTCCTTTTGGGTAAAATGTTAATCTCCATGAAATCTTTCCTCCCCCGAACTTGTACTAAACACGAGTAAATGAGTTGAAAAATTAGAAGGATAACTCTTGATATCCTTCACTCCCATACCAAACATATATCGAGGACAGAATAAAGTAAAAAAATTAAAAACCCTAAGAAATAATGTGTTGTTGTTGCATAGTCCAAAATCTATGATGATATCAAGTCTTGTTGTTTTATTACATGACTAGTTCTGATTGTAAACGTGTAAGCACAAGGGTTTAAATTCAAGAGAAGAAAACGTTGTCTTGTTATGGAGGCATCAATTCCATGTGATATGCCGAGGTCTTAATAGAAAGGGCTAAGAAGAAGGAATTTATTAGCCTCCGGATATGACGTTGATCCAATAATATTACTACCATTTATATCTTAAATAATAATAAAGCAATATATATATATATATATATATATATATATATATATATATGTTATTACAAGTATCATGATATTTTCACGCATCAAAGAAATCCTTGCCCGCGCAGCAGTCAGATTATTGCTTTCTTATTATTTCAGGGACATCCCCGCAGCAAAGCACGGGGCAAAAGCGCTAGTTGATACTTGCCCTGGCGGGCCTTTTAGTGCATGAATGAAAGAAACCGATGCATTTTCTCATTTTGCCAAGTCAGAAATGGTGCTATTTATTTCCATTTGGTTTCATGAGCAATATTCATAAACAAGGCTTGCATTGCCTGCATCTAAATCTTCTGTTTAAGAACATGGCGCAGCTGGACTCTCTGACTCTCCATCCTTGCCTCTAAGAGCTTTGCCTTCAAGCTGTTCTTATGTCCTCGCGGCCAATCAATGCAGCCCTTCATTCCTCGAGTCATGTGAGGATTCACAGAGTCAGGCGAACTCCACTGCCCCACCAAATCCGGGGGGCTGATTCCACTTTCACCAGACACCTTATCTGGAGACATTATTCCAGCATTAGATTTTCTTCCATTTGAAAGCCTGCTATTCAACCCATCCACTGAGATTATTTTGTAGCTGTCCCCATTGTTTGGACAAGATCTCCAAAACCTAGTGATAGAAGACGCCTTCAACTGTCTTCTTGGCATAGAGCACAACTCACTGATATCAGTGATCGGGGTTTCATCACATGCATTTTCTTCCCATTCAGTTGCACTACCTGAGACGTTACTTTCCCGGCAATTCTTGTTGACAGATGGGATGCTGCCATCTAGCGAATAACTTGAGCCCTGATCTTCAAGATGACTCACGGTTTCCCACCCACTCTCATCTTCTTCTATATCACCATTCTGATGAACAAAGGCTTCAGAATGTCCATGGTTGCCGTCCTTGTTAATCACGTCAACTTCAGGGCTCACAGTGTAAATTTTTGCTCCGTGGTTAGCAGGGCTGTAAACAATGCATGGTTCACTTTCTCTATCATTCGTTTCACCAAAGTTGACATCCTCAAAAATAGAAAAGATATCATCTTGGTTTGGGGGCTCATACGTGAATTCCTTTATATCCTGAATATGCACCGAGGCGGCAGCTTGTATGACAGATTCAGCTTCTTTCATTTCCTTTAAACCTTGGGTTGCGCTTCTTGACCTTAGAAAAACTTCTAAATCAGCTACAAGATTGTTCATGTAGGAATACTTCTCTTCAAGGGCCACCTTGGCATCAACTAGCTTCATTTGGACACGTTCTTCACGCCAAACCTCAGCCATCTGCAACATCCTCCTTTCCTCATCAACTTCCTCTCTGAGTTTCAAGGACTCCCTCTTTAATGCTTCTACTTCAGCCTTGTCTTCACCAATTTCCTTAGCGAGCTCGTCGCATACTTCCTCAATCAATTCTCTCGCCTTCCTTTCCTTTTCACAGTCCTGCATATATCTCTTTGCTGATACTTTTGCATTAGCCAGATCATTAACCAGCTTGGAATTTACAATTTCCAAACTTCGACGATTTTTCCTTTCACGGCTCAAGTCAGCTTTAATGTCACTAAATGATGCACGGATTTTCTCATGCTCTCTGCTCCTCCATGCAGCCCTTTCCTCGCTTACTTTCTTCAAGAAGTGCTCCACCTTCTTTTTTGAAGATTGACGCTCAATCTCAAGCTCCTGAATGCGTGCTCGAGCCTGCTCTAGTTCAGCTTCAAGTGCAGAAACCACAGAGACAGCACTCACCTGTTGATCAAGACACTTCAACTGGCTATGGGACTGCTGTAGCTCATCTGATCTTTCCAAGCATACAGGATTCCACTTAGTTGCGCCCTCCATAGCAGAGTTGGAAAACTGAAACGTGGGCCCAGGCTAAACAGCCACAGCACATTCAGAATTGGATAAATAAGCATAAAAGGTATATGTAGACCCATCATCATGAAAACATAACCAATAGAAGTGAAAGTGAGGGCATACAATTCTACGCTATGCTATCGAGGTTTCAAAACTGAACTATTCATAGCTGACAGCTTATCCCAAGTTAGAAAACAAGTTCAAAGCTTTTCAACATTAGATACAAAAGCAGGCTGAGCTACTTTACAAAACTCCTGTATGACTAATAAATTGCCACGTCAAAGTCGACCAGTATTTGAAACAATGCATTTTCCCATGGTTAAAAACACCATGCAACCTATCATTTAATGAAATTCAAGCACCAAGCAATATTGCAGCTTAACAAACTCGACATACTATTGTGGAATTCTTCTTTAATGCCTCTATCTCATGAAATTTTTATTTTTCTCTTTAAAACTAGGTTATTGATGACAATCCAATTTTTAATTCTGGACTATGTCGATCATGTTAATTGTAATGTAAATTTAATCGATGAGTAATTGTGCCCTATCCTTTAAATTATGTAGATTTTACTAATACATATCTTGTCCATATAAATGCTTGCATGTTTGAATGCACTCCTACTCATATACAAATACGTGGAACATTGTTTCCAAGTGAAGAAAATTGCAAAACTAAACACCGCATTAACACCCTGCTCTACTGGGAACAAAGATATTCACATTCTTAATGGAACAGGCAACTTTTGGAATATCATGAGAATTTCAAGAAGTCAATCTTTTGAAAAGAAATTACCTAAATGAGCCACAGAGTCCATAATTATAAACAGAGGCTAGGTTATAGTAACAACGACTGGAAGACTCTTCTAAAACTTCAAGTATGATCATTACTCAATACTGTCAGTATCTAATGGCCATGAACAGTTGAAAATATAGATAAGAAACTTGCAGAAGCCTTGGTACCTTGCACAAGAATCTGTTCCTCGCACCAGTAGAGTTCCCCAGAAGATTGTTTGCATCAGGAACATACACTTTGTCGTTGTGATGAGGTACAACTGCGATGCCGAGATGGCCCATACCATGCTGCACAGACAAGCAGCATTGACAAACTCATTGCGTAAGAATTTAATAAGTCAACGTCAAAATGGCTTTGTTAACCTTGATCACCAAGGTCGAAATAAACATCAGGCTCAACAAGTCAAAATCGTAAGCCATTGAAAATCTAAATGAAAGATTGGGATTTACATAAGCCCAAAACCCCAACAGATCTATAAATTATAAAAGGCATTCAACAGCTAATGTTTTTTGAAGCACACCAACATGTTTAAACCGGCTTTAGTTGTGATAAATAGGCATCCAAAAACATACTTTAATAAATAAATTACGATGCTATGCTACGGGGAAGAATGTAAAGATAGCAAGAAAACCTTAGTCAAATTATTTTTCACTTAAAAATATATAACTATTATTACGAATACTAACATAGTAGCATCATTATACCACATGAATCTTTAAAGCACACCAATTTTCGAAATTCAATAATTAATCACATTTACGACTGTAGATCTTTCTATTGAAGAAGAAAAGGAAGAAGAAGGAGCGCAGCAGATCGTTACCTGAAACCCTAACTGATCCCTCCACCTCTCTTCACGGACGGTATGGGGCAGCTGAAGCCGCCATAACCCAGCGGCAAGCTTCCTCGCCGAGACGTGACCTCTCAGACGGAAACTGCGATGGCGACCACTATCCTCCTCCTCAACGCCTACATTCCTATTCCTATCATTATTATCCTTATGTTTATCTTCTTGGATCTTCCATCTCAACAAAGGCGTCTCGGGTGGTCTCCTCAATCGGATCAGGCTCGGATTTCGGGTTTTCCTTCGAGGCTTAAGATCTAATAAGTCCAACTTGGCCGTCGAGAGTGGTTTTCCGGTGATTTTCATAGTTGCTTGGCAAAATAATAGCCAGCCATTAGAGAGAAGCTGCTGAGTTCGTTGGTGGGGGGGTTGTGACTAGTAGTTGCGGTGCTAGCAGCAGCTGAGTATGGCGGGGGGGTAACCGTGGTGCTAGCCAGCAGCTGGGTTTGTTTGGGTTTTCGTGATGAGTAGCTGTGGTGCTAGCAGCTGGGACTGAGCGTGTTGAACAGAAATAGGGAAAGTAGAGAGGGAGAGAGAGAGAGAGGAGTTTGGATGTTAAGATTGATTAATTTGCTTAGTAATATAAAAAATTACAGACGCATATGGGCGGCACATGCATGTCTGCATGTGCCGCGGTCAATAAAACAAGAGGAAACACTATTCGTGTCCTATTTTTTCCCACCACCTCTTTCTTTTCTTTTTTTAATCCAAATTTTAGCATCCATCAACGTTTAATTTAATTTGTTGAGTTCCTTAAAATATGTTAGGGATTTTTGTTTTTATGTTTTGAAAATATTTTAAAAAATTTTAATTTTTTTATTTTTTACTTTAATTTAATATTTTTTTAATGTTTTTAAATCATTTTGATGCGCTGGTATTAAAAATAATTTTTAAAAAATAAATATATTTTTAAATGAAAAACATTAAAAACAACCATAATCACACTCTTAAATAAACATTAAACCGATACAAAAGGCATACATTTAGAATCTCTAGAGGGGAAATTTAGTTTTGATTAATGTGGGATTTAATTTATAAATATTAATTACCATCAAATTAAGAAAAATGCACACCACTATTAATTACCGTCAATGTAATACAATAACCATTCCCTACAATTATTGCTTCCTCTTTTCTTTTTTATTTACCAAGGGTTATTGATTGTTTCGATGTATGGGAGGGAGAGAGAGTTTTGTCAAAGTCAATTGCATAATTTGACTTGTTTAAGGACTTGATTGCAACAACATAAAAGTTTGGTCACATGATTGAAGACAAATGATTGTG
>Ga0325411_1002080_pt1 | contig 22461 bp, 17 predicted proteins | sample PopdelMetagenome_13_FD_206181 | JGI IMG/M metagenome (GOLD analysis project Ga0325411, IMG submission 206181) | Populus deltoides microbial communities from Bellville, Georgia, United States - Xylem-PdIQD-R4 | ecosystem: Host-associated > Plants > Phyllosphere > Stem > Wood/Secondary xylem... | reverse complement strand
AACAAGAATTATTTGATTATCTATAAATTTGCTATTATTTTTAATTCAATGACTAAAAAGCCCTTGGTCTCCAAAAATAACAAAAATGCCATTATATTACTGTTGGGTCAATTTAATATATATATATTTGATGCACATGACATGACATGAACATTACAGAAATTATCACTATTCACTATTATATAAGAAAAACACCATATTTTTGCCACCATCCGAACTTATCAGTGGTAGAAATAAAAACACAAATTCACCTTTCTCTTAACCACTAATTTTCACCATTTGTGTAGCTAAATTTCTAAAAGCCCAAAAACACTATCTCACTCATGATCCACATCATACTGCCCAAATTCCACGCACCAATGTTTTCCAATCACCATCACAGCCAACACACTGTGAAGTTTTATCCATAACCATTTTCTAACATCATTAAAATGTCATCATCTACATTAACTGGTAGTAGTTTTACAAAGTTGGAAAACCTGGGATGAACTTAAACTAAAAAATAGAAGGTGCATGAATGTGAAAAAAGAGCAATTATTAGAATATTATAAACAAAAACTAGTAAGAATAAATTTTTCTATAGATGTGATGATAGGTCATGCGAAAATACTTTTATTGATTGGTGATAACTACAATAAGTGGAGTATGTTCTCATGATGTAAAGAGAATAGAAGATGAATTAAAGAAAATAAAAGATATATTACGTAGAGTTTGAATCAAGAATCATAACATGAAGTCTAATTTTGCAACTTTCATATTGTTGTTGGTAGCTAATCTTGTGTGTGTGATGTTAATGTTTGTAGCTATTATCTTGTTCATATCAATCTAATGAATTAAAATATTTAGAGGACTATGATACATAACATTAATAACATAAAAGTATTTAAATATAGTATCAGCAGTCACATATTGATAACAACAACAAACATTCTTAGTACCAATATTGCAAATAACATCCCAACAAGCAAACATAACATTCCAACAATTATCAAAATGATTTACTCAAAATTAGTTAACTTCGTCTAATTGTACCCGTCTGCATTTCAAAGATGAAATAGATTAGTTAAAGTAGATTAACTTTTAAACTAATAGAAGTATGAAATCACCTGTGTTTGGGTTGATGCCATCGAGGAGGATGTACCATCATCATCTATTCCACCTATGCCACTTATAGAGCCTCTCCTAAAACCACTGGATTCATTTTCATTTCTACCACCTTTTGAGACCCTTTCAACACTACCATTGGATCCCCTCTAAGTTCTTCCAACTCTGCAACCACCACCACCTAAAACAGGTTTTACATAATCCCTTTGGCATGTCTTAAGATTATAGTCATACTATTTGCAGTTGTTGCATCTAAGTGTGGAAGCCTTCTTCGTTATCATACTAGGCTAATCATCATCATCTTCCTTTGTTTGATTCTTCATTGGTATGCCAACATTCTTTTTCAAATTAGAGGGAAAAATAATTACTTTTTTTAGGTCGAGATCAACTTTTAGCACGAGTGCCTCGAGATATGCCTTTCTAAATATTTTCACACTAAAATATGCATGACCAACATTTTTAAATTCAATCCTCTTACGATGTACACAAGGCACCATATGCTTACATGGAATTCTAGTAACCATCCATTCACCATATAGACATTGTCCTTTCTTCAAATCAACACAAAATCTAGTTTAGCCCCTCACACACTTGGTACTTATCAGAACTAGCTAGAATCATTCTTATATTTCTTGTCTTCTCAATATAATTGTCCAATAAATTTCTGACATTGGAGGTGGTCTTTGATTCCCAAGTTGAATCCTGGGTAAATCTATGATAGAACCTAGCCATTAGCTTCAACCTAATTTTCTAATAATATAACAATTGGCAAACTCCTATACTTCGCATCTCAACTATTAAAGGATTATGTTATATTGTTAGTTATATTTTTTACTTTCATATAATAGTTAAATATGCATCCAGGCCAATGCTCGAAAGGGATGTTATTCAACTAATAAAAAACACAAGCATCCATTTCTCTAATGTCCTTCATGTAATTTTCAAAATCAAGAGTTATGTAAGATTTTGATACACCCTATAGTCTGATCTTGAGTTTCAAACCTCTAAAACAAAATTTATTCATATTAGCATTAATATACCTTGAACAATGCTTGTGTGTTGCCTCAAAGAATACCTATGTTACTGCTTTAGAAAGAATTTATACATAACAAAATAATTGTAATTAGTGCATGAAATTCATTGTAAACATCAAATATAAATTATAATGAAAACATAGTTTACCTTATGTTTGTCATGCAAAAAGGTTTTTGATATATGTCATACTTAATGGATCCATAAAATACATATAGAAACCATCATCATGTTTTTTTGTTTTCACACTCAACAATAATATACATCACATGAAATAAACCATTATTGTTATTCAATACCACTACAGATTAAAGGACTTCTCTAAATTGACCCTTGAGATAACAATCATCTATACCAATGAACGACCTATATCTATTTATGAATCCCTCCTTCATAGCTTTCAAAAAAATGTAAACCATCTAAAACTTTCTTGGAAATGCAATTCAAAGTTGTAATTAAGATTAAACCATAAAAACACATATGACCTTGAATTATATTATTTTACCAACTGCACATATCAAGGAAGTCTCTTAAAAGACTCTTTGTGACTTCCCTTAACATACTGCTTTGTTTTGGTTCTAGCTCTTCATAATTGCATTGGAGGTGGTTCAATACCAAACTTATCTTCAATAATGGTATCAAGTGTTTCATTTGATATATTTGGATCTACACTCATTATAGGTAACAATATTTTCACAATTTATTTTGCATTGACAACATTGATAATTGATGGTCTAATGCAACTACTTTTCTCTTAAAGACTTAATCATGAATGTATTGGAACCAAACAGGACAGAAGCATATGTTCTTTATAAACAACCCTCACCCATACATTTTGCTACCACTTTATGCTTTTGATTAATATATATTTTTCTAATGGTAATCATGTTTAACTTTGTACTTTCTCGAAACATCTTTTAATTCATTTACATTGCTGAAAACATGAGATTCTTTAAACTTTATGGAACCATCAATTCTTAACTTAAACTTCTTACATTTGAAACTAATGGTAGGACAATTCTTCCTCTTTTTATGTTTGTTACTCCCATCAATATTATCCTTATCAATAAAATCATCATTGCTATCACTCTTAACTTTTTCATAACTTGCAACATCATTATTATCACTATTAAATTTTCAATTATTGTCTGAATTAGAATCATCATAGATAATTTTTCTAATTGAACCATCACCTAACAAACTGTCAATCCAGTCATCTTCAACTTCATTCTTGAACTTAATTCCTTTCTCCCTAGAAAGGATATAGTCTTGATCTTATTCATCGCTATCGCTATATATATCAACAGCATCATCACTCTCAATAAAACCACCCACATTGGCACTATTTCAACTTCAGCCCCTTCACTAGAATCATTAACACCACCACCACCACCACCACCACCATTATCATCACCACTCAAGTCAGCATTATCATCTTCATCATCAAAATTAACTAACAACACAACCTTATTATTCTTTCTACCTTCATCATCATGAGAAGAATTAACATGAATTTGAAAAATCTCTCAAGACTTGATCTATTTTTTCTAGCAAGATTAAGGCATAAAAACACCATAATGGAATTTTTGTAGAACGCATTGATACCAATATCGACTTTTTATTGTCAAAATATGATTAACCAACAATATTCTCTCTTTCTTTGTTTTCTAGTAACTTTCTTTCTTCTCTCTTAAACTCAAGAACTAAAAAATAAATAAAATAAAGTTTAGACCAAAAATAAAAGGAGTGAAAAAGAAGTCGATGTAAATTTGGTGGATTGAAAGGCACTCTTTTGCACCAATTTGAGATAGACCAAATTGTTTTCTGTTGTTTTTCAATTTAGTCATTGTTCTTTTAATTGTATCTTTCTACTGCAAATTCAAACTATATTTCATTGAGTTTATCGCTAATCAAATTTTAAAATCTAATGAAAACCTTTAAATCTCTAGAACATGCATATATAAGGGTTTATCAATTCACAAAGCACCTAAAATTGCATATGAAAATTGTAATCGAGGAAAAAAAGTTTGATGATAAAAAAATACTAGTGTAATCCACTGTGCAATTGTCTATAGTGAAATTGCCATCTTTCTTCATTTTATTTTGTAATATGAGGCACCAGATCTTACTATAGATTATGATGATTCCTATTGTTAGTTTTGTAAGAGTGGCATTTAATGCATAGATATGAGATTTTTTCTGGCTTAGAGATTTATCTAAATTTTCAGTGACTTGAGACTAGCTCGAGTCAGATTTGTTGTCAAACTCGGTAAAATATCAATCTAATCAAAACTCAATAATCAAAATCATCTAATCAAAGTGAGTTGACTTAATTGAACTAATTAAACTCAATCATAACTCTATCAAGCCAAAAGGTTGTCTTTGAAAAAGAAAAGAAAAACAAATTCCTCAGGGTAATGTTTGAACTTGGTCTTCTTTATTAAGTAAAAGAGTTTGCTAACTCGCCAAGACACTATACATATGATATAATTAAGCTTTAATATTTTATATATACTTTGATATATCTTTCTCCATCCTAAAGATATTATGCTACATTTTATTTTTATTTGTCTCAAAATGATAACCCAGTCAAAACATTTAAATCATTCTTTTATCTACAATACCCCTAGTTATAAAGGATATGCAATTAAATAGGGGTGTCTTGAAAAGCATGGATATAAATGATGAAATTGCATATTGGGAGAAATTAAGAAGCTATAAAGAAAGATCAAGGAAAAAACATGTAAACTCAATTTTCAATATTCTCATAAATTCTCACCTGTTTTTTTTCAATCAAGCTGAACTATATTTTCTTTTATATATATATATATATATATGAACATTCTACTTTAAATTAATTCTCTTTATTTTATGCTTTTATTGATTGAATTTAATAAATATCATATTTAACGTGGTTTTAAGAGTAAGATTGCTATCAACATCAATTTTTTCATGCATAAATTTTATAATGCTTACTCCATAAAAGATAAATATTAACGAAGAGGAGAGAGGAAACGAAGAGAGAAAATCTTAAAAATTACTTTAAACGGTTGTAAAATGAAATGCTATGAGCATTTCCTCCGTATTTACTCATCACAAAGGCTATAACAATGTCCTTAAGATATGGAGATGCTTACGTTCTGAATTCACCGCTAAACCACGCCTCAAGGAAATGCTCATAGCACGTTGGAACCAGACTATTGCCAAACTGTGCGACACTAGACACCAGAATTTAAACCTTCAGAAGCTACTTTTGATAAAACCCTAGCTTGCAGTATGTTTCCCACATCACTACGATGATGATGATGATGTCCAAAAGGCTCTAGCAGCAAACGTCGGTACGCCTGTGAACTGAACCCTTTGTATCCAGGTAAAAAGCAACCAGCAGATTTAAGCAAACAACCCAAATGAATGATTAGGCAAAATCAGATTACTGCACATACTAAATCTAAAAATTTGAGCACATTTTCACATGCTTTATGTAACAATTACAAAGCGTCTTATTTCTACAGGATGCCCCGTGTAACAAAATGGTACCTGTATAAAGTAATAGACATGACAATGTCTTTGAACTTGTATAACCCGATACGAAGACTTAGGCCTTGAGAAGAGTATTCGTCCAAGATAGCATCATACAGACAGTTACTTGGGAGCTAGTCTGATTGGACAAACTGAGAATGCAACACAGCGTGCCGCCTTTGCCAACATAAAGCGCTCATTTTCTGTCAATGGCCTCTCAATCACCTTCACAATGTTGATGTCCTGTAAGTTTAATCATATGATAGTGAGAAAAAAGACCGTACCTCTTGATTTAATGAACATTTTTTGGGTCATTAATCATTGAAGTGCTGGCAATAGTATCCTCAAATATCTTTCAGTTCCACTCAACATGGCTGATGAGACCATAAAACAAACAAATGTCCCAAAAGTGCTTGTGAATTTGATTGATAATATATACACATTCCAGTTGATCGGCCTAATTCTAATTCTATTGTTCCAAAACAAAGATATCCCACAAGGTAGTTCATCCTATTCAGATAGGCTCCGAAAGGAGAAAGAGAAGGCTGGAATGCCAATAGACATCTATTATTGAATCCACCCTACCCATTTTATAGCGCCAAAGTCACTGAATGGGTAAGTCAACAATCCCTAAAACAGACTCTGTACTATTTTACTTTATCTGTCGGGTTACAGGAGGGTATTTTCTAGAGGTTTGTATTATACCAATCTAACCTTCTGTAAGTTTTATTGAAGACATGCTCTGAGGTGGTTCCCGTATATTGAGAAAGAAAACAGTGCAAAAATACTAGCATTATCCTTCTCTTGTTATAAACAATGACAACATGTGATTTGGGGAACAAACTCAAGATGCCTAAGACAGTGGGTAGTTGAGGGAAAATATGAGTGCCAAACCGGTTGACAAAATGAAATCAGCCTTCTAGTTACCCAAAAGTTTAATATTTGCTTAAAAGAAGAAAAAAGCTACACTCCTAACCTAAACAATATGCACTGGTTCTTTCTTCTTCTCCTCACTCTTTTTCAAAAAAAAATTATTTAATGAGCTAGGATGAACTTGGAAGTATCAAGTATCAACCAGAAATGAAAAATCTACATTTTGAATATCAGTAGAAAAAAAAAAGATATGAAGGCACCAATATGTCAAGTTAATAGAATAAATAATGTAATGGACCAACCTTCTTTTGCTGTTTAATAGAAGGCCTCACACTGGCAATATCACCAACCACTGCCACATTGTTCAGATTCCCTCTTTCATCCCTTTCTGTGGGTGAAGCTGTTGAATGCCGCCACTGCCCATTGATTATATACTTGTAGTAGTACCTAAACCAGTTAAACATTGCCACAGTTTAATGTTCCAGAAGCTATTCAACTCCAATAGAGGGAAGAAAACAGAGAACAGCAGATATTATCAAAGATGAGCAGGGGACAAGACATTATCCATTTATAACGCTACCCCTTAACATCTATTGTTGATAGGGATAAATACCATTGTAATTGATGAATTTTGGAACATAGGGAAAAATTCGACCACATAAATCAACCCAACAAAAAATCAGAAACATTCAAGGTATGAGAGGCTACTTCCAAAAATAAAATAAATAACGAAATAAGAAAAAACAGAGGAAAAATTTCTTCATATTTCAAACAAGATAAAGAATTAAACTAATCAACTACTTGTATATTTTTTTCATTATAACTAGGAGAGAGTTAAGAATTGTTAATAGTATGAAATTAGAAATTCTTGAACACCAAAGCGAACCAAAATGCAGTGCCGCAACTTATCTTAAAATGCTTATGTTTTGAAAACACAAATAGTAATGCATACATCACTTACTTTCCTTGTGGAAGTCTAACTTCAACTTCATATCTTGGTCCACCCTTGTGACTTGCCTTCATTGGTTCTTTCCAATTTCCAGTAAAATCCCCAACCAATGATACATCTTCTCCCTTTTATTCAAAGTCAAAGAACAAACTTGTTCTGTAATTACTCAAGTTTCATGTGGAAAACATAAGTTATATGCTATAAACTTCCTATGCCATTAAGTAAAATACCAACACTTTCATCACATTGAAAATCATCAGTTACCTCTTGTCCAGTCCACACAAAAGTCAGAGCATGTGTTGCTGGTCCATCGTGTCTGTCACTTTCCACCATAGCTATAAGATCCCATGTTGCCCAAGCAATCGCTGGTCTGCATTTAAGGTTCCATTAAATGCTTTGTTGGATTTGACAAAATAAAAATGAAAATAGAAAAAATTTAGCGTATAATGCGCTCCACACCACACATCATTAAATATCATAGAAATTGAGTGAATAATTCTTGAATCCAATTAGGAGCAAAATTATTGAACTTCAGAATGGGTTCCAGGAGATTAAGCATAAGGTATCCTTAGCAATCAAGTGAGAGTAACAGGGTCGTTCTGGAAATATGGATCTACAATGTTTAATGCTTAGTACTGTGGATCTACAATCGCAGCAGAGAATTAAAAAAAAAATGGTTGCAGCACTACTGTGGTAGTGAAGTACTCAGAACATTATAAGCTGCATCAAGGGAAGTAAAGGTCATCCTGAAACCAATTAGTAGAAGAGTTACTAGACTTGAAAATGGACCCAGAAGCTAAAGAATAAGGTATCTAAGCGATTATAATAACAGGCTGCGTTCCAGTAATTTGGATGTTATGAAATGGTACCGCTCTATCATGTTCCATACTTCAGCAGTAGAAAAACAAACCTGTCCATAACTAAGAACTCAGAACAAGGGGTTGTTCTAATTGAAATTAAATACATAGTAATAAGATAAATGAGAAGAACCTGTCAGGCCTACATGGATGCAGTCCAGTGATAAAATTATAAGCCGCATGAAGGGAAGTATCGGTCATCCAGTGGAGATATGCAATCACACATGCAGGGGATCTATCAAATCCAGTTGTGCAAGTGACAAACACGCGATGATTCTTTTTTAGTAAGCGTAATAGAAGACCAACACAAAATGGTAGTTTCTTCCGCATGTCAAAGGAATCAGCATCCCTGAAACACAAAGTGCAGGAAAATTTACCTCTGTATTATATTCAAGAAAAGAAAAACCTGCTGTATAATTTGCACCTCGATCAATTTCAATTCTCCTTTGTGGTCATGCAAAATTTTTAATACAAGTTTTGAATATCGTGTGCACACAAGAACACGTAAATGGATGCATGTGTGAAAACTCACACGCATATACCCTATATGGATGAGAGAGAACCATCTCCTTCAAGAAAACAAAAAACAAATATGGTAGCAAACCAGACACTTACCTTATAGGATAATTGATCATGAGGATATTGAATTTTTGGCATGACTCATTGATCAAGTTGGAATTGATTCCCCAGTTTTCTGCTTCAATACCACTCTGGAAATTGAGCACAGCAGTGACCCCCTGTTGCATAAATTAACTTCAAATTTAAATGAGCAGTGGAATTTGAAACATGAAGATGCAAGCAATGAAGTTCATTGAATATCATACTTTTTTTCCACTTAAAACAACTTAATCACATTCAAATAAGCCCACTTAAAACTTATCCTTTCCCAAGACATATTTAAACACATGACAAATAAGAAAATAGAAAATGTGTTCCCAAAGGCATAGAATGAGAAACTAGAACTTCACATCAACAGGCATATGGAAGCTCATGAAGGTGGCTGTAACATAAAGCAAACAGAAGTGGTAAGTCAGTTAATTAGATCATCCTTTTCAAATTACAATTAATTAGAAGAACAACATGTAAGAAGTAAATTTCCCGAATCAAAAATGAACATTGAAGTTTAGATTATAGCATTGAATGCAAAACAAATGGCATCCTCCGTATCAAATCGTTACTCTTACAAAGTGAATGGGAACTTATATTAGAAATACTAAATGGTTTTGCTCAACAAATAGGGTAGAGGAGCACTCACCAGTTTAGACAAATTTTCCACATCAGCTTGTGTTTGTATACACGATCCCACATATATTTGCTCTGTAACCTGCCACCACAACGAAGCGTATATATATATAAAAATAAAACTTGGTTCAAGCAAGTATCCAGCTCCTAGTCGTAGAGACTAAACATAATATAACGAAAGAGAGGTTGACGACATTGGTTCGCACCTTACTGTAGCCCATACCAAGAGAATGGTTGTAGTAAAGCTCCCCTTTAGAACGATCAAGTGCCTTGATATATTCCTCCAATGGAAAGCTCCCATGAGACCATTCCCCATCTCCTGGCTCTTTCTCAGTAAAAATAGAAACAATTTGGTTGATGGGAGGAGAAAGATTAATGTTGAGTTGTTGTGAAGGAACAATTTGATGATTGAGAAGCTTGTTCCATCCATGGGGAGTCAAGAACTTGGAAGAAAAGGTTACAAAGCCAGAATTTCCATTTCCCTGAAAAGCCGAAGAGAGGATGGTTTTGCTCCAAGTGGCGGTGGGAACACGTCCTCTATTGAAAAAAATAATATCAAAATCACTACTCAGTTGATGAATTGGAAAAGGCGAGAAAGGCCTCTCAAGGACAAGGCTAAAGGCTCCTCCACCACCACCTCCTCCTGTGGTTTTCTCCAGAAGAATCTTCCTAAATAGAAGAAACCCAGAAATCAGAATGAATGATAAAATATAGATAATAAAAGTACACGGAGTGAGTATTTCTTACATTGTGTCACCAAAATCATTGATGGGGATAAGGGAATCAGTAGTAGAAGATGAAGAAGAAGAATCGCTAGCCTTTTTCAAAGTATCGCCAACCATTATTATCCTCGACCTGTCAGCATTTCCCCCTTTTTTGAGTGCGTGAACGAAGATTTTGCCATCAAGGGACAATGCGAAGCGAATACCGAGAGGTTTATCAAGAGTGACCATGTACTCATTCAGATTCATCTTATAAACCGAATTGCCACTGCTACTCCTACTTGACATTGCATAAACCTTACTCGAACAATTTCCCTTTCTATAATTACCACAACCATGTCGGTGGAGCATGCATAAATCTCTGCCCCAGAACAAAGAAGAGAGCTGCGTTTGCAGAAAAAACGATGACATTTCCCCTCTTGGAATTAGATTTGGAGTGATCATGATCGACTTTGTAAGTGCTGGAGTGCTCTCTACATTTATTGTTATATTTTAATCGTAATAATTCTACCAGTCTGTAAGAAGACTGTGAGATAAGAGGCTTCAGCCACAGGGCTGGATTAAAGAATAGCAGCCTCCACGTGGGCTCTGCCGTATTCGGACTCATGTACTTACTTTTTCATTATTTGAATTTTTAAGGTGCATGTACAAAAATCTAAGGTACATTCCAGATTTTTAAGAAAATGATGATTGACTCAAGGGGTAGGTAGGGTTTTCATTTTATTTTGTTTTTATTTAAAAAATAATTAAATTGAAATTTTTATAAAAATTAAAACCAGTTTAACTGATTGGTTTTGGTTTGATTTGGTTATTTTAGAACAAAAATCAAAATCCAACCAACTAGTTTTGGTTTGGTTTGGTTATTTTATATTAAAAATCAAAAATTATATTATTTTTTAGGGTTTTTTTTTTAATTTTCAATGGGTTTAGTTTCGGTTTGGCTTGATTTTTTTCAGTTTAGCTCGGTTTGGTTCGGTTCGGTTCAGTTTTTTCAATTTCAGGCTTATAAAACTGATACCAAACTGGTCGGTTTTTAAATATTCTAATTGGTTTGATTGATTTTTTTTCACGGTTTGATTTTTTCGTTTATTTTTTATAGTTTTCTCAGTTTTATCAGTTTTTCAGTTTTTTTACTCACCCCTCTAACTTAGGGTATCTATCTCCGATGCCAAAAGCAAAATTGTTAATGCATGTAAATATAATTTTTTTAATATACTTATTTAATTTTAATATAATTAAGTTTCATAGTTGCATATCATCGGAAATGCCAACTACTGACCAACAATTATATAGTTTTTTTCTTAATCAAAACATATAGGAATTGCTTTTGAATATAGCAAAAGGGGGGTTTTGGCTTTCCATATCCCTATAATGTTTTTTTTTTTTCCTTTTCATATATTTATTCGTTAGAGATGTCATGACAACATCTGCAATGGAAGAGTCAAATGAAGAGTAAGGAAAAAAAAAAAAGCAATTTAGCTTTGTTGTAGTTACAATTTTTGTATCTATACTTTTGTTGTTTTTTCTTTTCTCTTATTTTTCTTTCTAGACTGAACTTGTTAGGATGTAGCCTAAACATTGGTATTAGAGCCAAGATCATTGGCTATTGGAACCAAAGCACATGTTACTAATAACAATAATTCATATTATTAAAATAAAATTTTTAGAAACCCTAAGGGGTGTAACTTAACTGGTCAGACCTTAAATTTGCTCTCCAGAGATCACTAGTTCGAGTGTCATAAACATCAGGGTCACTAGAGACTTACATGATTATTACTTTTAGGATCTCGGGGGATTAATCGAGGTGCGCGTAAGCTAGTCCGGACACTCACGATTATAAAAAAAAAAAAATAAAAGCCTTAGAAAAGCATAACAGGAAAGAGGGCGAGCACATTTAACAAAAACACATGAAAACCAACAAGAAATGGCAGATAATCAAGCTAGAAAGAATGTACAGTTGGAGTTGAAAATGGATTTTATTATAAAAACATTGTAGACTCTTGTTGAAAACAAAAGGACTAAAAAAAAAGACATGGCCAATAATCAAATGGAATCTTTTCTCATCCAATGGTTAATTTGAGAAGAGAAAGTAGAGGACATTTGAAAGTACAAAAAGGAGGGTAAAATGTAAATTGGCTTAAGGTGGAATTAACAACTTTTTATGGATAAAATCTAAGATGCTAGTTGAGAAGGTGTAGAAAGTTTTCCAAGATGAAATTTATACTAGTTCAAAAGTAAGTGAAATGACTTATCTCTACTTGGATAGTAAGGTAGAGGTGTGGTACGAAGGACTTTTATGTGGAAGGAAATATATGATTGAATGGAAAGAGTTTACAAAGGCTTTTTTATATGATTTGGTAAATGTTATTAAAGAATTCAACAGATTAGTGTAAGAAAAAGGGTTAAAAAAATATGTGGAAAAGTTTGAAGAACTTAAGTCATTAATGTGTGTGTTTAATCCATCGATCCTTATCGAAGACTTATTACATAACAAGTTTCTTAAGTGGATTAAAAAAGGATATTAGACCTATGATAAAAATACTCAAGCTAGCAACTCTAATACAAGCTTTTGATTATGCAAGATAGCAAAAGGAAGAAAATAATGTCATGGTAAAGATGTCAAAGAATTTACCAAGAATGAACTTCTTCTAAGAAGTAAACAAAATAGCAAACAATGCTTCATCAAAACCTTATAATCATTTAAAGATGGAGAAAATAAAAAGGCCAAAATATCAAGCTGAGAGTTCACATGATCAAATATAAAAGTTGGGTCAATGTTTTATATATGGGATTAAATATGTATCAAACCATCAATGCAATGATAAAGGCTTGCATATGATGAAAGGCGTAGAGGATAGTGAAGAATTTTTTAAAATGGCTAAGGGAGAAAACAATATGATTATAGGTGAAGAATGAATAATGAAGAAGTATGGATCATCACTAAATGCACTTGCAAAGAGTTATGCTCACAACACTATAAGAATCAAAAGGAGCTGCCAAAAAAGGAATATGATAATACTAATTGATAGTGGAAGCACCCACAATTTCATTGACATCAAACTGGTAAAAGAAATCAAAGACATTTATGTTAAAACCATTATCTAGTAGTAATTATGGCAAATAAGAGAGTGGTAAGGTGTGATTCCAATTGTCTGAAGTTGACTTGGTTTATGCAAAACTACGAGTTTCAAGCTGATTAAAAGTATTAAGGCTTGAAAGGTGTGATGTAGTTATGAGAATAGATTGGTTAATAAGATATTCTTTTATTTTATTTGATTGTATTAAGCTGTCATTACCTTTTATAATAAAAAAAATGAAGGATGATTGGATTAAAAGGGATTAAGAAGGGTATTGAATTCCAAATGCTCACATTAGTAAAAACACATAATGAAGGAAGCTATTTGTCGATTGATAGGTCATTTTTTTTTTATTATGGAAGCAGTAAAGGAATCACTAGTAAATGAATAAGATGTAGTAGTCCAAGAATTATTAAAAAAAATTGAAAGATTTTTCTTTTTAAAAACCAACTCAATTGCCACCGGCAAGAGCTTTAGATCACAAGATTCCTCTAGTTCCTGAAGCTAAACATGTGAATATTAAGCCATACAAAAGCTTTATGTGCATAATAATGAACTTGAAAAATTGGTGAAGAAAATGTTAAATAATGGATTAATCCAACATAATTGTAGTACTTTCGCCTCTCGAGTCTTACTTGTCAAGAAAAAATATGGTTATTAGAGATTCTATATTGATTACAAATAACTTAATGATTTAACAGTAAAAAATAAGTTTTTAATTCTCATCATTGATGATCTTATGGATGAGCTACATAGATCTTAGTTCTTTTCAAATCTGGATTTCAGGGCAAGCTACCATAAAATAAAGATACATATAAATTATATGGAAATGACTTTATTTAAAACCTATCATGGCCATTATAAATTTAAGGTAATGTCATTTGGGTTAACAAATGCTCCAACTACTTTCCAGGCTCTTATGAACAATGTTTTAGAATCATTTTTAAGAATTTTTTTGTTATTTTTCTTTAATGACATGTTAGCGTACAATGCTTTTTTTAGAGTTGTATATTCAACATTAATAATGGTTTTAGGTACATTACAAAGAAGTCAATTATTTACCAAGAAGTCTAAATATTCTTTTGATGAAAGAAAAGTGAAATATCTTGGCCATATTATCTTTTTAAAAAGAGTGGCCACTGATTTAAATAAAGTTGAAGTAGTTAAAAACTTACCTACACCACAATCAGTTAAAGAGCTAAGGGGTTTTCTAGAATTAGTTGGTTAGTACATAAAATTTATAAGGAATTTTGGAGTTATAATCATACTATTAATTAAGAAATTGAAGAAAAACATTTTTAACTAGAATGAAATATTTCAGGAAACATTTGAGGATTTAAAAGAAGTTTTGTACACAACACTAATTTTGACTTTACTAGATTTTAATGTAATATTTATCTTGGAAACTAATACTAATGCTACTGGATTAAAAGTTATGTCAAGTCAGAATATAAGACCTTTAGCATACTTTAGTAAAGCTTTATGACCAAGATATATCGGCATGACTATATATAAAAAATAATACATGGTTATTTTCATAGTAGTGGAGAGATATGTGTACTATTTGAAACATGATCAGTTTATTATCAAAACTAATCATGAAAGTTTGAAGTTCATGCTAGAAAAAAAAAATTTCAAACACATATCTAGAGGAAAGGTTCAACTAAACTACTAGGACTGAAGTATATTATCCAATACAAGAAAGGGAAGGAAAACATGGTAGCTGAAGCATTATCTATAAATGTGATAACTGGGAGACAATTAGAAAATATAAAGAAGGAGAACAGTGACTTGACAACTAGTACTATTATCAAACAAGTTTGGTATAGCCAGGTTGGTGAAACTCATGAGGGAGATGAGTTGTTTAAGAAAGATTGTAAGAGAGAAGCTAATCAATATGGATAATTGGCCAAAGTATGCATATTTAGAAAGAGTTTTAAGGTATATTAGTTGAATTGTCAATTGTTATACATAGATTTTTAAAAAGATACTTGTTAGTCTTACACATGTGGAAAAACATGTTGGGATCCAAATTTTATATAAAAGGTTTAAGGTTTTATTCTACTAACCTTTCATAAAGGCTACAATAAAGAAATTCATGAAGGAATATGATGCATGTAAATAAGCGAAGATGGAAATGATGCCTTATTCTGGTCTACTTCAACCATTGCCTATACTTGAGGGTATTTAGAGAATTATGACAATGAATTTTATGGAAGGATTGCCAAGATCAAGAGAGAAGAATGCCATATGAGTATTGTGGATCGATTCTCAAAATGTGCATTTTTAGCCATTACATATCTATTTATTGCTCAAGAGATTGTTCACTTATATGTCTTTTAAGCATTATATGTCTACCCTCCTAAAATTAAATTTGATTCTTTTGCAATAACTTTAGTAGCGAGTGGGGAAGAAGTTATTCAAAAAAAAATATGAATCAATAACTCTAGGAACATATGGTAGAAAGGTATGACAGAGAATTTTTCAAGTTGGTGATTTGGTTTATTTTAAGTTACAACCATACAAACAAAAGAGTTTAGCATTAAGAAAGAACATGAAGCTTGACCCAAGGTTTTATGAGCCTTACAAGATCGTATAAAAGATTGGGGAAGTTGCCTATGAACTATGGTTGCTAATGGGTCTTCAATTCATCTAGTTTTTCATGTCTCATTACTAAAATAAGAAGATTAGTAGTGATGGTACAAAGACATTGTTACGGTCCTTATTATCAGTGACATGGAAGTCAAGGAAGTTGTTAACTAAAAGCAATTAACATGTAATAAATGCTAAGTAGTTGCAATGGAGGAATGATAGAAGTTTAGCATGTGGAAGATTAGCTAGTTGAGTTGTTAGAGTTAGTTATGGTTAGTTCCAATAGTTAGTAGTTAAAGGGGTGTGGTAAAGGTTGTTTTTCAAAGCGTTTTTCATTCGAAAATACATCAAAATAATATATTTTTTATTTTAAAAAAAAATTATTTTTGACATCAATACGATATATGAAAACATAAAAAAATTTAATTTTAAACCAAAAAAAACAAATTTTTATAAAACACTACTGTTTAGAATTGCATTCTAAACAGCACCTAAATCTGGCAGTAGGTATCAACTATAAGCAATAATCCAGAAGCTTGTATATAAGCTGGAATAAAGAATGAGAAAGGCATGTAATGAAAGATGTAACAATTTTTGTATCTTCTTTTTTTTCTTAGATTGAACCTGTTAGGCTGTAGCCTAACAGATGGACCGAGTAGAGGCAACTCAGATCTGGCAGCAGCCGGTGGCGTGGTCAGAGATGCTTGTGGGCGGTGGTTGGAAGGTTTTGTTGCTAATATGGGGTGCTGTTTTTCACTAAAAGCAGAGTTGCTGGGTGCTATATGTAGTCTTCAAGTTGCTTGGGAGGCTGACGAGCGCAAAGCAGAATTCCGCATGCTTTTAGCTGTACAAAGAATCTTTACTTGTGAATCCATTAGTTCTGGAAAGAGAGATCGCAGATGTCGTCAAGGAAACTATCATGCTGTTTTTTTTTTAGGCCACGAGTCATGGTTTTCATATTGGCTTACATGTTCTTTATAATCACTGCGGGTATCCTTTTTCCATTCTGATGCAGCTAGGACGGCCTCACCTTGGCTGCGGCCCCGTTATTAAACAAAGAAATAAATGCAACAAAAATAATATATCGGTTTCACACCTCGAATCATGCATGCACCATCTGAAGAACGTAAAACCAACAAACCCAATAAAAAACTATACAGAAATGTTTATAACCATGAACAAAGGAACGAGATAGTTCAAAGCATGGGTGAAGAAGTTGATGTTTGCCATTGTCTAATCTACAGGAGACTGATAAAAAAACATCCACATCTTCATATACATACACTCCCACCTACAATCTTACCTGCCACTGTATATTTATAACAGGGGGAAAAAAGCATCAGGCCACCTGAGTGAGTTGACCCCGGTTGGCAGCTGCAAATACACATTTTCATGAGACGTTTCCCTGCCTCGGATTTTCCTTTGCATGATGTGTTTTGATTTTTTTTCCCAGCTCCTGACTCATCAGAAATCTCAGCCCCGTGGCCTTCTCACCGAGATAATTGTATCTTATCATGGTACATGGGTAGAAATCGAGATTGAAATGCCCTGTATGAGAAGTATGGTAGCAGCGTCGAAATAACAACAAGAAGAGTGACAAGCCAATATAGAATACTGGGTGCACAGGCTTCCAAAAAAACCATATGTGCTGTTGTAGATACTCCGGGTGGAAGAAAACCATATATCACCATAAATATATACCAGAAAGCTATGCTTCCCCAGATGAAGAAGTGCTGAATCCAGGTGAAGTAATGGATAGAGAGTGCCATTTGGCAATTTACAGCCCAAACTACACAAGTATACATCGTTGCCCCAAGGATCTCATAGTCAACAACTTGACCATCTCTCCGGAAGGCTTGATTGATCATGGAATTGATGGTGAAGAAGAAGATAATTATGGAAGTAAGAACTCCATTACATATCCAAAGAAGGATGTGGGGCCAGCTGAAGAGGATGTTTTTGATTCCCTCTCTATATAACAAAGGATACTGTAAAAAAGATGATCTACAGTCAACAAAAGGCCTTCTGATCTACAGTCATAGAGGTAACATTTGAAAGTATTGACTATTGAAAAAAAGTATTCAATTATGTGCTAATAAATGGAGTTTGTAGCATAAATTTCCACTCCAGTTGCTCACTGTTGCATGCCTGCATATTCATACCCTCGTGTTTTTGAGAATGTGCATCTTAATACTTTTACATTTGCATCAGTTTCAAGGGGTTAAGTCATTCTGAGAAGGAGGGGGAAAAGATGAACAGTAACAAAGCCATTCCACCAGACCTTGATCAAATCCCAGATAACATCTTAATAATGAAAGTATAGTACATGAGGTGTGAAGCAAATAAATTCAATGGACTTGTTCCAAATTATCAATTATGAAATTGAAATTGCATATTATGGTAGTATGTGGGAAACAAAAAGTCAGAAAAATATTGATGTCACTAAGGTTTCCAGAAGCAGGTAACTCGGAGGAAAAAAATCAGCAAGAAAGTTTATCAAAATTAATGCTATGTCATTGACAGTCTAATAAAGAAAAGCAGTGTCAGAGGAAATTACCTATGTCAAACCCAATTTTTTTAATTGTAAGAATCACAAATCTCCAGTTTCTTTTTAGAAAATGTTAAGATGCTATTTGGTTATCCTCCTAGCATGTTTCTAATTCAGACACCTTCCTTTACCTGACAAAGAAGCTAGTTCTTGTATCTATATATAAGACACAAATATTAATGATTCTAATAGTCCTTTTCTGTTTCTTATAACATACTACTGCATTCCTGAGATTCAGTAGTCAAGGCTATTTGGATTTTCCCAAGTCTAGACATTTTCTTCCTCTTGGATTTTCCCAAGTCTAGACATTTTCTTCCTCTTTCTGTTAACATGTGCCCGATATTATATAGCAAGAATTCCCTACCTTGAGACAAAGCCGTGCAGAAACATCCTGATCAAAAACACCAAGAGCAATTACAGGAAGCGAAGTGAAGAATACATTGTAGAATGACATGTACCAATCATTATACGCTGGCTGACCAGAGAAAGAAGCATAGGCCTCAAACCAAAACAAAGTAAACCCAAATGTGATGTTCTTGTAGAAAAAGTAGCATACCTGCATCCACCCAAACAAAAAACACGCAGTAAAAGATTAATTAGCTAAAACAGCCATTTAATTGACAATTTTACATTTTACAACTTGGGTGGAATAGCCTCCCCACATTTTGTTCAGCTCTCCTAAAATATTGCAATTACCTCTTCAACTAATGTGATCCTGATTGTTTACTATAAAACAAATTATGGCAAGAAATTCAGTTCAATTAAGCCCAAGTTCTGGACCGCCTATATGGATTCCTTTTCTCTAAATGACAAAGTAAAGATGGATGCAAGAGTTACAAGTTCCTTGGGTGGCCAACATTTTAAAATCTCTCCATAATGTGCAGAGACACATAATGCCAAATGCTCGTTTTCTTTTGAAGGAATTATATTCTTGGAACAGAAACCAAAAAAGCACAAATGACAAACAGCATAGAACCTCTAATTGCATGACAAAAAGCTGATTGCAAAGGGAAATGTGATTTTCATTTCTCCATATACTTAACATGCACTTCTAGAAAGATGAGAATGACTTGGGAACAAACAGTTTTACCATCATTGCTATTCGCCTATAGCACCAGTGGCCATGTACCAGCAATAACCGTTCCAGAAAACGAAATTGAGCAATTGCAAAGTCACTTGACATCACAGCCTGCAGTTGAAGAAATAGCTGAAATCAGTAAGTAGGTCACGAGTTGATTTTGAGAAATGTTTCAATAGAGACCATGGATGGGAGGACTATAACAGTGGTATTTGTTCAAGGAATTAGTTTATGCCTTAAGATGAGGATTGCAACTTAAGAAAGCAATGCAACTGTTAATACTAGAAATGGCAACAGGAACAATATGTGGGATAGTTTGCAAATGGAGAGTCAGAGGCAAGGGTACATGGGAAGGGGAATTTATTATGTGACAGGGAAGGAAACAATAGCATCAATTAAGCAAATCTCGCCCACTCATTCCCTTTTCCACATGATCTGATTTTTAGACAGCAAAAAATTTGTTCCTTTTCAACAATACAAAAGGTTTACATGGCCACCTATGATCAAGCTTGTGAGGAGATAAATAGACAGGAAATAACGTCACCAACTTGACATACAGATGATTAAACTGCATATTCGTAACCATCAAGCAATGGACTCCGCCAAAGCTCAATTTCTCTAGTTAATTTTATGAAATCTAAAGCTGAACTTTTCATATATTGAGTACTTTGCTGAAGCAGAAGATTTGAAGAAGGAAATTGCTAGATGGAAAGCTGTTTAATGCCCCAAGTCATGGAGTTCTGGTCCCACAAAACAAAGATCCTAGGGAAGGAGATCTAAACCACAGGTTGAACCATTTAATTTTGAGTTCTAAACCCAATGGATCAGTCACCAGATCTTTCCTCACACTCAAAACTTGTAACAACATCATGCCACAACCGAGCTTGTATTAACACTTTAAACAGCCATAAGAAATGGTTAAGAACTTCAAGATTAAAATGAAAATCGACAAGTCAGCACAAATTCGTGCATAACAGTTACACATAGCTAATATCAGAAAAAGAAAGCTAGTATTTCATAGTCCATAACAAATATTTTTGATGCCATATTAAATGGAACACGCATCTATTTAATTGACAAGGGATGGCATCAAAGATAATATATTGTGGAGCTATATCAAGTAAATGGAATTTAAGCTTAAATTCTGAATGGTATTGAGAATAGAAAAAATTTAACCACACGTGGATTTTTTAAAGAATATGTAATATTGACCTGTACTCCTTCAACACCGCTAATGCCAACTCCAATATCAGCCTCCTGAAGCATGCTGACATCATTCCCTCCATCACCAATTGCCAATGTTGTTTTATTAGAATTCGTTTTCACCAGTCTCGTGACCTACAATTCTTCTATACTTTTCTTAGATTTTTTACATTAATTGCAACAAAAAATGACATTTTTTAGCAAATAAATCATTAAATGAGCATGATTATGATGCTTACAAGAGCTTTTTCTTTGGGAGTGGACCGACAACATATAACAGAAGCACAAGCAAGTGCAAGATTCAAAAAATTCTTCTCCAGCTCGTTGTCCAGCACAAAAGCCAAGGACTTCCCCTCAACCACCAAACCAAACTCAATTGGGCATTCTTTAGGAGAATCAACTTGACGCTTTCCATCTTCTAACTGCTTTTTAACACTTTGAAAAGAAGCCTGACATGATAAAATATTTCAGACTTTGCAGAGTCTGAAAAATAAATTAATCCATTTTCTAGAATCCTATACCTTAGAAATAGCCTCCATGTCCCCTTGCCTTTCCAGGGTTTTAATTTCTGGCAAGTCTAGTGTGATGATAATCAGTTTCATCCCTTGTCTTAGTAGACTACAAGCATACCTGAAAAAAAAATCATGATAGTTATAATGTGGAAACACCCCCCCAAAAAAAATCATTTGGTTACAAGCTTCACGCCATACCCAATATTTACAGCAGTTTCCATCTTATCTCCAGTTAAAACCCATATTTTAATTGTTGCCTTTGCGAGCTTATCAATACACTCTGGAACCTGACATGAAAGAACAATATCAGTTCTTATCAATCAACAAAATTATTTATGAGAAATTAAGTCTCCCTAAATAATGATTTGAGCTTTCGGTTTGGTTATGGGAAACCTTCTTCTTTTCTATTGGATGAGACAGTTTACAACACTTGAAACAATGGCAGAGTATATAGGCATGGGCCAAAACAGCTAAAATGACAATTTATCTAGGTAATGCATTCTTTAAGTTTGGTACATACCCCTTTTTGTAGTTTGTCCTCAATAGCTGTAGCGCCAAGAAGAATTAAATCCCTTTCAATCTTATCAGCAATTTCATCCATCAACACATCTCGGTCTGCAGTTTCAGTTTCTTTGGCATATGAAAATTTAGCTTCCCATTCTCCGTACTCACCTTCACCAAGCTCACGATATGCAAGTAACATGGTCCGTAAACCTGCCTCAGCATACTTTTTTACGTGTTCCTTGGTCTTAGCCTCAAGTAGTCGTCCCTCATATGAGAGCCTTTCAAAAATCACACTATATATAGAAAAATAAAAGAAACACATGATTTTAGTTATGTGTGCTTCATAAACTCTATTATTAGGTCATTCTGCATCAAGATCCAAACCTGTCTGCACCCTTGCAAAGAAGCAATATCTGGTTCTCCATAGTTCTTACAATTGCAGACATCCTTTTGCGATAACTAGTGAACTCTAGGATTTGAAGTATCTGGTAGACTCTGGAATATATAAACTCAGTCACATGAAATGTATATATAAAAGGAACCATTGATGTGATGCCTAAATTTGAATGATTTCCATTTAACTCCTCATTTAAAGAAATTTTGTGTACGCTGAACAATTTTTCTTTTCTGGAGAGATAGAGAGATTACT
>Ga0325411_1002079_pt1:7500-22463 | contig 22463 bp, 12 predicted proteins | sample PopdelMetagenome_13_FD_206181 | JGI IMG/M metagenome (GOLD analysis project Ga0325411, IMG submission 206181) | Populus deltoides microbial communities from Bellville, Georgia, United States - Xylem-PdIQD-R4 | ecosystem: Host-associated > Plants > Phyllosphere > Stem > Wood/Secondary... | reverse complement strand
TACTTCTGGTGAAAATAGCTGATACCAGAGATATTTCAAACTACCAGTATTATTTGAAGCACTTAAAATGAAACTATATCAATAAAAATGAAATATGTCATAAGTTGAGGAAATTGTTATATCTAGAATTCAAATATGAAACTTTATTTATAAGATGGAGTGCAAAGTTAAGCAGAGATAATTTCTTCTGAAAGGCCACTCTATCTAGTCATGGAGCCAAAGTATGGAACTAAATCTCAGATATGATTTCAAGACAGTTCTATATATATTAGAATTTTGGGATAAGTGGCTGTTCTCTAGACTTGAACCTCCATTTTTCTGGTTGCAAGCCCGTGCAATTTTTACCATTGCAAAAAAGCAATGGCCCCTCCAAAAGCATATCCCTCGTAATGCTATTTCTTATGCATTATCAGGATCCTTACTGTTTTTCGTTATAGGATGACTATGTCAAAGTCAAACATAGCCTCACTAGGAAAAGGGAAAAGGAAAAGGAAGTGCTCACCAAATCTGAATATGGTGCTTGAGGGTACTCTGCCATTGCCAGTGAAACATAATACTCATCGGTCATCCAATTTAAAACTTGTTTAACAGATGCAGCGAAATCCACAACCTCATCAATCAGCATCTCAGAGTCCAGATCCTGAGGTTTAGTTAACTCATGAAAGCTGATGTCATGTGGCTTGGTGATCTTCCTTGCCATGTTTACTCCTCCTAAAATATCCCCACCATTGTGAACAGCTAGACAAAATGCTGCCACCACAATAGGATCCCTTGGTTGGTCAGCTAATGCTTTATGGAATGCTAAGATTCCAACCCTAGAAAAAAAAAAATGATGTGACGAGTCTTGACTTCTTGGTAACTTATGTGCAGCCAGTACTAAATGTTGATTTACTTGAGATAGCGCTTGCTTCAATATGATCTTGAATCAATCAGGACATTAGAAATACCAGCGTTAAAATGAAACAACATATCAAAAAAGAAAACCCCCAGCATGCATTAAATAGATTTTCAAAAGCATGTGACTGCAGATGATGTAACTTTGAATTACCTTCATTGATGGATAATGTTTTTACAAATTTTAATTCAATCAAATAAACAGCTTCATACATATTCACGGGCAATGCACCATGTAGTGAGAGGTGATAAATTGCATAGTTGACAAACAAACTTGAAAAGTTTTGATCATGATGTGCTGGTTTATTATAGCATCTGAAAAGGGATAAGCAAAATTTTAGATCAAGAAAAATATTACCATAGGCTGCTGTGGCATGGCCTATCAGGTGCAAGGAGTTTATCCAAGTTAGAAAACAGACACTGCAGATGAAATAACAAACACTTCAATCATTTAAGAAGTCAACCACCCGTGCTTTTGAAATATATAAAAACTCAAATAAGCTTAGTTCCAAATCAGTTAAAATACACTAGGAAACAAATACCAGAATACCGACATAATTCAAGAGTGATTAAACTTTTTGGGCCTCATATACCCTCATTATGCTTGAAAATACTCTTCTTAAAGATCAACATCTAATGAAAACCACACATTCATATTCCAGACAACATAGCTATTATTGGTAGCAAGTATAACTGTAAAAAATAAGCAAGCAACTTCAGAAATCCAATAACACTGTACCTAAAGCCCCTAAACCATTAGTGTACTTGGAAGAGTCTTCTTGACAAAACTGGTGATGGGCGAGGGTATACCCTTGTTGGATTATTAGTTTAGAAAATCAGTAACTATGAAAAGCAGGAAACAAAACCCAATTTCTAAGAAACACTGTTTTTAGAGACCCAACCAAAATCAAGACTAGATGGTAGTCGAGCTTTGCCGGAACTTATAACCTGATCTATAATTGATCCTCAATTACAGTCAAACCAGAAGATGAAAGTCACAAAATGAGTACCCAAAATAATAAGATTACCAGAAGCATGTTGGATCTCTTATCCCGTCTCTTAAAACCATCACGAACAAAATATGCTGCCTGCAAGACAAATCTATATGAGCCCAGCAACAGAAGTGTCACACAGAAATGAAACATCAAATACAAACCTGGATTGGCAGAAGTAGTTCGAGAAGTCCAAATTTCCATAATATCCTCAAAGAAGCTTCAGCAGAACCATATGCTAGCATGTAGTTCATCTCCATCATGATTCTTGGCTAGAACATTTAGATACTAGAGTTAGGTCAGTTTAAACATTCGTGTATAAAATTAAATGTATCAGAAACTATAAAGAAGCAAGGAAGAGCTGATCACCTTGTCAAGTCTTAATAACGAGCGAGAAAGATTTTTGACAAAGTGAGCTGTTTCCCTTGTAAAACGGAATCCTAAACGAGCAGCAATTCTTACTGCACGCAGAATGCGAGCTGCAAATAGAAAGGAGTCACATACAACCTGATCATGAACATGAGAAGAAAAGTGTTGACTATGCATATGGTACTTGTTAATGAACTAGAAATGCACATGCTTCACTGGTAATAGATGGTGAAGTTGAATTGAAGACAAAGGCTCACCACAGTCCTCTTGAAAAGAAATACCAGCTGGGATCACAGTTCGCACCTATGCCCACAGAAGCTGATGTGAGGACAACATACATTGTGACTTATTGAAAAATGATAGGAAAAAACAAACGAAGTTAAGAAATACATTCACACTTTAGCCTTTTTAATATCTTCCAGACCTCCCATATAATCGTACACTATTCTTTTATATGGATCAAACATCAACCTGCATGCAAAGACAAATGCATGTTAAAACAACTGTCCCAGAACAAAATATATAAAAGAGAAGGAAAACATACACGTCAAAACATTTGAAGAATGAGGAGAGTTGCAAGATAGAGATCCAATATTCACTAACTAGAAAATGGTAATTTGTATCTTCAACTACTAACCCATTTATAGTGAAGTCCCTTTGCAAACAATTCTTCCAACGAACATAATCCTTCTCATCACAATCAATGGGACAAATGATGTCATTTCTCAAATCCACATTGAACTTCCGTCCTGTGGTGCTAAAACTTGAAACCTGTTATTGAAGAGAGTTAGAAATACAAAAATGAAAACAAAAAAGGTAGACGATTTAGTCCTAAATCCAAGAAACAAATGCTATAGCAATTATGTGCAAAGAGGAATAAAATTGGAAGTGGCATGATGCAATAGTCGTCAACAGGCAGCACAAAGTGTACTATTTGAAGAATAACCAAATTCAATGATCTGTCAGATGCAATGATCAGAGAGTGAGAGAGAAAAAGAGCATCATACCTCCACAATAGTATCCCCAACATGCACGTGACATATGGGAAACCATTTGCCAACTATTTCACACCGTGAAAATGCCCTTACTACCTATACACATGATTAAATTTCGCCAAGCTTGTTAAATAGCTCCAACAGAACATTTTATAATGGCATTGCATTTAAACACAGATTCTAAAGCTGTTTCAGGCATCACAAGCGTTAAACAAAATGACAAAGAAACCAACAATTATACAAGCTTAGCACAGCATCGAAGCATAAATTAACCTCTTTAAGCTCAGCTGATGTGATTATATCAAAATCCTTTGGTATTCTCTTTAAAATAAGATCCCGGACACAACCTCCCACGAGATAAACCTCATATCCTAAAATAAACAAAAGAAAAACTCAATCTTTTAACAACAAAAGACTATAACAAACATCATGACCATTAGTAACAAACAACAACTTTCCTAACATAAACGTAAGTATCACCAACAACTTATGTTTCCTTTCATCGCCAACAAAACAAGGAAAATCCACAGATACAAAATAATTCGTTATGACCCAAAACAATACCATTTTTCTTAAGCCCATTAAGGACCTTCTTTGTAGGCATTGAAATCAATGAATTACTGAGTCCAAGTTCCTTGGAACTCAATTTCTTCCACTCCGGCGCCTTACAGTCCCCTAAAAAAAAGATTCCAAAATTGAAAAAAAAAACAACCAAAATTCACCATAAAACCAGAGAGCTTGAAAACAGCCCAATAAAGCAAAACGTACCCAAGTTTCGACTGTTGCCTTTGATAACATTCTCTTGAACATCAAGGGTTTCAATTGCTGCAACTGAGCTGAACCGAACCTGCAAGAAAATAATGAAAAGAAAAAAAAACATTTAGAAAGAAAATATCCAAATTCACTTAGTTACTGTAAACATTAATAGAAACGTAAAATTCACTTACTTTTTGAATGCGGTGAAAAAGAGATGGCCTAAGAGGAAACCCGGGTCTACAAGCAAAGCTTAAGCTTGAAATTGCCATGGATTGATTGACAGATAGAGAAGGGTGTGCTTAAACCTTAGTGAAAATGGGGATTTATGGTTTTTTTTTTAGTGTTTTAGAGAGCGGTAATGAAATCCAGTGCATGAAATATCTGATGTCACGTGGCATTTGAAAAATGGCCAGAGTTTTGAGATGGGTCGGCCCATGGGCTTTGTAGGTTAGATTAAAACCATGTAATCAATGGCTTAAGACTGAGAAGGCCATGGATGATCATTATGCTTTAGAATAGGCATGGAAGATAAGGTCCGAGATGGACCCAGCAATTTGGAAATCAAATTTTAATGAAGAATGAAGATTTGGAAGATTAAATAGGAACATAAATGGCTATTTTTAAAATAAAGGAATTTATGCATGGGCTTTCCCTTGACTGACCTTGTGGGGGTGAATGGGTGGAAACAGGAAATTATGAGCGTTGAAAAGTGATGGGCCCAAAGGCCTACCCAGAGGCCTAACAGCCAACTAGTGTTGGGTTAAGCTATTGGGCCAGAGGCCTATCAGCGAAGATCGGATTGGTACTGTCCAGTCAATTGGTTGGACTAGAGGCTCCACCGAAAACAAACAAAAAAACGCGTTGGCAATTGTCCGAGCAAAGAAGAAAAGAAAAGAAGGAAGTAGAGAAATACACGCGTTGCACGTGCCGTTACGAGGAGGCGCTTTTATTCACATGCTACGCTGGTTCGTGTAATACACGCGTAAGTAATTTTTCCTTCCTCAATAAAGAAAAAAAATCTTGTTCTGTAGAAGTTTATTAGGCACATGCCCAATCCAATTTAAAAAATCAAAATCCATTGCATCATTCGTGGAAAAAAAGAGGCCTTGTCCGACTTTGTCCATAGGTGACCTTCTATTGCAAGTCATCAAAAAGCGATCAACTTTCCAATTTTATGTGAACATCCCGACCTTCTCGGAAGGAAGAATTTTGATCTTCGTTGCCATTCCAAAGTTTATTATTTGAACCTTGGGTAGCTGGGTGCACGCATGACTGCAACAGGCCTAATCAACCTTGAGCATGTGCCAGTGGGGTAGATGCATGGGCGGTTCCTCCGGGACGCCGCCAGAAAGGGCCACGGCCACCTCTAACTATTTGAAATTAATTTTTTCCCTGGTATTTACCTTTAATTTCCATTGGATTTTGCTCTTGCACTAAGGCTTAAACTTTCATCCCCATCAAACTTTGAACTTTTATATATTTATTATGAAATACGGAGATTCTTTGGTTTTTTAGTTGAGGCATGAATTTTGATGTACAGGATTTTATATATATATATAAATGTGAACCGTTGAATTCAACAGTTTGAAGCTTGCTATGTTTTTTTTTAGGGAAACGCACATGGCTGTTCTTCTCCACCTTTTGCTCAACCCAGTAGCTATCTGCAGTGTGCACCAAAGTCCCTTTTTTTGCAGTTATTTGAGAGTAATTTTTCAATGAAAGAAACGTTTATCGTTTTTTCAGTAGCGTTTTGGTTGTATCTGGAGGCAATTTCGTGGACAATCCCTACTTGAAAACATTAAAATCACTTGTGTGAACGCTTTAACAGATCGATGGTCTTCGAGACGTTAATGGTGACCATCTTCCTTTTTCCAAGCCCTTTCTGTAAGAGAGTTTACTATTGACTACGTGCCGTTGCGGCCTGAATTAAGTACATATTGTCATGTTTGAACCCAGAAGAAAGATATCATGTTGAATTCAACCTTCCTTCTCAAAGCTGCCATTGTAACCTCGCAGTACTCATGTGTCTCTCTCCTCGGTTTCGTTTTTTTCCCATAATCAATCCGGAGTGGATATGGATCCTCTCATGTTTCTTAAGAGCATGGTCACTTATGTTCCAAATCTCACAATTGATTTTGAATTCACCACATCTATAGAAGGTTAAATAGAAAAAGTAAATTCATTTAACGTAAAATTAAATTCAATTAATGTTCTTATGGTGACTTAATTTCTGATTTTCAAAATGCTCAAACACAGAGAAATTTAATTAAAAGCTAGAACACCATATTTTTCAATTTAATTAGAAAAAACATATGTCATGTCATATCAACAAAACAATGACTCTCAAGATTTGATGAGTAAAGAAAAATAAGATTCAACTGATGAATTTCATGATTGAGTCCTATGGTTGAATTGAAAGAAATGGTGGGAATTGATCACATGTGTAACATATGTGCCAGCATGTGAGAAGACTTACTATACTTGGGTTGAGTGTGCAGTGGCCATGTATGTTTATTAATGGCTTTTTTAATATTATTTGATTTGTATCAGCGTTCTCTTTTATTCAAGACAACGTGTGTATAAAAGAGATCTAGTTGGTTACGACAACTCAATCTCTTTTCTAATCTCTTATCCTCCATTGTTGTGCCTTACACACTTCAAAATAACAAAGTGGTTTTGTCATTTATTTTTTAATGTCAAATTTGATCCTCATCTTTTAATTTAGTTTTATATTTTTAATTTTATTTTTTAATATTGGGTTGTCTAGGAATTGAATTTTATAAAATTTTTTGTTTGATTTTTATATGATTATCTCAGAATCATGAATCAAGTCGCAGGTTTGATAGGTTAACCTAGGGCTGCTTTAAGTTGTTTTTCATTTGGTCTTTTTTTAATTGATTTTTTTTTTTACAATTTCATTATTTAACATTGATTTTATTTGGTTTTTCAGTTTGCTTTTTATATGGTTATCTTAGTATCATGAATTGAGACACAAGTTTGACAAGTTAACCCGAGCTTGTCTTGGGTTGGTTTTCATTTGGTTTTTTTTTAATTGATTTTTTTTTGCAATTTCATCATTCAATATTGGTTTTATTGAGAATTAAGTTTCATGATTTTTCTTACTTGTTTTCTACATGGTTATCTTGGTATTGAGGCTCGGGTCGCGAGTGTGATAGATTTGTCTGAGTTGACTTGAGTTATTTTTTTGGATACTTTTTGCTATTTGATTTTTTTTTCAAATTCATCTTTTAATATTGATTTGGTTGAGTATTGAGTTTCATGATTTTTTTTTTTACTTACTTTCCATGGACTTATTTTAATTTCATAACCCGAGACAAACTAATCCAGGTTACGTGTTTGAAAATAATAAAAATTCAGATAATTCTCCAAAATAATTTTAAAGAAATTCAGATGAGGGTTCAAGAGTTTTGAAAAGCTTGAATTACCCTAAATGATTTTTTTTTAAAAATTTATAAATACATATAAGTAATTTATTGTTAGGTTGGAAATAAAATAAAATGTATGGGGTCAAAAAGAGATTCAAATTATTTACAATTTTTTTAATATATTTTCTGAAATATAATTTGAAAAAAAACAATAATTCGGAGAGGTGAAAAATTAATTAATTTGGATAGGAGAATTTGAAAAAAATATTGAAAAATAAAAAAAATAAATATATATTTTTTTTTTTGCCCCGCATCACTTGAATACTCATCACCCTTAGCTGGGATCGATACTTTCTTTGTAATTCTATGATGGCTTTGCCCTCCAAGTCCAGAAAAGGAAAAAACTGAGTCAATTGGTATACACTCGTCCATTGCAACACCACACCTTTGTCTTGCACAATTGAAATATGCGATATACAGCCGGTAGTGCTGTTCGTTGTCATCTTCCTCTTCATTTTACTGCGTCATATTTACGTTTTGTTTTTATTGGTTTCTGCAAAAAGCCAGTGTCGTTTTCAAACCATGCAGCTCATGGCATCTTTTACCCACACTGTTTTCCCCTTTCTTTCAAGATTTAACGATAGACGTCGCACACTTGTTATCTAAAGCAACAGCAGCAGTACTCTGCACTTATCATCTTAAAAACATCTCTTTCTTGTAAGCTTCAGCAGGCTTTTCAAGCATGTCTAATCAAGGAAACGCAGAGCACAACACTCGGTTTTTCTTCTTTAATCTTTTTCTCTCGATAAATTTTTCACCGCAACAAAGATATCGGAATCAGCGTTGTTTTCTTTTTCTTGCTAATTTGCTGATGATATGCAAAGAGCTCTGTCACAAAGAATAACATGAACCCAACAACGACATCATCAATCCATCAAAGATAGCAAGCAAGCTAGCTAGCTAAGTACCGATGTAATCTTACCCGGATAAACTGATTAATTAAGGGTGTTTTTAGAGTGTGTTTGGCAGTGTGATTGCGGATGCTTTTCAAATAACTTTTCGTGCCAAAATGCATGTCAATGATGTTTTTTCATTTTTTAAAAATTATTTTTGACATCAGCACATCAAAACAATCCAAAACATACAAACCATATTAAATTTTAGTAAAAAAAAAATTTCAAAATTTTTGGGAACGCAACCGCAACTGCATTCCCAAACGAGTCTTTAGTATTGCAGTAGCTGTTGTGGTTGTGCTTTGAAAAAATTTGTTTTGTAAAAAGTACTTTTAGTTGACGTTGGTTTGAAAAAATAGGTGTTTGGTTAAAACTGTGGTTGAAATTAAGGTTGCAAAAAAAGTAGTTTAATGTGTTTGGTTAATAATACTTTTGAAATTGAGATTATAAAATAATTTTAAAAAATATATATTAATATTAATAGTTTTTAATTTAAATATTGTAGATTTAACTTTTATTATTACATCATGAAATAAATAATACTTCATATAAAATATTTTTTATTGTTCCACTAAAATATCTACAATTCCATCATGTATGAAATACATCCGACAAGAACTACAGTTTTTTTAATTTTTTAAGCGCGCAATAACATCAGATAAAATATAATTAAGAACGAAATTGAGATTGCGATCAAATTCTGCAAATGCTACTTTATCAAGCAATCTCTATCTAATTTATGTAGTGTCATTAAATAATGTTAAACACTAGTTTTTCAAATAAAAATAATTAAAAAATTAAAAATAATTTTTATTTTACTGGGTTGGACCTGATTCAATATATTTTAAACTTTAAACGAAACCTGTCCAACCAGAACTAAATGCAAGTTAGACTGTGCAGGCTAACTAAGTAGCAGAAACAGCATAACATGCATACAGTGTGAATGCAAGTTACACTGTACATGCTAATTGATAATGTATTTTCCTTTATAAATTGACAGTACTTGAACGCAAATTGATTTGCGTTTCTGTCATTTCCCATATGCTATTTCCTTGAATTTCCCAATCGTATTTCTTTTGGAGGTTTCTGAACATAGTGACAAAAGATATATATATATATATATATATATATATATATATATATATATATATATATATATATATATATATATATATTAATGCAGAGACTTTGCTTGCAATTATCTGTCCTAGCTAGCTAGCTAGCAATTGGTAATCACTAGGGTGTCCTTGTGATTAGCGGAGAAATTCAAATTTGATCAGTTTTGAAAAGAAAGAGAGGACTGTTGAATAATGCTATTGACCATATACGTGCTTGTTTGTTACTTCAAAATTATCAATGCAAGCAACTGTGAGCGTGAGACATCCAAGCATCTCGAGAAAGTGTGTTAAACGTTTTGATATAAAAAAGCCAGTTCCTTGATGGCCTTAGTTTGAAATAATATTCAGGGCACTGTAGACAACAGAGTATATATCCAGTTATCTCCATGCATAATCGTGTTTGTTCAGCGGAAACCTTTGAACGAACACCATTTCTGTAGTAGAATTCAGCCACATGCATGCATGATATGTGTGACACGCGCGGTATATCAAGCATATCTTGGGAAGAAGGGTGCAGGGTACGTAGCTAAAAACCATAGGATCAAACGGCATGGATCGGAACTGACCTCTGAAATAGTGCCAAAAAAGAAACAACCCCAGCATCGATATCACGCGTATAGCCGACTCGTCACTGTCATAAGGTACTTCCGGTCCAAATAAACCTTTATGGTCGATATGTTGATTAAACGAACAATTCAAGAGCTTTATATGCACCCCCAGCCTGAAAACAGAAAAGAAGGATGTTACCCACAGGTGGTGCAATAAAAAAAAAAACTTGAAATTAAAAAATTTATTTTTTCTATAATCTCAAGTTCAAGCTCTATAATTATAAAAATGATGGCCACTAGAGACTTACATGGTCGTTAATTTCAAGGTTTGTGAGATTATTCGAGGTGCGCATAAACTGACCCGAACACTCACGTCAATAATAATAATAATAATAATAAAGAATGTTACCAAGGCTCTCAAATCTCTGATACGTTTGATTTTATACTAGCAAATGATAAGTATAAATGGAAATACTGATTGAACCTTTTTATTAATAGATTGTAATGAATTTTACCATATAATATTCTCTCATTATATCCATCGATAAACACAAACAAAACTATTCTCTCAGTATATACTGAAAGAATTACAATGAAAAAAGAAAGAATAAAAAAACAAAAAGTACGATGACAAGTTATTTATATAGACGACATTATCGATGATATTAAATATCATTGGTAAAATCCGTTCGTAAACCCGTCGGTAAATTGTTTTCTTTTTCCTAACACTGTTCATTGTGTTAATTACACAGGGTATTACCGACGGATTAATTCTGTCAAAATATTCTAGAGAGCTCTAGAAGTGTTCATTTCTTAAATTACACTGTTCATGTTGTTAGTTACATATGGAATTACCGACGAATTAATTCTATCAGTATTTTTCAGAGAGCTCTAGAACTGTTTACTTCTCAATTGCACTGTTAATTATTGTTCTTTACAGACAGAATCATTGATGAATTGAAAAGTTTTAGTGATATTCGAGAGGTTTCTGAAAATTTTCAATTAAATTGAAAATTTAAATTAAATCTTACAGACGTAATCACCGACAAATTAAAAAGTCGTCGGTGATTTTTGGAGGGTTTCTAAATTTTTTTGATTAAATTAAAAATTTAAATTAAATAATATCAACAAAATCACTAATATAATGATTAAAAATATTAATATTTAATTATTCATTGGTAAAACTATTGGTAAAATGCCATAATAAAAAGGGGCCAGAATCCTACAACAACATTTATGAAATTTTTTTTTCCTCTTCTCAGCTTCACTTTGAATTAAATTAAGGTAACATTTTTCTTTTTTCTTCTCTGTTTTTGTGTTTTTTTTGCATTATTTTTGTTTTTTTATTTTTTTAAATTTCTCTATTCTTAAAAATTATATGAATGTTGTTGTAGGATTTTTTTTTTATATATGAGATCAATTTTGTTGTTCAATTTCAATTAAATTAATTTATTTATTGCCGTATTAAAGGTTTTGGAATAGGTTCTCAAGGTTAGGTGAAAATATTTTGTAGTCGATTTATTTATATGTTGTTGTTATTGTTTATTTTTTAGTATTATTGAGTATTGTTATTTTTCTAGTTCTGTTAAATAAATTTTTTTAAAAATATTTTTAAATAATTAATAACGGTATTATCGACGGATTAAATTCGTTGGTATATTTTAGAGAGTTAAAGAATCATTGCAATTGCATACGGTATTTTTGTCAATTATATGATAAATTTCTTGAGGAAAATACCAACGGAATAAAACATATATTTATTTTAGCATTTTTTCTCATCAGTAAATTCATCAATAATTTTATTACTGACAGATTCATTGACATATAATCGACATACCCACCAAAAATGTAGGAGTAATCTTATCCTTTTATTATAGCCCATATCATCCAATTTATTTATTTATGGTAGAAGTTTTAAAATTTGGCTCAAACCCTCCTCAAAATCCTAAAAAAAAAAAAAAACCTCAAATTCATTTGAAAACATAAAATTCAATTTCGGATCTCCTATGTGAAACAGTAAAATAAAAATATCTCACCAGCTATTATTGCATTCTGTTGACTCTACCATGAAAACATTGACCAGGACATTTGGCAAGAGAAATTCTAACACAGCAGGTAGGGTCCCGCATAAAGAGGAATCCATATAGGAACCTGGAATCTGTGGGAAAACCGAGTTGTGGTTTTCACTGCACAGAATTGACAGTGGAGCTCCTGAAAGTGAAAGTACCTTACTGTTGTTCTGTGTAGTTATGAACTTGAATGATAACACTGTGTTCTTTTTCATGGTCTGAGAAGATTTAAGGAGACTACCAGCTTTAAATGACAAACACAGAAAGATACGAGAAAATAGTTTTATAGGCCCTTCAACTCAGAGACTCTTGATTGCTTACACATGTACATGAAGTACATATCTCCTCCATCCCTTTCAGAGTCTTCCTCGCCATTTATCGATCGATCAGCAGGTCTGAGTGACCTTTCTATGAAGTGCTGCTCTCGCATTCAAGCTGGTGCTGCTTTCAATATAGAAAGACCCTTGATGACCTTAACTATCCTTTCCCGGGTGCTGGTAAAGATCATTTAATTGCGGTTACCTACCTGTAGTCAAAAAAGTAGATGACCAATAATGCTATAAATATAATTTTGTATTTGTACTTCTTTAGCAGCTGCATATATATATGAAAATATTTTACAACTCTTTTCTTATAAACTTTTTGATATTCCAGGTCATGTACTTAAATCCCAATCGTTGATTATTCTTTATTATTGGATTAATTAAACAAAAAGAAAATAAAAATAGAGGAGCGAAAAAAGAAAGAAAATTTCCATAGAAGGATTTAAATCCGATTTCGCGTCTATTGGTTGTTTATAATATAATTGTGTTTTAGTGAAAAATGAGAAGAAAATCATGATTTTTAAGATTATATATACCCTAGACTACAGCTCGCTAGAATCTGGCATGCTTAATTTCCTTCTAAATTCGGGTAGGAGATGATATATGGACAACGCATCATCTGTGTGGATGATGCGTTGTCCATTTATGAACTCTTTAAAACAAAATTAAGCGAGCTTGAACCCAATCTTAAGTGCAGCTAGACATGCATAGGCTCAGCTCTAAGCCTAGGCTCCTTTTTAATTATAAACAACACGACTCGTTCCTGGAACCATGACCCATAAAACTACTACATTTGCCGGGTTTTGCCAGGAGCATGAACAGTCCCATATGGGTCTGGGTTTAGGCAGGCAGGCAGACATTCTTTCCATATATTAATTTGACCATCGCTCTTTTGGGTGCCTACCAGTGAACCCGTACAACACCAATAGAGGCAACATATAGCTGGCTTCGTTGTTCTTGAATCTTTTTTCTTAGTGCCATCCACATGTTGATGAATTTCATATCATTACCAGCTGGAGTGGATGTCAGTTTGCAGCTAATGGCAAATTATTTTACTCGAAACAGGAGTGGTGTTGATTTTGCCGATTATTCTTACTTGGAATCACTTCATGATATATATATAACTCGTGTGTTAAATGAGTAAATCATAAAATGAATATGGTTGAGTTTTTTTTCTTTTCAAGGGACTGATTTTAGAAGGAATTCTTTGTTTTGTTTAGGGATATGATTTGTTCAATATTGGCAGTTTAAGCTCTTAATACATTGATAATTGAGCCGTCAGGCATGTGTTCTTTGTTTTCGGTCACAGCCACGCCTTCATTTTCAAACTCTAAATGGGATTCAAGACAAAATGCCTTGGAATTCAAGAAAATAAACAATCTACCATAAAAGAAAAGGGAAAACAAACAGCCGGCTTTGTTTTGTTTCCACATTATTTTCTATACTGAAACCACGGTTCGCATGCAAGAGGCTGATTAATTTCATCATTGTAATTGAATTTAATTCCCAGAAATCTTTTTTATTGTTAGCTCTATTAATTTAATTTATTGTTAATATAATTTTGTTAATTGTATTATTGAATTATCAAACTTATTGAATCCAGCCAAATCAATTTCTCGAGTCTTAAATTTTATTAAAATCACCTGAATATTTTTTTCATAGTAGGAATCACATGTCTAGTGTATAATTATACTATGTTTTTTGTTTTTGCAACACTTCGGGTCATAATTTTCCAACCAATTTGTAATGACTGGGATTGCATTTCTTTTATAAACAAATTGTAATGGATTTAGCAACCCAGTTGCAAAAATTACAAGTTCAAGCACGTTCAATGTTGCAATATTCTATTAACAATAGCATGTTGTTATTGCAAAGCTCTCAGTAATTATTAAATCTGGCTCCGCTAGATGGGTGAACTTGCTCCTGGCTGAGTAAAAAAAATTAATTTAAAGTTAACTTGATTTAATCTAGTCGAGCATAAAGGTCAGCCCATAACATGGTTGATTTAACGTGTTGATTTATTCGTGATCTGATAATTAAGAGTGTGTTTGGTATTACAGTAGTTGTTGTGGTTATGATTTGAAAAAAAAATTATTTTATAAAAAATACTTTTAATTGAGGTTGGTTTTAAAAAATAGGTGTTTGGTTAAAACTGTGGTTGAAATTAAAGTTGAAGAAAAAATAGTTTAATGTGTTTGGTTAAAAAAATGTTTTTCAAATTGAGGTTATAAAATGATTAAAAATATATATATTAATGTTAATGATTTTTAATTTAAATATTATAAATTTAACTACTGTTATTACATCATGAAAAAAATAATATTGATATCAAATATTTTTTATTATTCCATTAAATTATGTGCAATGTCATCACATACGAAATCTATCCGATAATGACTATATTTTTCATGGTTTCTTAAGCGCGCAACAACAAAAACTGATTTTTTTGTTACGTCATCATGCGATTTCCTTCTAATTTTTTGAATAGAACACAATATAAATAAAAATAAAAACTGAATTTTTTTTAACTGGGCCGGACCCGGCAAAAACATAATTAGAA
>Ga0325411_1002079_pt1:0-5000 | contig 22463 bp, 12 predicted proteins | sample PopdelMetagenome_13_FD_206181 | JGI IMG/M metagenome (GOLD analysis project Ga0325411, IMG submission 206181) | Populus deltoides microbial communities from Bellville, Georgia, United States - Xylem-PdIQD-R4 | ecosystem: Host-associated > Plants > Phyllosphere > Stem > Wood/Secondary... | reverse complement strand
ATGCCTTAACGTCGTTCTTTGAGCTCCATTATGATGTGAGGATATATGAATATCTAGTGCCTGTACATTTTATCTTCATAGTTGATGATGGCGAGTAAACTAATTTTGACCAGGGGGTAATGTACCAGGTGTGTGGTCGGGGCGGACCTGAGCTCATCCACCAAGGAAGGAGATGCGTGGCCAATCCACTGAAGGAGGAGGATGCGTGGCTAGTCTGGGAGGATGCAAGGTCAATCCCAAAGGATGCATAGCTAATCTAACGAGGAGAGGGGAAGCGTGATCGGTCTAGGAGGATGCAAGGTCAGTTCGGGGAATGCTGGGTTGTTTCTGAGTCTAATCTAATGAGTTCCGTAAATAATTTCAAGCCTCATCCTTGCTTAGCTAGATAAAAGAAGTGAGAGAGAGAGAGAGAGAGAGAGAGAGAGAGAGAGTAACTTTAGGTGATTGATCACTTGAGCAACAGAGACGACAAGACACAATAAATTTCATTTTGTCTTTAATGAAATTCCATACATTTCTTATTAAATTTATTATTGGCGGGAATGAATATTCCAATTTATTTTTATTTTAGTGTTTTTATTTTTTTTTTTTAATTTTGAGGGGGAGAGAGAGAGATTAATGAGACCAGTCAAATGAACAGAAACATTGTATGGATTTTTGCGTAATAGTGTGTTTTTCTCTCTCATTCCTGATCTTTATATAAGCCTGGGGACCTCTTAGTTTTTGGTCACAGAGAGCCACTTTTTCCTGACTCTACTTCTGGCTCCTTCCAAGTCTCATCATCACAACCATCTCAGCTTCTCTCTTCAATCACTTTCCTTGAAAACTTGCGCAATAATTTCAATTCCAAAGCTTCTTTCTCTCTCAAATGGCAGCCTTTTCGTATCAGCACCCACCTTTGTATCTTGACTCAGTTATCTTGCCAAACATTACCACACCTATTATAAACATGAACAACAGCATGTATTGGTTTTATGATGAAGCTGGAGGCATCAATACCAACAGTTTTTATCAAGTTTACCCTCCTGAAACTTTTCATGAAGCTCCTCTTGATGTTAGATTCCATGAATTTAGCCATCATGATCATAGCTCTAAGGTGTCTCTTAGTGATAATGAGACTTCCTTGACGAAAAAACAGAGCACAGGCTCCTCAACTGTGGTTGATAAGCTTGAAACTGGTGAGCAAGTTACTCAAGAAGTGACCCCCGTGGACAGGAAGAGGAAAACAACTAATGGGTCCTTGAATTCTGCTCAATCAAAGGTAGACCGCAACTAACAAAGTTCATTAATTACAACAGTACAAATTCTGTTTAAAGAGTACATGATTCATTACTTCATAGTTTTTGTTTGTATGGCTTTCTTGTTACAGGATGTTAAAGAAGTGAAAAGCAAGAGACAAAAGAAATGCAGAGGTGACATGAAACAAGAAGAGAAGAGGCCAAAAGCCGTGAAGAAAGTTCCTGAAGAGCCTCCAACAGGCTACGTTCATGTAAGAGCAAGGAGGGGCCAAGCAACAGATAGCCACAGCCTTGCAGAGAGGGTACTATGCTCCACCCCTACAAAGCTCACAGACTGTAATTTTGATTGAGATTTCAATTTCCCATTTTACCCTCACAAAAAATTAACTAATTAACCTTGCATCTATCAATTATGTTCCAACTCCTACACAGTACTGCCTATCCATGTCTCGTTATACTTAATACTTCCTGTTAATGGGTTTTAGGTAAGAAGAGAGAAAATCAGTGAGAGAATGAAGATGCTACAACGCCTTGTTCCTGGCTGTGACAAGGTAAAACTCCAGCTCCTTGGCTTAACTTTGTGTTTCTAAATAAAGTATAGTGTCATCTTTTTAGTTTCTCCTCAAGGTGATGTATACATCTAACATCTCATGTGGCGTGGTTTGACGTTAGGTAACTGGGAAGGCCCTTATGTTGGATGAGATTATTAATTATGTTCAGTCCCTACAAAATCAAGTGGAGGTAATGATAATAGACGTTAAGTGGGGTGATTACTGTGTTCTATTTTGTAATTATAACTATGATAATTTACTTCTTTTGTTCATGATAGTAATGCATGGATGTTAAACCAATTGTGTTTTTTTGTAATTTTCACAGTTCTTATCCATGAAGCTTGCCTCTGTTAATCCCATGATCTATGATTTTGGAATGGAGCTTGAAGCATTCATGGTCAGACCAGAGGTAATAATGGGCTAGAAAAAGAATTTATTTTGGTCATTTATTAATTGGTCCAACTTTTACCACAATTTTTATTGTTTATGAATAAAGCCGATGAGGATCTTTGTCACTGACATGAATATGCAGAGATTAAGTAGCATGTCTCCACCACTGCCATCTCTGCAGCAATGCAGTCCAATCCAACCCACAGCTTTTGCTGACGCCGCCGCCGCCGCCACCACCACCGCTACTCCTACTACCTCCTTTGCTACAGCAAATAACTATCCTCTTATTGATAATTCAACTTCACTTTTACTTCAAGGAACGAGGCCTTCTGCCTTCACTACTGAGGTATACATTTTTTACCCTTCACCTACAGTTAAAGGAGATTTTTAGATGATTGCTAAGGACATTTTTCTAACAATGACAAACACATCATTTTCAGGATAGTTGTAACCTAATGTGGGATGTGGATGAGCGAAGACAAAAGTTTCTTAGTCCATCTGGGCTCACCAGCAACCTGTGTTCTTTCCATTAAATAGATACCAAGAGCTGCCCTACAAACATCTGGTAAGCCCTCATGTCCTGTCTCATGTAGCAATCACAAAATAAATAAATGCTACTAGTAATTGACTAAAGCATCCTGAATATATATATATATATATATATATATATATATATATATATATATATATATATATATATATATTCAGGATGCTTTAGTCAATTACTAGTAGCATTTATTTATTTATATATATTATAGCATGCTCCTTATTAAATTTATTCATGGATTAATTAATTCTTAAATTTGATCCTGCGACTTTTGTTCCTCCTGTGAATCTATCTTTCCAGGTTGCAAGGAGATGTCAAAGCCATAAAAAAAAAAAAAAACTAACCAGGGGAAACTAAGAAATCAACAGGAAGAGATGAAAAACTCAAAGCAAAGCTGCATTGGTTCGAGCATAAGTTCCAATGGAAGAATTCAGGCTTGCTTCTTCACTTATTTAAAGCTCTGGTTCCAAGTCCAATAGAATGAAAGTGGCATCTAAAACATGAATAAAGGGCAGCAACACCAATGGATGAAGAGCACAAAGAGACATGTAGAACCGACCAAATAAGACCAGATCTTTTCGTAGATCCCTTGTTCCTGTCCATTTTGAACCCTTAAAGTCTTGCTCGCACAAATTCCAAAGACCCCTTTATGGTGGTTAAGCCCTAGCTAGACACTTTTTTCCATGTAGTTCATAATAAACAGTACTGATTGAATTATTGTGGTTAATCTTCAGTCATTCTGTTATTACAGTTATTTTTACTGTTTCTTCCCTCCTCTTTCATGGAAAGAGAGAGCGTGAATGAGAGGTTAAAATGACTAGATAAAAGATGCTGTTACTGTAATTGACACGACTAGTACTTATGCATCTGTTCTTGTTATCGTTGGCTTTAATTTGTGTAGTTGGAATCTTCTGAACGTGTTTTGGCATTTTATGTGTTGAGCTGTCTGAGGTGAACTGAACTCCTCACCCATCTTTCTTATGACACGGTTGTGGACAGATCTTTTAACTCTATGGACTTCTATTTCCTTAAAATCTTGTACAGAAGCATTAAGCAACTTCTTCGATACTGTTACTTCTCCCTCGCAAGTTTCATCTTAACAGTGCTAATACATGAGTGTTGTTCCCAGAACAGTGTCAGAAAGAGGAAGAAATCAAAATACAAGGATATTACGAACATTAAAAATTAAAAGATTTTGGTCAAATTTGGCTGAGAATAGCCAAACCATCAATTTCTATAGTTATTATCTAGCTAGCATTGATGATGTGCACAGATGTGCATGCATTTGATCTCAAAAGCAACGGTCTAGATCAACTGCGCAGTGAAGCATTTATCTGGGTCCATTCTGCTGCTATTTTTGTAATTAAAAGAAGGTCAAATTTACCAGGTTATCAAAATGATACATTCCTTCTAATGTAAAAGAGTTAGGTTCAACTTTATACGAAAAATTGAGCTATACAAGCTACCTTCTCAATAAATTAGAAATCAACCAATTGTTCTATTCTAAAGTAACAGCTAGCCAGTAATGATAATTGATGGAGTTGGAAAAACTTTGGATAAAAATTTGATTTCTCATGGTTATGTCCTACATTGATATTATTGTGACAATTGTGACTGTGCTTAACCATGGATCTACAAGTTCTATATTAAAACAGGAGAATCAACAAGTAAAAGAAAAGTATAGTGTATATAAAAAGAAATAGAAGAGAAATGCATGTATGAAGAGAAAAAGTGTAGGGAATAGGCCTAGAATAACATGGTTGACTTTTATGGTTGGTTGTTATGATTTAGGATGGCATAATTGGTTTTTATAGCTTAGAATGACATGATTGATTAACTTTTATAGCCTCATGTCTAGAATGTGAGTGTAGCTTGGTTTTCAATGGCTAAGTGGAGTTCTCGTAAAGGACTATATCTGGAATTTGCCTAGTGATTATATATATTATACACATAGATATTGAAATTTTTGCATGGAAAAGGAGAATGTATCATTTTTTTTTTTTATAATCATCGAGAGTATATTGAAAAGGCCATAAAGCGAATAGCCAAAGAAAAATACAAGAGATAAAAAAAAAAAACTGATCTACTACAGCAAACAACAAGAAGACTACCTAAGATTTCTTATTACACCATAATTTGATGCCATTAGGAGATCTTAAGAGGTCATTTCCTGTGTAATTGAAGTTTGAATCTTGAGAATGCAACCAAATAGCAACCCGATGAAGGATGATGGAAAAACAATCAAACAAGTTTATAGTTCCCTCCTCAAAAACA
>Ga0325411_1002073_pt1 | contig 22503 bp, 11 predicted proteins | sample PopdelMetagenome_13_FD_206181 | JGI IMG/M metagenome (GOLD analysis project Ga0325411, IMG submission 206181) | Populus deltoides microbial communities from Bellville, Georgia, United States - Xylem-PdIQD-R4 | ecosystem: Host-associated > Plants > Phyllosphere > Stem > Wood/Secondary xylem... | reverse complement strand
TTTTTTTTTTTATACCAATTGTAGCATTAAATTATATTATTATATTGAAGATTCAATTACTAATTTTTAAATTTTTCACAATTAAGCTGGAATTCAGGTCACCATAAATCTTGTTTATTGTAATCTTAAAGTATTGTTCTGATAGTTCAAAGAAATTTATTTCTGGAAAATTTAAAATTGCGATGAAGATTATTTTTAAAGTATTTTTTATTTAAAAATATATTAAAATAATATTTTTTATTTTTAACTTTAACAAATCAAAAATATATAAAAATATAAAAAATTAATTTAAATAAAAAAATTAAATTTTGACCCACTTTCATTTGAGCCGCAATCACAAATGAAGTTATAATCTATTAGGTAAGAATTTTGAAATTATAAGAATTTATTCTTCTAAATGCACTGAATACATTAGGGGATGATGAGTCATTAAGATGGATGGTTAAAAAAGATTAAGAAAAAATTACTTTGACCATAGTATAATTTAGTTGTTTTTACTTTTACTCTACATGTTTTGAAAAATTATAATTTAAACCATTAATAAATATAAAATAGACTAAACTATACAAAAAATTAGGATGTAAACCATACAACCGCTATAAAATTTAGGGTATAAATTGTAATTTTTTAAAATATAAGGGGTAAGTGTAAAACCAACCAAACTAAAGGATAGCTAGGATAGTTTCTTCAAAAATTAATTTTAATTCATGAATAAATTAGTTTGAGAATACCGTTCATGCACCTTGAAAAAATAATTGTTTATTATTCACTTTGCTATGTTACTATGAAATTGTATATTATATAAGAGGATAGGTTTATCTTGTATACTTAGCGTTAGTAGGGTAATTGAAATTATATTTCTTAAAAATTTAAATTTTTTTATTTAAAATAATTTTTTAAATTATTTTAATATACTGATGCTAAAAATAATTTTTTAAAAATAAAATAAAAATTTTTTTGATACATTAACAATTACCATGCTGTCAAACAATATCTTATTTTTATTTTTTACCGTTTGACGGCTTTGATTAAGAAAATTACTTCTCATGAAGGGGAGATCTTTTCCATGGTAACAAGGGAGGAGTTGCATGTAGCGTGTTTCGCAGTGTGGTTGCAGGTGTTTTTCAAATAATTTTTTATGCTAAAATGCATGTTAATGATTTTTTTTATTTTTTAAAAATTATTTTTGATATCAGCACATTAAAACGATCCAAAACGTACAAACCATATTAAATTTTAATTAAAAAAAATTAAATTTTTTAGAAATACAACCATTACCGTATTCCCAAACATTCCTAAAAAAAACTATAATAAAAGGATATACGCTACAATATGAGAAGGATTATTGATGATCGATGCTTTATCATTGACTTCTTCGTCACTGAAAAATATGAAAATTGTGTTCTCATAATGGGAGGTAAAAAGTGTATAGACTTTTGTTCAAGTGCCTTTTTAAAGTGATTTAAATTGTAATTTTTTTAAAAGTGCTTTTTTATTTAATAATATATTAAATTATTATTTTTTATATTTTTATTTTACATTAAAATCATCACAAAGCATTAAAAAATTGTTAATTTATTTTTTTCAAGTTAAATTTATTTTTAAAATACAATTCTAAATGCAAAATGCAAAAACAAGCGGTGGTTCCAACATTCTATCCAAAATAATGTAAATAATTAACTCATGTTATTTATAAAGTCCAATTTAAAACTTAATTTTAAGTTTTTAAAATATTATTATGATGATTAAAAAAATTATATTTTCTTACTAGACTTTTTATGTTTGAAAAAATGAAATTAAGATTTAAAAAATTCTATTTTTTTAATATTAACATGAAAAATATATTATAAGATCATTATTGTTAAAACAACAAAATTTATTCACAGTATAGTAAAATAGTTATTATAATTGTAAAACTTGATTTATAAATTGACCTAGAGTAGGATCTAAACCACAAATTAAAAGGATCGACATGAATAAACTTAAAAAAATTTAATAGGATCAAAACTTTATTATTTTAATAAAAAAAGAATAAGATTTTAACTATGTTCGGCCGAATAAACTAAATTAGCAAGTCTAACACTTTTTTTTTTTAATTACCAAGTTAGTTAATTTTTTTATTTTTTATTTTTTTAAAAAAAAATCAGCCAGGAGCCGGTTTAACTTGGTCAGCCGGTCCCCGTTTTGCAACTATAATCGGTACAAGAATACCCGACGGCTGGAAGGGGAAAAAAGTTACATGTTCAGCGACACCGTTCCTCTAAAAACCGGCCCCTCAATCACGAATCACCGAATCAAATAGCTGTTGAGTCTGTTTTCTTGAATTCAAAACTAAGAAAACCACAGACATCAAAAGTACTCATCAGTTCCCACGAACATTGTAAGATTTGCATCAAATTCCTCTCTTTCATGTCATGTCATGTCTCTTCTCACGAGTTTCAAGGCCTTGAAAGAAATCCTTAAACCCTGCTCAAATCTTTCAACAACAACAACATCATCATCATCATCCTCTTCTTCTTTAACACAGCCATCATTCTCCCAAGAACCAGAACCAGCACTAACCATCTCAAGAAAGCCACCAAAATCCTCTCTTTCAAAGCAACTCCAACGTCTTGGAGAACCTTTTCGTCCTTTATCACAACAGAATGGCTCACTAAATGCAAGAACTCAACAACCCCAGAATTCACAAGGGCTTAGAAATGAAGCCCAAGTTGTAAAATTTGAAGATAGGCAGGAAGAAGAGGAGAAGGAGAGGGAGTTTGAGGATCTTGGGAGAACTAAATTGGGTCAGTTTCAGTTTGAACATACTGGACCCTTTGAGCCACTAGTCCTTTCTTTGCTTGGAGAGGTTCCTGTCACACGGGTAATTGATAATTATGCATTTTATGCTTCGAATTGTTTTGACCCAGTTGTTTATTTCTTTTGTAATTGCAGTTCTGGGTTCAAGTTTTGTTTTTGTGTTGGAAAGTATGTGTCTTTTTGTTGTTTGAATTAGAAAGTTCACTTTTTTCCATGTTAAGGAGTTGTTTCTTCTTTTAGAAGTATGTTATGTGTAGTGCAATTGTTACAGAATTTGATTAACTTTGGAGAAGAGTAAATTTTGAATTGTAATAGCAAAATTGGATTATAGAAGTTAAGAACACGTAAAAAACTTGCTTAATTTACATTTAAGAAACACACACACACACACAGAGAATAGAGAGTTCTTTAATTTTTGGGAATCTGTGGATGATTTTTTTTTTCTGCTAATTTTGATTGCAGGTTCCTGCTTCTATTAACTGCAGGTTGCTTGAACATCAAAGGGAGGGAGTAAAATTTTTATATAAGCTATACCTAGACAACCATGGAGGTGTTCTTGGTGATGACATGTCAGTATATTTGTTGTGTTGAAATATGTGATTTCTTGATAAGTTTTGTATTTCATATGTGACAATTTTACTCTCAGATGATTATGTATGACCCATTTTGACAACAATTTACAGTTCTTGTCAGACACTGAAAGTGTTTTCTTGCTTGAGTCGTTTATCACTTGTAGATATTTGACCAACAATAATGGCATTTTCTTGTTAAGCTAATTTTGAGTTTATGCATGTATGGAGTATGCATTTACGAATTTACATATTATTCCTTGTATGAATACTCCTGAATTTTCTGGTGGGCTGATATCTGTTGACTTTGTTTTTGAAAAAATGGATCAGGGGACTAGGCAAGACCATCCAGACAATTGCTTTCCTGGCTGCTATCTTTGAAAAAGATGAAGAATCCGGTGAGTCCATAACATTAAAGGGAAACCAAGTAGGTAAAAAAGGCCCTGTCCTTATAATTTGCCCCACTTCTGTTATCCACAATTGGGAAAGTGAATTCTCTAGATGGGCAAGCTTTAGTGTTTCTCTTTACCACGGGACAAACCGTGATTTGATACTTGAGAAACTAAAAGCTGGTGGAGTTGAGATACTGATTACCAGTTTTGACACGTACAGAATTCATGGCAGCATTTTGTCAGAGGTGGATTGGGAGGTTGTGATTGTTGATGAGGCGCATCGGCTTAAAAATGAAAAGTCAAAATTATATCTAGCATGTTTAGAAATTAAAACGAGAAAACGTATTGGTCTCACAGGAACTGTTATGCAGAATAAAATTATGGAGCTGTTTAATCTCCTTGATTGGGTTGCTCCCGGGTCTCTGGGATCAAGGGAACACTTTCGAGAGTTTTATGATGAACCTCTCAAGCATGGCCAAAGGTCAACTGCACCTGAAAGTTTTGTACGGAAAGCTGATACGCGCAAAGAGCACCTAGTGTCAGTTCTTCGTAAGTACATGCTTAGAAGGACAAAGGAGGAGACCATTGGACATCTTATGATGGGAAAGGAAGACAACGTTGTGTTCTGTTCCATGAGTGAATTGCAAAAGCGGGTTTATAGGAGCATGTTGCAACTGCCAGACATCCAGTGCCTTGTAAATAAGGATCTTCCATGTAGTTGTGGCAGCCCTCTAAAACAGGTGGAATGCTGCAAAAGGATTGTGCCAGATGGAATTATATGGCCCTACCTTCATAGGGATAACCCTGAAGGTTGTGATTCGTGCCCCTATTGCCTTGTTCTTCCTTGCCTTGTGAAACTCCAACAGGTGAAAGGGTTTTTCTGTTTTCTATTTCTTGTTTTGTGATGAGTGATCGTTGGAAAGTAGACTTCCTGTCTATTTCCTCATACTCACTTTTGGATCCAACTAACAGATAAGCAATCACCTCGAGCTGATTAAGCCTAACCCTAGGGATGAACCGGATAAACAGAAGAAGGATGCAGAGTTTGCCTCTGCTGTCTTTGGTGCTGATGTAGATTTGGTGGGAGGAAATGCCCAAAGTGAAAATTTTATGGGCTTGAGCGATGTCAAACATTGTGGGAAAATGCAAGCATTAGAAAAGTTAATGTTTTCCTGGGCTTCACGAGGTGACAAAATTCTTCTCTTCAGCTATTCTGTCAGGTAATGCTTCATAACTTTGCAGACCTGCCTGTGGTGCGACTATTTATTTTTCTCGTTATACTAGATGTTTCTCTCATAGTGACATAATAAATTTGATCAACACATGTTTTTTTCCGTTCAGAAATTCAATATATAAATCTAAGAAAATAAATTTTTTCATCTTGCCCGTTGATGTATATTATTCTGTCATGAAGTGACTGTTTATGTAGTTAATATTTGATTTTGTAGAATAGCTGTAATAAATGATTTTCATAACTCCTATTGTTCAAGCATCCTGGTTTTACCACTTCTAAAGTTAAACTCTTTTTTTCCAGGATGCTGGACATACTGGAAAAATTTCTGATACGCAAAGGGCATAGCTTCTCGAGACTTGATGGTTCTACTCCAACTAACTTGCGTCAATCTTTGGTTGATGACTTCAACTCTAGTCCAAGCAAACAGGTAGCTTTCAAGTAAAAAGATGACTAAAAAGTTTGTTCCCCAAATTTCTTGCAACTTTAATCTTTTTCTTTTTTCAGGTGTTCCTTATATCAACTCGAGCTGGTGGGCTTGGATTGAATCTTGTCAGCGCAAATCGCGTAGTTATATTTGATCCAAACTGGAATCCTGCCCAAGACTTGCAGGCCCAAGACAGGTCGTTTCGTTTTGGACAGAAGCGGCATGTTGTGGTTTTCCGCCTTCTTGCAGCTGGTTCTTTTGAGGAACTTGTTTATTCCCGTCAAGTGTACAAACAGCAGCTGTCAAATATTGCTGTTTCAGGGAAGATAGAAAACCGCTATTTTGAAGGCGTTCAGGTACCCTTTTTTCAATGGAAGGGCTGGTGTGTGGGTCTCATATTTCCTTGGGGTTTTTCTATTTGTACTGAAAAATTCAGAGTTTCTCCCTTTGTTTTGTTGGGATTTTCAGGATTGCAAAGAATTTCAGGGTGAGCTTTTTGGTATCTGCAATCTGTTCCGTGATCTATCTGATAAGCTTTTTACCAGTGAAATCATTGAACTACATGAGAAACAGGGAAAGGGTGATGGACAATGCTCTACTACAATGCAAGAGTTGCCTGAACTTGGGACCTGTTTCCTTCATCCTGACCAAGCAGCTGTAACAACTTCATCAGCAAGCGAAACCAGTGACAATGGGAATCATGAGAGTGTTACAAGGAAGAAACCTGTTCTTGAAGAGTTAGGTAAGTATATTTATTTGTATCTTCTTCTACTTATCATTTGTTTTCTTCAGATTGGTTAATATTCAAATGCACTGCATCAATCTATACCTCAAAATGTTGTTATAAAGTTTTACACTTAAATTCACATGGTATTAGATACTACTGCACAATTTAGCAGTCATTTTCATTCAGCAGTGATTTTTCTATGAGAATATTTTGGCATAAGAATAAAGCTATCTGTAAAAAGGTGCAAGTTTTGCTGCAATTGAGGTAGATAAGAATTTGCTAAGATGGATTTGTCATAAATGGCCATTGATTCAAGTTTTTTAACTGATATAGTTCTTAGATAAGAACTAAAATAAACCGATAAAACAAAAAAATAAACTAGAAGATAGTATGTAAGGGATGAAGGTAGCCAGCCGCAAAAGTTTTGAGTGTTTTGTATCCGGAGAATTTCCTATTTTACTACTAGATAGCTTGCGGATTTTTTAAAGAATGTGCACGTACACATGCATGTGAGAGAGAGAGATGGTACAAGCTGTTCAATGCGATATAATTTCCTTGCTGTTCAGGTATTCTTTACACTCATCGGAACGAGGACATTGTCAATATTGGACCTGGAATTAGAAAGAACACAGAAGAAAGCATCCCTGGTAAAGATAGCATAAACAACCCTCCTTTTAAGCGGCAAAGGAAACCAGATGATGTAGGTGGGAAAAGGAATGATTTGCCATCCAAGGATTGGAAAAAGATCCAATATAGTCTCCTTGCTCAGTTCATGGGAATGGGGGAGGTTGAATTTAGCAAATGGGTTCTATCAGCAACCACTTCAGAGAGAGAAAATGCGCTTCGGGACTACAAGAAGAGGAAGGAGAAGATGCCTGATGGTTGAAAATAGCAAAATAGCTTCCCTTGTAAATTTCTACTCTCTGCATATTTTAGCAATATTGTACAGGTAGATAGATGTAAAGGAAGAAAAGGATGGTGGAAGTGAAAAGGCATTGTTTCATTTCCGCCCTCTGTATTAGCTGTTAGGTTGCCATCAATTAAATATATTAAAAGTTAAATAATGAGAAATTGGTGGCATTTCTAGCTTCCTTCCAAAGACAATAGATTCAGAAGATATGATTGACTTGTGTTTCAAGAGATTTGTATGGGATTTTGGGATCCTGGGTTGATTTTAAAATTTGTCCAACTGGCAGATGTGATTGTCCATCCAATTTCAGCAGAGGAATTGAAGGAAAACCTAACAACCAGGTAATTTACTTTCTTAAGTAAGGTTTGTTGGACAGGGAACAGCAAGGCAAGGGGGCATGAGAAAGCTAGGCCATCACCATTAGGCACCTTCCATTAGACCAGTCATTGGTATGACGATCAATATTACACTATACCAGTCATTAGTATGACAAAAAACAAAAACAGAATTCCATTAGACACAGCATAGCGTTCATAGACTAGCCAGAAGCATGAGGCATCTATAAACACATCAATATTGTACTACACTATCAACAGCACTTCAACTTGCCTCTGGTTTCCGGTGCCGATGACCCATGTCATGTTGCCAACTAGAACAAAATATACCAGCGGAGAGCAGAGGGGTCACACGAGAAGTCTTTCACGCAAATATCAAATACATGCAAGGATGGATTCTGTTTGGACCATTAATGTTGTTCTAGCTTAACACAAGCGGATCTCCAAAAACTGCTCAAAGACAGAATATGCGTGTGGTTTCTCAATTTACACATTTCTATAACAATGGCAGCTAAGATCTCCGTATCTTGAATCTGGAAACTGGCTTTGAAGGTTGAGAGCTGGATGACTGCAAAGTTCAATAACAATTGTGATCGGTAGATAATGGCTTGTCGTACAGCATTGTTATCCAAATAGATCAACAATACCTGTGATGAAACGGCATCTTGTCCTGATGTTGGTAAGTTGTATGTGCGCTCCACAACAGAACCTGTAAAGGCCTGTACAGTAGATGAATGATCAATTAGGGCTACATAACTACTAACTACAGTTCACTTCAACCAACTGACAAGTTAACTGTAAACAAACCTTGGAACTGTCAAATGCTGGTTTTGAAGCCTGCAGGTGTGTTTGATGGAAAAAACACATTAAGCAATTATGATTAAAAACAATGAAAAGACACTTGATAGGGTGTTATTATGAACCAATTAGTGACACTCATGATCATCACACCCCACCCCCCCCCCCCCCCCCACAACCCCACTTCTCACAAACACACACACACACACACATTTTAAGAAAGAAAGAAACATACCTGGGACGAAGTCACAGCCTGTTGTTGTGAATTTTTGGGAATAGTGTCAGCTCTCTCCACAATGGAACCTATGATAGCCTGCATAGTAAATAGTAAGTAGTGATAATTAGCGAGGTCAGCTAATAATCAATTTGTGTTCATTTTAACTAATCGATGAGACAAGGATTGCAATTGCAAAAGGATACCTTGGAACTGTCAAATGCTGGTTCTGAAGCCTGCATGCGTATTTGAGGGGGAAGGGGGAGACATATTAAGCAGTTCAGATTCAGATTCGTGAGCATTATCATGGATCAGTTGATGCCCGTCTGCCCAGTGCCAACCAAAAAACATATTAAGAAAGGAAGTCTATACCTGTGATGAAGTCACAGCCTGTTGTCTGGAATTTGTTGAAACAGTGTCAGCACTCTCCGCAATTGAGCCTGTGAAAGCCTGCACAGTAAATAGTGTGTAATAACTAGAAGATGCCAGCTAATAATCAAACACTATTCATTTCAACCAATCAACTAGACATGGTTCAGAGATGCAAAAACATACCTTGGAACCATTGAATCCTGATTTTGGAGTCTGCATGAACACCTATGAGAAAGAAAATAAAGATGCGTTGTTAACAAGACTGTATATGCAAAACTGGGAATGCATATTATTGTGGAAACAGCATTTTTGTTGGGACAATCAAATTTCTTTTTTTGTTCCCTCCCAGAAAAATGCTTGCTGAAAAATGTCCATTAACAATATGACATGCAAATTGTTCTAATCCCACAAGACCGTTGCAACATTAGCCTTGCAATTCTAGCATTTGCACTAGCATAAATCATCTTCCTATCAAACTTTACACAACAAACATAAAAAAGCAAGGTTTCACTGAGAGAGAGCATCCATGAAATGTTTTCACCATTTAGAGAGATGTGAAAAAAAAGTGGTTTCAATGGAAAAAGGTGTCTCACCGCCTCTTCCTAAAATATTTGAAAACCATAAACTTCAAAACAAGAAGTCAATGGTTGAGAGATTTCTCATAGCGCACCAGAGCCGCATACCCCATATAGAATAATCACACTTCACGTAATACTAACTTACAAGAAAGAAAGAGGAAAGGACTTTATCTCTTACATTTGATGTATCAGTAATACTTTGTTGAGGAAGATACTTATTTGATAATGCTTCGGCAGTTGTCTGCTGCAGTGGTTTCCTTATCTGTAATTCATATTAGTCAAGTGATTGAACTACACTCGTATTTAGCTAATGAAACATGGCAACAATATCATTGAGTAATTAATTCATCAAAGCCAGATACTAACACTTACCTCTGAATAAATCTGATGCGGAAATTGATTGAATTTAGCTTTAGGTTGTGTGTTATCATGGTTTTCACTATTACTTTCGGCTGCATCAGTTTGCTCATCCGTATCACTCTCATCGTCGTTTTCAGCTGCATCAGGTTGCTCAACAGCACTCTCATCATCATCTTCAGCATCCACTTCTTCATCTTCAGCTTCTAGTTCTTCTTTCTCCAGCTCATCCAACCTAGACATTATGCGGGCATATTCATCATCTTCAAATGCAACTTTTTTGTCATTATTCTTGTCATCTGCGTCATGAAAAGAAAAGTTGATATCTCAAATTTAGAATGGTGAATCGGTGATTGAATGTGATCTATTACAAATCATCAAAACAACAGCAGGAAATCTTTTAAACTGTAAGTATAAATTCTTGTGTAGAAAGCATGAGTTCCGTGTGCCAACAGAAAGCAGAAGCAACATATAACTTGAAAGTTACATGGACCAGACAATAGTAATATATCAGTTCCAAGGTGATCCAAAACATGAGAATTTATCTTGTATGCCTAAAAAACTTTAACTTGCATTTGTCACTCCACCGAAACAAAGCTACTGATGAAAAGGTTGAGAGGCAAGAGACTTGCCTGATTTGGAATATTTTTCCCAAGAATTTTCCTCCACGTAATCTTCCCTTATTTCCACAAGACCCTCCTTTTGCACATATTGAAAAAAAAAAAAAAGAAGCAATTAACAAGTAGCATAGAAGATATACACATGTTCTAAAAATGGAATAAAAAATAGCATACAAATCTATGAGTTTGCTCCAAACAGATATTGGTAGAAAATGGAAAAACTGATGCTGTCGTAATGTTTAGAATAAAATGCACACAAATGCAACACCTGTATCTTTCTTTCAAAAACCAACCATATCAAAAGAACACTTTACAGACTAGCTACCCTAAAATGAAATATTTTGGAGCACATTTGTATAGGATGACAATAAAGTATTCAAAATGTTCAGAAAGATCATGTACTGTAAAATCTATTCATGGTTCTTTCAATTACAAGCATGGATTAAGCCTCATAAAAAAAATAATGAAATTCTGCAAAACCTACAGCAGCCTCAGAAGCCGTAACATCAAAAAATGAAGCCTCGGCTTTAAGATCCTTCATATTTGCCATAAGAGATTCAACTTGAGAATCCAAAGCTTTCCCTCTCCTTGTCAAAATCTCCACAGTTTGCTTAGCTGTTCTTTCAGCATAATAACCATCTCCTAAAAGAACCTTCACACAAAAACAACACATAACCATCACCTCTAAATTCCCAATTTTCATAAACAAAAAAATGGTCTTCCTCTAATCATCTATTTCAACCAAAAAATACGAAAGGATTCTCTTCTAACCCTCTGATTCAAGTAAAATCCGCATAAAACTACAACAGGGTTCTCTTATTATCATCCAATTCAACAAAATTCTCCATTATCTACAAAGCAAAAAAAAAAAAAAAAGCTTTGCTTACCATGAACTCATTAGTGTGTATCAATCTACCAGGAAAAAACGCAGCTTTCCCAAATGGCACCTATAAAAAAACAATCCCACAACAAAAACAACATTAACTACACAAGAAACTAAAAGATTGTTCACTCTCTTTCATTTCAAAAAAAAGTTCCTCTTCTTTTTTGTTTTTGAAGGGAAAGAAAACAAGAAACGGAAAAGAACCCACACAAAAAACTATTGATTATTAAGTGATTAGTGATACTTGCTTACCATGATATCATGATTAAGTTCATCAGGTAATCTAGAGACAAGGTTAATAAGATTGGTGTTTTCAGTAACATATTCTTTGATACAGTCTAACTCTTTTTGCTTCTCTCCAATCTTCTCTTCAACTCGTTTCGCTGCCTTTTGTGCTTCGTTCACTGGAAACATTGACGCTAATGGCGTCACTGTTCCCTTCCCTCCTGCTGCTGCCTGTTCCATTTTTTTTTAAGAGAAATCAAGCAGGAGGGAGGAGAGTTTAAAGGGGAAGGGTTTTGCAGGGGAAAGCGAGCTTGCAACGCTGCGTTTTATTTATGAAAGCAAACCTTTTTTCCCTAATTTTTCCACCCAATTTCTTTTCCACGTGATCAACTTATATATCTGGTAGGCATAATTAAAAAAACCGACCAACCAATTAAATTAAAAAAACTGAATTAATACAAAAAACTAAATAAATCAATTTTAAAAAAAAACCACCCAATCTAATTTGGTTTCAATTTAAAAAAGTTTAAACCGATTGAACCAGATCAAACCAAACCGATTTAATTGAATTTTAAAAAAAATATAAAAGAAAACATCTTAAACTTAAATACCCTAACCCTACCTTTCCAGTCGCCCCACCTCTCCCTCCCCTCCTCCCTTCCTTTTCCAGTCGCCCCACCCCTCTCTCCCTCCCACTCCCTCTTCTATGTGCTCTTTTCTCTCATATTGTTGTCTTTCTACTCTCTGCTTTAGTTTCTGACAGAAAACTTGGATAAAATCCTTTTTTTTATTTTATTAACATGTAGCTGTGCTAGTGAGGTCCCGGTATTTAGCCCAGTAGTTTGTGAGATGCTATTGGAATCTTTGTTAACATGTAGATGTGTTAACTTGGATAAATTTAGTGTCTTTGATTTGGTTAAAGGAGGTCTTTCAAATCTCAACTGAAGGGCCCGAAATTCAAAGTTTTTAACAAGGATTTTATCCAAGTTTTCTCTTATTTAATTGGTTTTGGTTTTCTGGTTTTTAATGCTAAAAAACCAAATCGAACAAAACCGGTTTGGTTTGAACCAGTTCTCGGTTCGGTCCGGGTTATATTAACAAGGAATACTATTTTCCAGTTTAGTTAAATTTTTAGGTTAAAACCGGACCGAACCAGACCGTAAACACCCCTAATATTTAGTTTTAAAATCTGGAATAGCTTGACAGGTCACCTTGGTATATAGTTGATCCAGGATTTGAAAAAGTTCAGGTTCAAGAAAGAAATTTTAGTTAACTTAATCAAAAACTTGGATTAACCTAGTGATCTTGTTGACTAAAGCTTAACCCGATCAAAATTCAACTACTAGCTCATTGTTTACTAAAAAAACATAGTTAAAATAATATTGTTTTGATTTAAAAAAAAAATTAAGTCAACCCTTCCAATAGATAACATTAGCTCTCTCTAGATCGAGTTTTAAAACTATACTTATATATATTAAAAAAGAAAAATAAAAAGTCTTTAATGTGTAGGGGTAAGTTTGAAAATATATGGAAATTACAAGGATAATATTATATTAAATTTTAGAATAGATACATAAATAGAATATTCTTCAACTTATGAAAAATTGTCTTTGTATTATCATATAGGATTTAAATTTTAGAATATGTTGTATAAGATAGTAGCGTAAAGATATTGACGGATATGTATAAAATAGACACGAAAAAACCTCCAAAATAGACTTAAAACATTCCTCTAAAATAAACTCAACAAGAACATTCATTAGACTCAAGCTTGGTATCTTGAGCCTAAAGTACAATAGGGAGGGGTAATAAAAGTGGGCTCGGGTGTGGTAGCTCGGCCCCAACTCCCTAAAAGGCATGAGCTCAGGTAAGAAGCCCGAGCCTATAAAGGGGTCACGTCATGCTTGGTGTACACCCATTTTAGGCATGCTGTCACGCCTAGCGCATAAGTGACATGCCCAACACCCTTGATATAGTTCCTTAATATTTTATATTAATCTAATACATATTATTTTAATTAGAATAAAACTTAAAATATCACAAGAGTAAAATTATATTCCAGCATCTCTTCTCCATAAAAAGATAAGATTTATGGGTTATAAATATACTATGAATCTTTCAAGTCAAAAGTTCACATTCTCTTCATTTTCTACTACATATATATTTTCAAAGCATTTCTCTCTAGAATATTATTGTACTTTCTCTTTCTATAAAGTTATTGATTTTATCATCAGAGAGTCTCCATGTTCATTAAAGGAGACCTTTTGCAGATACTGGTTACCGGTCACCTGACTTACCAGACATCAACTGCTATCTATTCCAACCCCATAAGCTTTTCATATCAATTCACTAGATACCTTAACTATGGAGAATGAATCAAATTGTTTGAACTAAGAGATCAATTAATTATCCAACAAATCACTTTATTTTTAAGCACCTTGAATTTTGTGACTTATCAAATATCATATTAAAATTTTAAGAGAAATGACTATATTTAATTTGTAAGAGTTGATTTTGAAATTTCAATGCTTGAAAAAACAACAACTTGATTCAGCAACCTTGATCATAAGACTGAGATGACCCTGCAAAATAAAAAAAATAACTTGAACAAAATTCTTAACTATCAAAAAAGAAAAAAAGAGAACAAATAGTAATTAAAACAATGAGGCTCAAAACTAGTATAAAAACTAATAAAAGAAAATAATAAGACACTTTATCAAGAAATAAAAAAAATGAGCAATTAAAAGAATAAGGATCAAAATTGAAGAAAAAGTAAATGAAATAAAATATTGAGAGATAAAATTGAAAGAAAAAACAAATTAGAAAAAGGATAAAACAGAGCAATTGAAAGAATGAAGACCAAAATTATATAAAAAAAACAAATAAAATAAAATGTTTTAAGAAAAGGATAAAAGAGTAATTAAAAGAATGATAACTAAATCTAGAAACAAAAAGGAAATGAAATAAAATGTTGAGGGACAAAATTGAAAGAAAAAACAAATAAAAAAAGAATAAAAAAAACAACAATAAAAATAATGAGTGCCATATTTGATATAAAAACAAAACAAAATCAAATGGAAACGGATAAAATTTTAAAAATTAATCTAAAAAGTAATCAAAAACAAATAAAAATCAAACAAAAAAAAGAAAGAAGAGCATAATTAAAAGACAAAATAAATGGGAGGAGAATCCTGATTTAACTAACCTAACATGAATTCTAAAAAAAAAAGAGAAAAAATAGAGAAGGAGAAAAACTCAATCGTTGTTAAACTGTCATGAACACACGATAAGTTAACAGCTACACCTCCATCCAACAACACGATAATTGAGAAATTTTAGTCGTCGTATGATGTTAAACGCGCTACTTAAAAGGCATGAGTAATGTCTAATCATTGACACATGCAACGCAAGCACTAATAAATTTTTTTTATGATTATTTTTTTATTTATAAATAATAATAATTTGCTACTTATCCAAATAGAGTATATAAAAAAAATCATAACGAAAAAAACTAATAAATTATTCCTAATTAATTTGAAAATAACTTTTGGATCTCAAAAAACACCATTTTATCCTGCTAGCTGGGCAAAAACAATTGTATAAAAAAAGGCAAAATAATAATTATATTGTAGAATTACATGACGGTACCTTATAGAGTCTTTTATAATTTATAATAATGATACAAACTAACTTATTGGATGCGGCTAGATAGATACACAATAAAATTTCTCATGTTAACCCCTTCGAATGTGGTAAGAGCGTGATTCTCACCTCCCATTTTCACGCGTAGCCCGACCAGAAATCAAACAGAACACAGAGCCTTCCACCTTTTCTCTTGACCTCCATTTTACCAAAACAAAACACAAGAAATTGACATGTCAACATTTACGAAAATCTTCATCTTTGTTTCTTAATGATCGCATCTTTATCAGTCTTGCATGGTTTTTAGCTGGTGAAGGGCTGCTAAGTATTGTTTGGTGTGCGTTTGTTTAATTAATTAGAGTAGTTAGTATTTTACTGTTTGAGGGATTAATTTTTTATTAATTTCAGAAGTTTTATTTAAGTTGTTGAGCTCTCACTTTCTTGTTCAGGTTGTTTGTTAGTACTTCTCTACAAAAATGGGGGTTTGACTCCATTTGAAGCAAACCCTTTGTATGTTGTTTGTTTTACACTCATGGGTTGTTTTGGTTTTGTGACTAAGAGTCATTTTGTGGAGAAAGTTTCAGTCTTTGAACTTAATTGGAGTTGATGGTTTTTGGGTTTTTTGATATGGTTAATTCAGAGGGATTTTCGTGGAGGAGAGGGTTAGGGTTTGTGGTTTGGATTGTTTTTTGGTTATGGTTTGTGTTTTTGGGCTTGTTACAGCCTGTGGTGGGGTTAAGGCCATTGAGAGAGCGTGCTCAGTCATGGGGCGATGAGGTTTGTATTGGAATTTGATGTTTTTGTTTTTGATTGATTGTGGGTTGGATTAGATTTTGATTGGAGTTTGTTAGCAAGAATGTGAATTTGGATTCTAAAGAATGTAACTCTGATTGGTGAAGTTTGTTGTTGCTTGTGCTTTCATGGAATTTTCAATGAGATTGAGTGATGATATTTGTGTTTAGCTTTGTCGAAGTGAGCTCAATTGCTTTCTTGACGTGTAGTTTTGATGGGGTTTGACTTGTGAATTCTATTGTGCTGCATTTAGGTGTTTGTGTTAGTGTATCCTTGAAAATGATCTAAGGCAGTGAAAACAGGAAGTGACATGTTTGATAGCTTAGAATGTAATGTTGTAGTGTTGATCATCAAAAACCAATGAGTTTTTCACAGTGAAAGATGGTAAATAAGAACTAAGGTCATGTTGCGTGAGTAGGATTGGCACTTGATGTCTCAGTAATTCGTTGAGTAGAATTTATTACTTAGCATGAAATTTAGCTCAATTTGATTGCCAAGGATGCTGAAATGCAATTATTTTATATTATGACTATAATTGGTCCTAATTTTTTTCTTGTCAATGTTTTGGCTTCTCACAGTGGCTATTTATTAGAAAAGATGAAAATGATTTGGGTCCATTTTCTATGTGGAACATAACGGGAACTTACCGAGGTTTGTCTTCAGTGACTCATGCACTCACATACTTTTGAAAATTATTTGCATTCATTGATGTAGAACTTGCAGAAAAGTAATTGACTGTTTTTTCCTTCATGATGCATTCACAAAATTATAAGTTAACTTGGTTAGTTTCATAAATATATTTATCCTGTTCAGCAATGCACACTCAATTGGTTTAGGTCTTCTATGCTATCTCAGTGAACATGTTTTGGACATGTGAATTCTAGGGTCATGGAAATTTCTCGATTCTACAAATACATCTTCCAAGTTCCCGGATCTTAGGAAATCTAATGGTGATTCTGTCATTGAATTATTCAGCAGACCAACGAAGATAAATGGTGTACATTATGTTCAGGTGAGGGTTTATTTTTTTCCCAGCTAGGGTTTAAATTCTCGTATTTTCACTCCTGGGAAGAAAAATTCTTGATTGATTCAAATGTTTTTGGTTCTTCAAGGTATGGTCATGGCTTTAAGAAAGAAAACTTTTATATTTTATTGCTTGTGGTGTTGACAACAGGGTGTAATAATTTTCCATGATGTGTTCAACAATGAACACAATGTTGGTGGTGCTCAAATAAGGGTAGAAGGTGTTTATATATGGCCTTTTAGACAACTTCGAATGGTAACTAACAGGTAAATATCTAACAACATTAGAAAATGTTTTTTTCCTTGTTCTTCCCAAGTATGGACTGTCTTGTGGTTAGTAAGAGGGATGCTTGTGTAGTAAGAAGTGTAAAATTTCCTTTATGTCACTGCTTATTACAGTTGAAGGGCATGTAAGTTGCACATGCTTTGTTCAACACTACATTAAAAATTACAATTGATGATAAAATTTATCATCTTCTTCTCTGTCCTCGTTTCTGGAGATACAGAACTGTAATTTCATTTTTTTTTGTTTACTTGCATCATTTTTTGAGTTGATAGATGTCATGAGTTGGTTTGTCTGTTGCATTTTACCTCTAATAGTTTTCTTTTAATGCACTATGACAGTGGTAAAGAGGGAGAATTGAGCCAAGAAGAAGAATATATCTTATCTAATCCATATCATCTGGTAACCCTTCCCACTCAGCTTTTGTGTGATATATTTGTTATTTATATTTATTGCATAGTATTTGTCTGCAGCTCAGCTTGTCATCTTTTTTATATTGCCTTAAGTTTTTGCTGTTTGGTTATTTGCTGCCTAGTCGTTTCTTATGTGAACTTTTAGAGTACCTTAAGGATAGGCACATAACCTGTGGTATGTTTAATATCTGTATAGCTGTAGATTCATTACTTGACTGGCTGATTTTTTTGGCCTCAGAGGGAACTCGTATTATTACTTTGCACAGTTTGATATTATTCATAAAGTATATGAAGGGGGTGGGAGTGGGGATGCATGCTTGTGATGGTTTAGAAAACTGTATGCTGTTTGGGACTGGTAGTTCTTAATGCTTCACATGGTTCCAGTTAGATCCTCTTAAGCTTGGCCACAGGTTGACAAGTCTTGCAATAAGGATATATACATTGAGCAGGAAAAAGAAAGTGTCATCGTTCTATATAATCTTCTATTGTTGATGGATTCTCTGAGGTCTAACTTCTAGCCTGTGTTTGCTACTTTGTTTGAACAGCTTGGAGTATTTTCATCTCAGGTGTTCCAAGATTCTCCCCGAGATAAAATATGGAGAAGGAAAAATTGTAATGTTCTGTACCTCACTTTGCCTTTTCAAGTTTGAGCTAACATAGAAGTTTCGTAAATTTTACCTCATGATATTGCAGCACCAATATATGAGATGGAGAAGGATTGTAGTATTGAAATTGCAGCCCAAATTACACGCTTGTCATCTGCCCAAAATGGTACCTGAGTTCTCCCAGCTTTATGATTTTTTTCTTTTAACTTAATATCCTTGTGTTGTTCCCAAATAAATTTTGAAATATCTATGAATTATTTCCTTTATGTGTAGAGGTTGGTGTTGATATTGTAACATCGCTAGGACTTATTCTTGATAATTTGGAAACAATGCCTTGTACAAATCATTCTCATTTTGAGCTAGTGGAGAAGAAATTTTTACCTATTATTCTCCATGAAGTATTGAGAAAATCTAATTTAATTGATCGGTCATATTTATGGTATCCGGAGCAATTTTTTGTCTGGTTTCAACCATTCTACTTGATATTACAGACTTTTGGATAATAAAGTATTATAATAAAAATCATGTGTCTTGTTTACTAAAATCTCTGACCTCTCTTGTAGATGGAGATCGTGACCGTTTCCATATTGAAGGAATAATGGAGAGTCCTGCCACAGACAATGAAGGGGAATGCTTCTCACCTTTACTACTAAATGCTACTTCTGTGAACATTGAGGTCTACTATAACAAAGCAGTGAACTATACCTTGATGGTCACCTTTGTATCCTTTATATGTGATATATCATCAATCTTGTTGATTCATCCTAATGTTCCATTAGCTAGATTTGGGGGGATTCCTTAACATTTTGCATCAGGTCTCGTTCCTTCAAGTTCTTTTGTTGATTCGGCAAATGGAACACGGCAACACTCAATCAGTAAGACATTTTACTTTAGACATCCATTTCAATCAATGTTTTCTTTTGATTATTCTTAGCATTTAGTGGTTGATAATGGTTTTGATGTGCCTCTTATCAGGGAGCTGCCAAAGTTTCGATTTTAATGATCGGGCAGCAAGCCATCATGGATGCTTATCTTTGTCTTCTACACCTAACAGCAGGAATACTAGTTGGTACGTAAAATTCCACTTTATGCAGTTTACTAGATTGGTTTTGCTTTCAGATGCAATGGAATTTGTATATTATGTTTTGCAGGAAGCTTATTGCAATTATTTGAAAAATAGATCTGTTTAAGTAAAGGCATTAGGAATTTAGATTCGCATTGGATATATTTCAGAAAAAAATATCTCTACACTTTGTGAACACAAAAATTTGTAAGGATTCCATTTGTCTGGTGATCTACCTATATTTTAATTTTATCATGTAGCGATACTTGATGGGTATTTTCCATTTGCTGGCAAAATCATTTGCAAACTACAAAATGGACCAGTTTTTCAATTCTCTGCATTGACTCTCTTGGAAACCATCAGACTACTTGAGTGGTAGAAGAACTGCCCAATTTGTGTTCACTTCTGATACAACAATTAGTTCCCCAACCTTTCAAATTTCAAAATTGAAGTATACTAGTAGGTATCATTTGAAAAAACTCACAACCAGCAACCTGGCCTAAGTTACTCATATGTCATTTCAAAATTAAATTATACCAGTGGTTTTACTTTTCTTAATTAGTATTCTTCTGTCTCGTTGTGCATGAATTGTGCCCATTTTTTTCATGCATATGCTTATCATACCAAATCAGTGTAACTCTATTCTTGTTGTACACTGTGAAATTTAATTTGTGCGCCTACTGCACATTGTTGCTAAGCACTGGCTTGTTCTCTGTCTCTGTTAAGCAAATACTTTTGCACTTTCCTGTGCAGAATCCTTGTTTAATGCTTTTGCAACTGCCGCATTTTTCAAGTTTGTAGTCTTCTCAATTTTTGAGATGAGATATCTTCTTGCTATATGGAAGGCAAGCAGGCCTATGAATAGTGGTGAAGGTTGGGAGACAATGAGGCGTGAGCTATCAGTTCTATACAGTCGTTTCTGTAAGTACTCTTTTGGAAATCAATCTGTAGGTCGAATTCTATCTCTAGGATTCATTGGAAATGATCTGGTGTTGATTAAATACTCTAGCATGGTTCTTACTTTCAGTTACTCCTTTGAATGAGTAACCAGTTAGAAATTTTCAAAATATTCATCTCTTGATCTCCTGAATTCTTTGCCACATGCTTGCGATCATCAATTGGCTTATTATGGATTCAACTAGTTGTGTTAAAATATAAAATTCCTTCTTTTATGTCTGGTGCAATTGGATCTAACTGCTACAATTATTTGCAGATGGGATCCTGTTGGGAGGCATTCTATTTATGTACGAGTTCCATAATTATCTTCGACCCATTCTTCTCTTGATGTACTCCTTTTGGATACCTCAAATAATTACCAATGTCATTCGTGACTCAAGAAAACCTTTGCATCCTCATTACATCTTAGGCATGACTGTTACTCGTCTAGCAATCCCATTGTATATATTTGGATGTCCTTACAACTTTATGCGCATTGAGCCTGACAAGACTTGGTGTATATGTTTGAGTATATTCATTGGATTGCAAGCATCAATTCTTCTTCTTCAACACTATCTTGGGTCTCGGTGTTTCATTCCTCGACAGGTTGGTGCAGTTTTTTCTCTCCTTTTTCCCACCCAAACCCATTTTTTTTCTTTTCCAAGTTTCCAATAATTTATGACACTGATTGCTGTGTTAAGTTGGTAAATTACCTTGGTTAAACAGCCATGCAGACCTATGCTGACCAAGGGGCAGTGATTAACATAGTCACAAGTATATTATCTTTTTCTTTTCACATAAAGCATGTTGTGACTGCTTTACATCACTTTACTACGCTTGTTTGCAGATCCTACCTGAGAAATATTGCTACTATAGAAGGTTTGATAAGGATGCAAATCATGCTACAGACTGTGTCATCTGCATGACTTCCATTGATCTCACTCATCGTTCTAATGATTGCATGGTACATACCAGGATTTTCTTTTTTCTTCCACCCTTCCTTTACTTTGTTGGCACCTGCGCCTAAGCCACTAAATTGCAAATCTCTGGCAGGTAACTCCATGTGATCATTTCTTTCATTCTGGTTGTCTACAAAGGTGGATGGATATCAAGATGGAATGCCCAACTTGCCGGCGTCCACTACCACCAGCCTAGGGATATTAGTACACTCTTGTTTATATTACATAGGATTGATTGACACTGCCCAACTTGTTGATTCTGGTAATGAGCTGATGCAAAAACTTGCATTTACTAAACATTTCTGATTCCCTATTGCATCATTCCATTTTTTTTCTGAAATTATGATTGAGGTGTATTTTGGATCCTGTTTTTGATATATCTTTTGTATTTATTTTATTTCTGTTTTATTTCAGGCTGGGAAAAGCCGATATTACGCCTGATATAGAGCCATAAGCAATGCCGACGTTACCTGATGCTGCCACGCATTGTATTTGACACCACATTTTGTTAATCGTATAATGTTATCAGTACGCAGAAATTTCACAAATGCAAATTATTTTCAATTCTATAATTGGCACACAAGATTTTTTGCTCTCTTGCAAATAAATTAACCCTTGTAGCATTTATATGAATCATGAAATTGACAATAGGAAGGCAAAACGACTGATTTCCCCTGATAAAGAATTGTTGTCGATTTTTTTTCTCCGGTTATATGCATCAGTTTATTTAGGTAAATGAACGTGCCTGCCCTGATAATTTTTATCAGGATACAAGTTTTTTGGTAATCAAGCAGGAAATTTCTAAACATTGTTCATGTTGGCATGAAATGATGGATCAAATGGACACAATCAAGTCAATCCTTTTTTTTGTACTTTCTTTACAAGACTTTTGAAGAGACCATATGGTTTCTCAATGGTTTTTTCTTTAATTAGAATATAGTAGTTGTAGATGAATAATAGACATTTTTGTACGATAGTTTTGCTTCTAAAGGTTTAAAACCAACTTGTGCAACTTGTGCTATTTCTATGTAATGAAAATTCTATACCGAGAGAAGGAAGGTTTTTTCCTCAAAGCTCTTCAAGTTTATCATGGTATCAAAGCTACAATTCTAAATCATCATGTGTCTCTTGCTCTCAAACCTAGTTTAATTCTTCATCTTTTATTATTCTTTATTAGTTCTCTTGACATCATATCAGCAGACAAGTCTGATGCTTTCTTGATGCTTTCTTGATTTGGTTGAATGACAAAAATTACTTAGCCTAGGAATTCCACATCAAGCTTTTTATCAAAGCAATGGTTTGTGAGGCCATGTTGATGGCAACAACCCTACTCCTCACAAAGACAGACAA
>Ga0325411_1002070_pt1 | contig 22514 bp, 15 predicted proteins | sample PopdelMetagenome_13_FD_206181 | JGI IMG/M metagenome (GOLD analysis project Ga0325411, IMG submission 206181) | Populus deltoides microbial communities from Bellville, Georgia, United States - Xylem-PdIQD-R4 | ecosystem: Host-associated > Plants > Phyllosphere > Stem > Wood/Secondary xylem... | reverse complement strand
TTGTACAATAACATTTTTATGAAGAATATTCATGATTCTTGCAAGCTGGCAAATAAATTCTCACTACATGTATTTATTAGTGGTTTTTAAAAAAACAATATTGATAATACTTGCAAGTTTACAAATAAATTTTATATATAAATCTTTAAAAGCAAGAAAGTATGTACTTGAAATGTGAATTAGAGTGTTTTAAATTTGACACTATCATGATTGCAAAAGGTGTCAATAATTTTAAAATATTCCAATAATTCCAATAATCAAGTCATACATTTATCTTTGTTTTATAATTTAATAAGTGTTAATTTTATCGATAACTCAGGTAATTCGGATTAACATGCTATTTAATTTTCATGAAGGATAAACTATAATTAGCAATTGAATTCTAAGTAGAGGTAGATAAAAGCCTTGCAAATCAATTATAATTATCTACTAGTTTTTTTTTTTCTTGAGCAACATAATCAATAAAGATGTAGATATCAATATATTTGGTTTCAACAAACCTCTTTCTAATATTCCATTGCATCCCCTCTAGAATTAACTTGATACATTCCTACTATGTTATAACTATGGTGCTGTTGTTTTTTAGAGTTCTAAGTAAAGTGCACAACTTTCTATGGATTCTCTTATGTCTTGAAAAATCTTGGTCAAGTTAGGTAATGTTACCTCTAGTTCTATTTTGTAAAAGGAATCATGAAAATGAGTCTCTATTTCCCCTAAATTATTGATGGAATTGGATTACAATAAAAAGAAGCAATGGAAGGCATTTTGATCAATGAAAAACCAAATAGCCTTAGTTTTATTAAGGGATTGGCAACACTATCACCATATTAATAAGTGAATTGGATGATATGTTCCCTTGTTGACTCATTATCTTTTCAAGAGAGATTTGAAATAAATAATGTTAATTTCTTTAGGAATTGGATGGAGTCGATCAACCTATTCAGGGTATGAATTTAGGTTGATCATTTTCGGTTCGGTTCGGTTTGGTTTTCACTTGAAAAAAATAACCAAACCAAAATTATTATTTTTTAAAATTCAAAACCAAAACTAAATCAAAACCGGTTCAAATCGATAGATTTTGGTTCGGTTCGATTTATATTATTCAAAAACTGGTAAAATCAAGAAGAAACTTATAAGTATAAGCCTAGGAGAAGCTCATCAATCAAACTGAAGTCTATAGATCGAATCATCAGTTTCTAGACATGTAAAACAATACTTTATCCAATTTTTCCGACAAAGTGATTGAGATCAATACCACTTACAATTATTCACTCCTCTTCAGAACCTCATGATTTTTACAGTTCGTATGAACAAAAGCAAAAAATATACATACAACCATGAAGAAAAGAAAAAATGGCAGGAAAAACAAAATTCAGGAACTTATTCCAGTTTACATAGTTTAAAACCTGATTGAATTCTATTTAACATATAAGCAAAACCAAAGTTACAAATTACAACATAATGGAACATATGAAAGTTCTTAACTACATCCATGGAATAAAAACAAACCAAATTATTTGCTGATAAAAAAAAATCCTTCAAAAGTAGTTGTTGGTGGCTAACTAGAGTTTGGTGAGTGGTTGAAACAAACCAAATTATTAGAGTACAAACAATCCAAAAATTATAAACAATAAAGCATTTTATCTCAAATTTCACAACATTATAACAATTTGTCCAAAAAATAATTTGATATTAGGTCAAAAAGTGTTTACTAGAGTTGTAAGTGTTTATTGGAGTTGTTGTAATTCATAATGGCTGAGGAAGAATAAGAGAAGGCAACATGGGAAACGGAGGAAGAAAAGCTGTTGGTCGTGGTTATAGTTTGGGCTGAGATGGGTGGTTGAGGGTCATAGTTGTGTGTGTTTTCTTTGAAAAGAGAAATCATGTTGATGATGGAACTAAAGAAAAGGCTATGGTCTATAACTAGGTATAACAGTCAGTGATGCTGAGCTTGTATGATTAATGGTACGTGGCTGGGTCACGATAAAGAGAAGCTAGCGAGTAGCGTTGTGGTCGCTGATGTAGGGACTGTTGGTGGGGAGGAGAGATTGAACTCTCGACTAAGGTGGTGGTTCTTTGGTTTTGGTGGTTGGTATGGTGGAGCTCAAGAAAAATTTAGGGAAGATGGTTGTTTTTGGCTTGTGCTTAAAGGTGACAGTATTTATCTCGACTGAAAATGGAGGAGTTATTGAGTGGTGAGCTTAATAGTGAAGAAGAGGGGTTGTGTTGATATTGTGGAGAGAATGAGAGAAAGTTGAGGGAGGATGCTGGAAAATGAGAAGAAAATGGGCCTTTGTGGGGAGCTGAGATTGTGAGATGATTAACGTGGATTTGGGGAGGGGAAAATATGCTATTGTGCTAGTGGCTATTGAGCTTATTGTTTTATGTTTGTTATTGCAGGAAAGAAGGTAGGACAGTGGTTGGTGACCAGGTTTAGAAATAATAGGTCTAGGGTTTTTTTATGTATTATTTTTTGGAGAGTATATGAGTTAGAGAGAGTAATTTTTTTATATATATTTTCTTTTAGTATTTTTTTATTAACGGCCTCCCTAAAATTCCTCCTTTTCTTGTGTGTGGTACAACCAATTATTTATAGGCAAAATAATTTATCATTTTCTTCCCAATTGTTTGGTCTTCAAGTAACTAAAAAAATTCACTTTGGTCCCTTATTTTTTTTCCTTTGCATTTTTGGTCTCCCTGTCAAAATATTTTTTGTTTTTGTTTTTTTTATTGTGATATTTTTGAAAATAGACAACATCAACTCAATAAAATTGATTAATAATTTTGAAATGAGTGCGTTAGAAATCAAATGCGTCGAAAGTAAATTTTTTAATTTTTAATTTTTTTGAAAAGACACGAAAAATGCCAAAAAAACAACACAAACACATAATACACACACACACACACACTTTTTGGATATTTTTGAAACAAGAAAGAAAAAAAAAGTAAAAAATCAAGTTATAACACCTGTAATTCATACCCGCTGAGGGTGCTCTCTAATAATATGTACAGCCCTAAGTGACATTGTACCGTCTTATGGCTTTGCCGTCTTATGATAACTTACCGCCACCCAATGTCCTTTTTTGTTCTTCGAGCAGGATGATGTTTCTTTGAAAGTCTCCTGTATAGGCCCATTTAGCTTATTGGCAAAGTTAAAGAACCAACAGAAAAAAAAAGCCTCCTTTCAATGCTTTCAACACTTTTAATCAGGGTGCGACATTGCCTAAAAACCTTGATTATGGGTTCCTCATCCATTTTAAGGAACTTATTGAATGCATATAGAATGGTTCACCTATTAGGGTGGAGTTGAGCTGAACTCAGATTGTAATATGTGAACACTTCCTTTATAAAACCTTGTAAAGGAAACGACTACCCAAACTCATACATGCAAATGAGAGTTATATTGGTGACCTCTGAAACACGGTCACCATGTTTTGGTAACGAGACCACATAATCTCCTGGTTGTTGGAGATTGGCCTCATCCATTTGGTTTAGAGTTACCAAGCTCTGAACATTATCAGTTGGAGTCTTGGGCACACATTATTTCCCTTTAAGGCTTGCAACCTCTTGAGGACTTCTGTCCTCCATCCTTCTAGAAGGGGAAGGTAGAGAAGCATTGATTCTAGACTGTGGGTCAATCCTAATAGTTGATGATCTCTGGTGAGCGCTGTTATTTTCTAACGTTAAGGTAAAATCCCCTTTAGGGGATACTTCGTTCTTCTTTTTTCTAGAAGTCATTCTGAATCTTTTAAAGAAAAAAAGAAAAACTAGAAAAAAAATCATACAAGAAAATAAGATGGAGATTTGGTTTACCTAAACAAGAAAAATTCATATATGATAAAAATATCTTGTTCTTGTGTCTTGAACCTTCTAAGTTAAAGAAATAGAGAAATTTTTTAGCAGAAGTAAAAATCACAATTTAAAGTGAATGAAGGTTTTTATATATGAGCAACTCTCCTTCTCTAGCAATAAATAAAGGACAGATGACATCTCATCATAACTATAAAAAGGTTAAAAGCTAGTAAACATTCATTGCACATCGTCAAGTGATATTCCTAAGATGTTAGCTTCCTCTTCCCTTTGAAATCATTTCAAATCACCAAAGGCTTAAATGTCTCTTCTCAAAGGAAGACAAGATGTATCCTGACATATAGTCTCCCAAAACAACTCTTAAGCCTTGATACACATTAAAGGCTTGGGGGGTAACTGATAAGGTAATTAGTTTTTATATATCTTTTTTTAACTTGAAAAAGTCTATAACAAGGTGAGTTTGACGATATACAAGACCGCAAGACCCCAAAACAATTAGGTTCAGTAATCAACTGAATGCAATGTAAATTGGGTTTGATGACGTATTACATCCAAAACAATATAGGCATAGCAAAATGACAAACCTAATATATTTGAGTTCAGCAATCTACTGAACCCAAAAGAATATGGATCTGACGTTATGATAGACCCAAAACACCAGGGTTCAATGATTAGCCAAACCCAATAAAACATGTGCCTGGCAAAATATCAGACCCAACATATTTGGGTTCAACTATCATCTGAACCCAAGGAAACATAGGTCTGGCGAGATGCCAGACCCATCATACTTGGGTTCAGCTGTTAGTTGCCCAAAAAACATGAGTCTGGCAAGATACTAGACCCAACATACCTGGATTCAATCGTCAGTTGAACCCAATGAAATATGCATATGATAAAATACCAAATCCAATATTCTTGGGTTCATCAATCAACTAAACCCAAGGCAATATAACAAGTCCTAGATGAATACCTAGACTGAAAGTGTTATGAGTTTGATAAAGTGTCATGTCTTTTAACCTAGGTTAGGTTACATCTCAACTCTTGAATATCTAAGACTAAGGAATCCTACTTTTAGAACAATTACATAAATTATTTATATATGAGGCAATGATCTCCTTACACTTATAGATGTACAAAAGATATTTTAAGGGACTTACCACACTTACTATCTCAATAATAACATGCAAATGATATTTGTTTCTTATTAATGTCACCGAGAGCAAGGGGCTTTTTAAGTCCTTACCTTTTTTAAAAACAATAAGTTTCAAGGGGTATAAATACTCGCTGAACTATCTAGGTAAGAGGTTCAAAACCTTATTATTTTTTAATAGCTTGCATATATTTTAAAGTATTAACTATCATAAAATACAAAAACAAACATCACTTGTTATTGGAATTTAAGGATTTTTAAAGTTATTCATTATTTTTCTTATAAAATTACTGATTTTATTATTGAAGGTTCTTTAAGACTTTTTTATTGAAATTGTTTTTGCAGGTATTTAAAATTTTTACCATTAATTTGGTGTTTTCTAAACTTAAAAAAAAAAATTATATCCAACATCATTATTAACCATTATCTAAGAAGAACTGAATAACTTAAAACATTGAAATGAATTAAGTTGCTATTTTCAAAGTCTAAAAAATTACACACTAGACGGCCAAACGTCGCTATTTGGCCTTATATCTTCTACTTAAAATGCTAATTATTAAAGGAAAAAAAAAAGAAAAAGAAAAATAAATCTCAATCGTCCAGTCCAAATCAATCAAATTTTCTTATAGTTGACTCCCAAACCTGGCCCTTAACTTTTGGGCCGGATAATATACCCCGAAACGATTGTGATTTTTATTTCTGCATTTCTTTTCTTCAAGCAATGAACCAGAGCTTTCACTATAGTGTAAACCACTCACACAATTTCTGAAACATATTGCATAAACTCATCATCGTTTTCAAGACCAGTCATTGTGTCAGGTGACAAAACAACCTCAAGATCAACGCTCCCTTTTCCATCTCTCCCAGGAAAAGCTGATATCTTCCCATCAAATTTATTGGCCCTACCACTCCTCACAGCCAAAGGTCGGCCCCACCCAAAATCGTTATCATACATAGGGAATCTTGGAGAACTTCCCATGGTGATTGATGCACCATCAAGATTCCCCAACGGAAATAACCGCGGCTCCTTTTCCCAATTTGCTATACCTTTCCGCACCGTACCATCACCATGGGCGACGACGTTTTTGTGCAGCAAATCAGCTCCAAAGCTCAGATCCTTAGATAAAAGCTTTCCAGCCAAAGCAACGGTTGGGATGCTCTGAATCGCGTTGCCAAAGTAATACGGGTCCAACCGCGGCTCCAGCCGGTGGCGGCAATTCACAGCCATACGAAACGTCGTCATTTTGGAGGGCGATAATTTCCTCGCACGTGTCACGGATCTCCACAGCTGCGCGCAAAGGGACTGAAACGATGAAATCTCTGCCGTTTCGTTGTTCTTTAAGAAAAGTGGATCTACTTTGCCGTTACTCAAACCGTTATTCCCGTTACTTTCTCCGTTAACGATTTTCCAACTGTCGTTACTTTGCTTTCCGAAAATCTCTGCCGAATTGGACCTAAAATTACTGTTGTTAGCTCTCAACTTGAGCTTGAGAATTGCATCTCTGCTAAAATGGAAAATTCTCTCCCGCAATGGCTCGTCGCCAGAAAATGTCACCTTAGGTCCACCGGGGGGGAATTTAAGCACCGCCGGTGAGTTAAGCATGGTGTTGCGGGAAAAGTCTGGAGATTTAGAGATTTTTTTAGATCCTTTGCAGATTTCAGCGAAGGTATTGAAGAAGTTCCAGAATGAAGTGCCATCAGTGACAGCATGATTTACAGTGCACCCAATGAATATGCCGTCTTTCAGTTCAGTGACCTGAACTGCCACCAGAGGTTTAGAATGACCCGAATAACTAAGGGTCTTGTCCATTGCGAAGAACCCTTTGAAGCATTCAGGGACGTGGGTTGGAGAAAGAATGGTGTGGATGGAGAGGTGTCTTGCTTTGGCTTGGATGAAATCAACGCCTGCATCGTTGCATACAATATGGACATGGCCAGTAGGATCAGTTTGGAGGCGGCCAGCAAGAGCAGGGAAGTGAGAAAGAGAGACGGAGAGGGAGTGTTTGAGGAATGTGATGAGGTCATTAATGGAGTATGGTGGAAAGGTGAGGAGGACACCCTTCTGGATGTATTGACAAGAGAGCATGGGGAGGTCTGAGACTGAGAGCTTTAGGGCTTTGATGGTTGAGGATTTTTGGTCTGGGTAGATAGTACATCTTGAGACGATACTGGTATTGGAAGAAGAAGGCATTTTCTTCCTTTTTCCTTTTAAGGTTAATGATAGTGGACTGGACAGCTGAGTAGTGTGCGTGAGAGTATGAATGTGAGGAGATGTGGAGGGGATTTATATAGGGAGAGTGGAGGAAGGATTCATGAACTTGAGGGTAGTTTCGTGGTGGTTGTTAATACGCTTGCTTCACAGCATATCCATTTGTTTATGGCCTTTTTATCAACAGGAGGTGTATGGGTGGGTGAGGAGAAAGAGAGGAGACATGGTGGGGCATGTGTTGGATTAGTACAAGAAGGCATGCTATTTAAGAGGTTCAAAATTACTACCGAATTTGAAGTCAACTATATACATAACATCAATAAAAAAAACTCACTATAATCACATGTAGTGGTTTGGCATTATGTTGATATTTAATTAAAAACATCATTGTTGTAAGAATTTTTAAATCTCAACAACAAAACTATATAATTAAATCAAGAAAAATAACTAAGACAAATGACCTATTTTTAATCTGATTATAGAATTAAATTTGTTATTCTTGATATGGATATATTGACTTCGCGATAGAAATAAAAATGAGATTTAATGTCAAGTTATGAAGTTAGTGAAAATTTCAAACAAGAATGGGCTTTCCAGGCTGTGTTTTGGACTATAATAATTGAGCTTGAATGTAAACTTTACTCTTCGGGCTCAATGTTTCCTTCAAAATAAGTTTTTATTTTACAACATGAAACATTCAAATGTTTTAGTTAGAAATTGTAGAACAAGAAAATAATGTATATGAAGAGAAAATAGAATGAAGTTGTAGGGATTGTATTTAATTAAATGTTATGTGTTTCCGTATGTGAAGTTTGTTGAATTATTAAATGGTTTCTAAAACTATTGAATGATTGTTTGTGGTTACTAAAATTATTGAATAGTTATTTATGGTTCCTTGAAATGTTGAATGGTTATTTATGTTCCCTGGAATTATTGAATAATTATTTATGGTTCTTGGAATTATTGAATGGTTTATACTCATGTATGAAATTGTATGGCCCAACCTTTTTATATGGTGACTAAGATATTTATAGACCTCGATCACATCAACTTATATCGAGAAACATGAAAGGTAGTGTTATAGTTATAGGTACCTTTATGGGTGGAGAATGGAGTCTATCATTGATAGAGAGGTTGATGTTTGGTTGTGATGCTTGCTATGCGTAGTGGAGAGGTTGGTTTTTGGTTGTGGTGCTTGATAGACCAAGGTTAGTCAGAATTAGGCGAAGGGGATTCTACTCATTTAGACTTGGCACATATGGCCAGTAATTGTTTTGTTTTAATATTAGTTTTTTCATGCACCATCACTTAGGAATCAACAAAGCTAATTTTTCCGAGAATCAGATCCTCTTATATAGTCATCTGCTTATTCCTTGATTTTCATTATTTTTAGTCATATGTCAAGATTTATAGGATTTAGATCTGCTTTGGATCAATTAGTATAGATTATTAATTATTAATTTTCCTACTCTAATAATGAATGCTACTAAAAAATCTTTGGCTAGGAGTCTAAGCAATTCATGTTATATATAAAGTCAAAAATTGGATGTTGTAAATGTAAAAAATGATTGGTTTTAATTAATGAAGGATTATTTGCATTAATGAAGATTGATTATTTTAGATTGTTAGTTTATCCAAATTGGATAAAGAATGAGTCAAGTTATCTTATAGGATATAACGTGGTTATTTTTGTAATTAAATAGTTTGTTTGGATAAATTATATAAAAAGTTCAAATAAGTTTTATCAAAATAAGATAAATACAAGTTATTCAAATATAACTATTAAAGAAGTGTTTTTGAGAAATACGTTAGCAGTTTGTTAAGAATGTAATAAACTAAAAAGCTTGAAGATAATGTTTATTAAAGGTTCTTATTGTTATCACATGGATGTGTATATGAGGAAGGACGATCAGGAGCATTTAGGGAGAGCATCATTTGTAGTAGAGCAAGAGTACCCAATCAGCTAAGGAGTTATCCAGAGTTTAATAACATATACTCTTGATGCACATGTGGAGTGTGAAAAAATTCTCAAAGAGAATTGTTCACTGAAGAGTTGCTGAGTCTGCAGACTCCTAAAGGGAGTTCCTATATTAATTGCTAACAAATAGATGTTCCAGTTAGGATGACAATAATTTGAATATCATCAGAGGTTCTGGCAAGCTACTATAATAAAAGACAAAATAGAACATTTGTCTTGACAAGGTAATATAGAAACAAAGGATTTTAGGTGAAAATACTCCTATTGTAATCTTCTAAACTAGTGAAGGCTATTTATCCTGGGTTTGGCTGCCTCAGAGGGTTTTTTTATCTTTTGAAAAGTTTGGAATCAAATAACTTGTTCATTTAAGTTTTTTTCATTTATTTTTATTTAGCTACTAATAAGTTTTTGCAAAGTGTTAGCAAATTGCTTCTTAATATATAAGGAACAAAAATTAAACTATAAAGTGGTATCAAAGCAAGTTCATTAATTCTAGAGTGAGATCTATTTTCCCTGAAGAACATGTCAATTCTAATTTTACCATTGCTATTAAATGGTGAGAACTATGCCTATTGGAAGATGAGGATGAAAGTTTTCCTCAAATTACTAGAAGAGAAAGTCTAGCACTCAAATGAGCATGAATAGACCAAGCCTGAAACTCTTTTAAGCTACTAGACCAGAGATGAATCCACTGATTGTAATTGAAATAATAAAGGCCTGAATGTTATATTTATAGTAGTGTCTCATGATGGATTTAAAAGAATCTCCATGTGTGAAATAACTAAAGAAGCTTGGGATATTCTTGAAGTTACACACGAGGGAACCAAAATGGTGAAAAATTCCTAATTACAAATACTAACCTTAAGATCTGAGGAGATAAGAATTCTAGAAGATGAATCTTTTAATGAGTTTTATGCAAAACTTAATGATATTATAAATTTCAGGTTCAATTTAGAAGAAAAAGTAGAGGACTCACGAATTGTGATGAATATTTAAAGATCCCAACTTGAAAGATTTCAACCAAAGGTAATAACCATATAAGAAAACAAGGGTCTGGACACTATACATGTTGAAGAATTGGTAGGTTCCTTACAAACTTATGAATCTAAATTGCCTTATCAAAAGAAAGGTAAGTCCATTGCACTTAAATATGTTATGATAGAACATGATAATTCTTCTGATGATGATCTTAATAGTGAATATATTGCTCATGTAGCTAGGAAATTTTAAAAAGGCAAAGATTGTTCCAAAAGAAATGAGTCAGAAAATTATAGTAAAGATAAAATTGAATCTATGAAAAGAGTTAAGTGTTTTGAATGCTCACTATATGGTCACTTAAGAAATGAATGTTCTAGTTTCAAAAGAAATAAAAAGAAAAGCCCATAATGTTACCTTAAGTGATGAATCTAATTCTAGAAATTCTATTTCATCACCTAATAATGAATTTGCTTTTGTTGTTTATTTTGGTTTTGTTGATGGATGTACTGGCATGTATTAAACTATCAATATATTAAGTGATTCTAACAAATACTAAATTGTTAACAGATTTAGTAGTTCTGACATAAATCAAATTGTTAGTTACTTTAGTGATTCATATATTAGATGAATTAAGCTTTCAAAAAGCATATAGTGACATGTGAAGAAGTCATGAAAATCAAGAAATTAAACTAGAAGTTGTTCAACAAACTGACAATTATAGAGAATGAGAAGAACAATCTGGATAAGGCTCTAAAGTTTTTAGAAGTAGATATTTAGATCTCTCATTAAGCTCAATATACTTGAGAACAAGCTGACAATGTACAAATAGACAAAGGTACAATCAGTAACACAAAAACTTGAGGACTATTGAAAGCTCGAAGGATCAACACTGATCATAAAGGTTTAGGATACACGATGCATGTAAATTCGATCAACAATATATATTAGTAGTCTCCACTTCCAAAGTAATTACCTTTATAAAAGGTAAAATAAAAGAGATTGTCATGCCTAGAGACGAGTTAAACAAAATCTAAACAAGTAAGTTAAAAGGTAAGTTTATTCTTACTTATCAACAATGTAGAATTATAGGATATGTAAAAATGAACTGTTCTATGAGATATATTTCCTAATAAGAGTCAAGATCTAGAGTATAAAATTGACTTAGTATTAAATCAATTATGTATTATAGAAAGGAAACTTAGTAAGTTAGCAGGTTGTAAGAAATATCAAGAGTTTAAAAATGCTAACAAAACAAAAATGAAAAATTAGTGGGCAGTTAAGAAAAAAATAATATGTCTAGTAGCACATACAACACTAAAAACAATGAATAATAATTTGTGGTACTTAGATAGTGGTTATTTTAGACATATCTTAGGAGATAAAAGTTAATTTAAAAAATTTGAATCCTTGAGTGGAGGATCAGTGACATTTGGAGATAGAAGCACAACTACTATAAAAGGTAAGATAAATATTGATATTCCTAATTTACCAACTTTTCATAATATTTTGATTGTAAATAGTTTTAAAGCTAATCTACTAAACATTAGTCAATTTTATTATAAGAATCATAGTGTAATTTTCTAAAAATGAATGCAACATCTAAAGTTTCAACCTTAACCATCTTGGGTTGTCATAAGGTAACACTGGATGATAATAATCTTGGCATCAACACCTTAGTCATATCAACTTTAAAGCTTGTTAGAGATCTTTAAAAGGAAAGCAGTATATGGTCTCCCAAATTTATAAACAGTTAGGAAAATGGTGTGTGGAGCATGTGAGGAAGGAAAACAAACTAAGTTCAACATAAAAAAACTACTGACATTTTAACCTCAAGACCTTTTGAATTGTTACATATAGACCTAATGGGTCCATTTCAAACTGAGAGTCTAAATGGAAATAAGTATATCTTGGTCATTAAGGATGTATACTTGGACTATTATATTAAAAGAAAATTCTAAATCATTTGGTCTTGCAAAAAAACTGTTCAAAAGATTGCAAATAGAAAAGAATCTTTTCATCTTTAAAATTCATAGTGACCACGACAAAGATTTTGAAAATACTAACTTTTTTTTTATGATGAACAAGGTATACATCAAGACTTCTCCGTTATTATCACTCCCCAATAAAATGGTATAGTTGAGAGGAAAAATAAAGTTATACAAGAAATGACTTAAACTATGCTAAATAGTAAAAAAGTCGCATTGTATATCTAGAGGGAAACTATCAACATTGTTGTACACATTTCAAACTGTATTGTGTTTAGACCTAAAATAAAATTCTCTCCTTATAAGTTATGGAACAACAATAATTCCACAATCAAATACTTCAGCTATATTTTGAGAGATTAAGAAAACTTATATAAGTTTGATAGCAATAGTGATAAATGAGTCTTTCTTGAATACTCATCACACAACAAGCCTACAAAGTCTACAACCTACAAACTCAAACTATCATAGAATCAATCAAGAAATATCTCGATAACAACATTGAGATAACTAAATAAATCTCATCAGAATAGGATGAAAAAGACTAGAAGAAGAGTTCTACATATGTTTCTAAACAGTTATAAGAGAAAAAACCTTCATTAAGGATAAAACACAATCATCCTAAGGAGAATATTATTGAAAAATTGGATGAAGGTATGTGGTTAAGAAAAAAAGGTTATAAATCATGTCTCATATATATGTTATTTATCACATATTAAACTTATGAAGGTTGAAGATGCCATACAAGATGAAAGCTGGATCAATGCCATGCATGAGAAACTAAGTCAGTTTACAAGAAATGATTTATGAGAACTAGTTTCACATCTTGATAGTCACAAAATAATTAGAATCAAGTGGATATTTAAGAACAAATCACATGAGCATGTAACAATTATAAGAAACAAAGTAAGACTAGTGGCACAAGGATACACTCAAAGTGAAGGGATCGATTTTTATGAAATATTTGCACCAGTAGCTCATTTAGAATCTATTCATATATTGTTTTCAATTTCCTGTCACTTGAATTTTCAAACTATATCAGATGGATATAAGAAGAGGTTTATATAGAACAATTCAAAGATTTCACTAATCATTTACCTCTTAATCATATGTACAAGTTGAAGAAAGCCCTTTATGGTCTAAAACAAACACAGTGAGCATGGTATGGACAATTAATAAAATATATGTTAGATAACAATTTCAAAAGAAAACAAGTTGACATGACTCTTTCGTAAAAAAAAAACTGGTAGACATTTACTCATTGCTTAGATTTATATTGATAACACTGTGTTTAAAGATACTTGTGATTCACTTTCTTATGAGTTTGCTAAAGAAATGAAATCTGAATTTGAAATGAGTATGATCGGTGAGTTAAACTTCTTTTTTGACATACAAATTAAGTAGAGTGAAAATATAATTTTTATTTCTTAATTTAAATATGCTAGAGATATGGTGAAAAAGTTTAGCATGGAAAGAAATAGTCATGCTTGTACACTCTGTCAAAATACACTTAGATCTTATATGTAAATGTGTTGATTCTACTCTTTATAGAAGCCTAATAAAGAGTCTACTTTACATTATTGCTAGTAGATCTGGCATTGCTTTTAGTGTGGGTGTTTATGCTAGATCCCAATCTAGTCCTATAGAATCTCATCTTATAGCAATGAAAAGAATCATAAAATACCTTAATGTTATAATTGAACATGGTTTATCATATTCAAAAGATTCAAACTTAAGCTTAGTTGGCTATTCAAATGCCGATGATAGAAAAAAGCATTACTAAAGGGTGTTTTTATGTTGGTGGCAACTTGGCAAGATGGATGAGTAAGAAAGAAAATCCAATCTCATTGTCCATTACAAAATCTGATTATATTGCAGCAAGTTGTTACACACAACTTCTTTGGATGAAGAAGATGTTAGAGGATTATGATTTTTCTCAAAATACTATGACCATTTATTATGATAATTCCAGTGCACTTGGTATCTTCAAAAAACATATACAACATTCATGAACTAAGCATATAGATATAAGACATCACTTTATTATAGACTTGGTTGAATCAAAGATTGTGTCATAAGAACATGGAAACATCGAACATTAATTGCTGACTTATTCACGCAACCTTTAGATGGTCTAAGATTTATATATGTTTTTCACATGTGACATGTTAAAACAGAACCATGAAAGCAAACCTTGTAAGTATACCTAATCTATACCTTTAAATCTCACAAATTTCTTTTTATTGGGATAAATGCAAATCTTATTTGGTAGTCTTCACTTTTAAACACTATTTTTTTGAATGATCAAATGATCAAATTATTAAGCACTATGAGAAATTCTTGTTGTTTTACTATCTATTAGCAAAAGTAAAATTAAATTAAATGTAGGTATGCTAATAATTAAGGGGAAGTAATATGTCTTGAATTGACTAAATTTAGTTGAACCTAGTACACAAATTGTTAAGATGCTCCTCTTGACATATCCTTAAGAAAAATTCAAGTGTTCACATCATTGTGGAAATGGACGAACACTTCAGTATGCATCCATTTTACTCTCTAATTTCTTGAAGAAAAAGCCAATTGCTCAATGTGGAAATAGATGAGCAATTACTTAATGGAAATCATAGAGTTAATCAAATATTATATTAGGAGTGAAAATCTTTTATATCAAGGCCCTGATATATAGTTTAACTTTTAAGGTATGCTCACACCTTGCTAGCATATATTTTATCGAAGAGAAAAAGATGATGATTTTTTTTTTAAATCAGAACTGTTGTCTTTCTCACTAACACACTCACATCTTGATTTTGTCAACTAAAAAAACATGCGTTCATGAATGAAGATTGACTGATAAGGTAAATATTCCCTTCTAAAATGTCAATTATAAGTATTTCTAGACTAGAAATTGAGTTACTTTATGTAGGTCTATATCTTTGCCTAAGTGTACAATTAGATACACTTGTGAGAAAAACATGTGAAAATGACGAAAAGAGAAATGGTTAGTCTAAGAAGTCAATCTTTTTTCATAACACTGATGTGTCATCTTAAAAAAGACTATAAGTGCATATCATGAAGCTTGATGTGAGCATGAACAAGAGAAAAACATTTTTTTTCAGAGCTAAATTAATGGTTTTGTTTATCAAAACACACAATAATCATTATCTCCCTCTTTGTTTCTTTTTAAGGCACTCATCTCATATTTTTTCAAGAAAACCTCTTCATTTTTACTTGAAATCTTATGATAAATACAAAAGAAATTTATAATACAAAACATATGTTTATCCTCTTCATCTTGCATTTAACCTTTCTAAAAATATGGTAAGGATATCCTATCTTGATCTGAAATTTATTAAGAAGTTTATTAAAAAGAATGAGTGTTTATTATCATCTATGCGTTATATTTACAGAACATATTCCTTTTCATTTATTGTTTTTGAAAATAACTAATGTATTTTCTTCTTAAAAAGATGTTATAAAGTAAAAGCTAAAAAAACATGGAGCCTCTATTTCAAGATCTTCTAATAAGAACAAGAGACCTCATCCCCTAAAAAGACTCTAATCCAGCCCTTTAAGATTCAAGGGACAAAAGAAAAAGGCAAAGCGATGGCTAGTTCCTCTAAATCTGAACCATAGTTTGGAAACATTGACCGCTTCACTTTTCCTGGTGTAAAGATGGCTTACCAAAACAACTTTTTCAAGAAAAACATACTAGGTAAAAGAGATGTTTTGTTAACTGATCTTCTCGACCCTACATCTATGTTTATAGAAGACATATTTATGAAGAAAAAAAACAATGGGGTAAATTGATTGAAGGAGCATCTGCTCTATATGTTGAAGAAGTTAGGAAGTTTTATGTTAATTGTGAGCCTTTCAATTTTAATGACCACTCCATTACTTTCACTATTAGTTTTCTCTTGCTATCATTAAAAAGTTATATGAGTTACTTGAAATCATAAATCCTGGCTTTTCTTATAAGCCCCTTCAAAGACTCATATGAGAGATCTATTTGTTGGCCCTAAAGGACTAAAATGGTCAAATAAAGCACATAGACTGCTTATGAACATTATGCTACCTCCTTACTGACTGTTAGCAAAAATTATGCTAATAAACCTCTGGTTTATTGGAAGATATACTGAACTTACAATTGAGAAAGCTTAATTTATGAATGTTATTGCTATTAATGTTCCGATCAACTTAGCCTCTCGCTTATTGATATCATACAAAAAAGCTACAACCGATAAGGACGTGATTCTGCCTTTTGATGGGTTGATATCAAGGATAACAATCATGGCTAAAGTACCATTATATGATAGTGAGCCAATAATTCATATTTTTTGAAACATCTCAGTCGTAACTATTGTCAAATTCAAAGTTGTGGTTAGTAAAATGAGGTCACATCTTGAAGAGTTTACCTCTTTTTAGCCAGAAACTCCTCAAACCAATCACCTACTCCCTCTTATAATTGAATAATTGCAAGTACTATCAAATATGTTTGAAAGTTTTACTAGTAAGTGGGAACAAAATATTGATGATATTGAAGAGTTGCCAATAGATATGCAACAAGATATTATGCATGTTAATGATAGAATTGTTCACCTTGATCTAGATATCGAACAACTGCATCAGTCTATTATTGGTGAAGATGAGGACTAGGATTGGAGCCAAAATAAAAGGGAGACAAGGATGTATACAAAGAAAAGGAAGCAAAGCAACTAGCTAATCGTCATAATATTTATTTTGTTTTTATGGAATTTTACTCATTGTTAATTATTAATGAATATCAAATATCAAATATTCTAGTCTATAATAACTAGGATATGTTTTGTAGCATAAAAAATTCTATGTTGAATACTTAATGAACTTTGAACTTAATGCATGTAGTTGCATAACAATATCTGATGGATGTTTATTTTTTAAAATATTATGAACTATTAGGATGCAACATGCTGCATGAAGTATTCTTTAAATATGTTATGAATTGTTTACATGAAACATGTTAGAAACTATTAGAATGTTGTTGCATAAATATTATTAAATTTTCTCCTGCTATATAACACTGATTCAATTGTGCTTTTAGGTATACTTTAATGAAGTATTTGTTTATAATTGAACTATCTGAATGACTGGCATGTTAATTCATCCTTGTTATGTTTTGTCATAAATCAACCAACTAGGGAGATTTTAGATTTCAAAATGATTGACTTTGATTAGTGAATGATTATTTGCGTTGATGAAGATGAATTTGTTTAGATTGTTAATTTATCCAAATTAAATAAAGAATTAGTCAAGTTTATCATATAGGATATAGCGTGATTATTTTTGTAATTAACTAGTTTGTTTAGGTAGATTATATAGGAAGTCCAAATAAGTTTTATCTAAAGAAGATAAATACATGTTATTCAAAGATAACTGTCAAAGAAGTGTTTTTAAGAAACACATTAGCAGTATGTTAAGAACGTAACAGACTAGGAAGCTTTGAGATAATGTTTATCAAAGGTTCTGATCTTTATCTCATAGAAGTGTATATAAGGAAGGATAATTAGAGGCATTTAGAAAGAGCAGCACTTGCAGCGAAGCAAGAATACCCAATAAGCTAAGGAGTTACACAGAGTTTCGCAACTTATATTCTTGATATATGAGTGGAGTGTGAAGAAAATTCTCAAGGAAAATTGTTTGCTGAAGAGTTGGTGAGCCTGTAGACTCATAGAGAGAGTTCATGTGTTAACTGTTAGCAATTAGAAGTTTTAGTTATGGTGTTCTCGCAAGCTATCGTAATAGAAGAAAAAACATAGAGTTTGTCTTGGTAAGGTTGTATAGACACAAAGGATTTGTAGAAAATACTCATCTTATAATAATCTAAACTAGTGAAAGTTGTCTATCTTAGGTTTGGTTGCCTTAGAGGGTCTTTTTTTTTTTAATCTTTTGAAAAGTTCTTCAAAAGGTTTTTCCTTCGTAACCAAATAACTTGTTCATATAAGTTTTCCACGTATATGTTTATTTAGTTACTGATCAGTGTTTGCAAAGTGTTAATACATTGCTCCTTAATATATAGAAAACAAAAATGGGACTATTAGATGTCAACGAGCTCGATCAACATAAAGTAAATATGGAACTATTATGAGTGCAAGTTGTCATTGTGGATAGAAATTAAAAGAAAGCGTTTCATCTTTGGAATTTCAAGTTGATTGCCAAAATATTATTTTCTAAATTTGCTGGATGTCTTGGGGGTCTCTACAATCTAATTATGTCATTAAAAAAACAAAGAGGTCATTATCTTTTGTAATATTTGATTCAAAAATTGAATTAGTACTTTAGCCATCACTTATTATATATGAAAACCAAAAGCATGCAGTATATGATAATTAAATGAATGGAAACAACACCAATAACAAACATATAAAAAATAATTAAGTAAATTTTAGGTCAATTCCTTAAAAAGAACAATCACTAGAACCATGTAGTAGGAGTAATTGCTATATATATTGAGATCTAGAAAACATTGTATTTATTAAAAATAATACTAAAAAGTCATTTTTAAATTTTCATCCAAGAATTTAAGCATTTGAGCTGTAATAATTAACAATATTGGTTAAATTTTGGATGTATATGTTGAAAATTTTGTTTTAAAACATTATTAATATGCACATTTAATAATGATTTAAAATGATTGTGGGTGAATAAAAAATTAATTTTAAAGAATTATTAGTTGACATGTTTTTGTAAAACCAAAAAACTCCATCCCATATAGAAAAGAAATATGATTTTATTGTTGCTTGTATAATGAAAAGGTAAAAAATTAAAATTGAGTCCAAATAGCACAAAAGCTTTTAGAAAAGAAATGACCTAAACAAAGTGAGTTTTGCTCTTAAGTGGACTACAAAAAAAAATTAATTTCTTGCCCATATATTTAGCTTTGATTTGAGTTTATAATTCTTTGATCCATAAAGAATTATTTTTTTATCAGTCCATTAATTAGTTTGTCTAGTCAATAGATAAAGAGTCTGAACAATTAGTCTTATTCTCCACCTAGATAGTTTTTTCAACGCAAAAAAATCAGATTTAAAGCCAAAATTATCAAGCATAATATTGTTTTATAACAATTAATTAAGATCGATAATTTCTCATAATTTATTCTGGTAATAACTTGAACAAATATATATATCGGTTTTGGTTTCAAAATCCTTTATAAAAGAGAGTTGAATGAAAAGTGTTTATATTTGTTTTTTTAGACTGTTTTGCTTGATAAATTTTAAGAATTTTGACACTCTTCTTCTCTTTAATTTTTTGGATAATTTTCTCAATTTTCAAACTATGCATGTTAGCATTTCAATATCTTATATAATGTTATATATTTGTTTTGATTACAAGTTCGCTTTGAAATATATATTAAGTCTATGCTTACTCCTCTAATAGTTTTGTACAATAGCATAAATAGCAAGGTACGTAATTGAATGCTACACACACACACACACACACACACACACACACACACACACACACACACTTGAGATCTTAAGACTCGCTGGCTGAATGATTAGCCTAATTAATTACTCACAGAGATCGGATCAGAAACAAGTTTACAAGTACGTTAAAGTAAGCTTTGCTCTAACTAATAAAGTGACGGGTCACCAAACAATATCTCCCTCTAACAGTAGCAGCATGTGCTCTAATCTACTCTGCTTGTTCCAGGAAATTAAGTTGATTTCCATCTTTAAAACGCTCAATTGACTGACAATATTTTCACTGCCAAACCCCTTGAACTATTTAATTGATATGACATGACTAATGAGGTTAAACGTGCGGCAAATAGTTAACATATAAGAACCAGCAATGGCAGGAAGATTCTCGTGGCTACAGTCCATTTATTTTAAAATCCTCACTCACACTAATTAATTTCATGTTATTCTATTCTTCTCTAATCATTTATGGGTTAGGGCTAGCTCCAACTGTGTAAGATGTTTGTTGGTACTAATTAATGCTGATGTTAAAAATTTGTTTTAAATTTAGATTTTTGATATTTTTAAATTATTTTAATATGCTGATGTTAAAAATAATTTTAAAAAATAAAAAATATAGTATTTTAATATATTTTCAAATAAAAAACAACCGGATATATATTTTTATACCTAATAATTGCCCCCTTGCGTCTCTCCATGATTTATATTTTCATATGAAGACACAAGTCGATTAGAAAGACTACATGCATGCATCTAAGGGAAGACTAACGTTGACTATGTTTTAAAAAATATGTGCTACATGAGAAGGGCTGCCTACTGCTGATCATGGAGTCACTAATTCCCTAAATTATTTTCGATCATGCACTTAGCTTCAGTCAGTGTCAAGGCATTCGTCGTTCTCCAGCCTTTTAATCAAGCCTGTCGAGTGTAGCAGTAACGACCAAATGTGTGTTTTTGGTTGGCACTTGGCCCCTTGGCCAAATGGCATCAGCTCCCAGGACCGCAAACGTTCTCAATTTCTTGGTTGAACCTGGACAAAATCTATAAACGAAAGTAACAATGGGTTCAATGTACGGGTCTTTCTGAGTATATATAACATAGTTGTTTAAAATCTTAGCATTGACCATCTAGCAGAATTGGAAACTTTCATTTCTTTCCCCCACCGTCCATCAACTGTGCTTTCAATTTGACACAGATTACACATGGAATTCTAGGATTACATTTTTATTTAAAAAGTATATATTATCACCACATATACTGAAAAATATGGGGAAAGGGTAACGTTTATAGTTTATATTAAGTGTTTTGTTTCATTTTTTACCATTCTTCTAAGTTACAATAGCATGATTTTATATGTTGTTAATTGTTGTTTTTTTTTAATTTACATTCTCTTGTATGTGCAAAGTGTCTTTGAATATTTTGGTGATGAATTAAGATTAATTTTGTAAAATAAAACTTTATCTGTAATTTAAAAAGGAATTAAACCACAAATAACAAAATTTAACCAAAAACAAATATCCCGTTTAAATATTGACACATAAAACCTAAATTTGTTCTCCAAGGTTTTAGTTTAGCTATTGTTTGGTGCATATTATATTAGCAGTTCATTTTTTAATCTCAAACTTTAATTTTTAACATTTCAGTCATTTGATGTCAAGGGAAGCGAGAGAAAGTTGCTGAAAAATATTGAAAAAAAAAGTAGTTGGATGTCAATGTAGTGGTGGTGTATTCTTGTCACACAAGGAAATTAGTCTAACGCCTGGAAAGTGTTGTGCTGCAGTTCACATTTGATTCATGTTTTGTAGCTGAAACCTGTAAAATCAATAGAGACAACATCCCTAGAATCTCTTGATGTGTCTAGGTCAATTATTTGCACCGATGTTATTGTTAAAACTAAAAAAGATAGGGGTAATTTCTGGTGAGAGGTTGGTTAGATGAGAAAAAGAGCATTGGATGTTGTTAGTATATATACATATAATTAATTGATTGGTTATATATGATATTGTCTTTGTTCATGGAAAACTTATTTAGTATTAATAAATACATTATTTATCTTTAATATTCATTTATGTTTAATTAATGGGTCTAGAGTAAAAACAAAGTTATTGGGTAAAAAATACTTTGCAAAAAGAAAATGATAAAGTTATGGTTATGAGATGCCTATTGTATCAAAATGTTATTCTTAAATATTTCAAAACAATGCTCTTTTAAGACTAGACAATAATTAGAGTTGTTGAACTCACATATATTATATTCTTTTCTTTCTGAAAGGAAGCAATTGTTCTCATATGCTAAGGTATAAAGGATACATATAACTAATATATATGTATTTATCAAATGACATATACGCAAAACTGATCTGCATGAGAATTTCATATGAAAAGATCACTTGTATTTATGAAAAGCCTCATATGACAATTGTTTGAATGATTCTTAGACTTAAAATTACTAAGTTCTCTTGTATTGAAAATGCAATGGTTTGGTCCTGACTACACATTTTCCTAATCAGATGTGACAAAAAAGTAGAGATTGGGTATAACATGAACTATATGAAGGTATTTGAGTGATCAAGAGAGAATTCATCTAAGTGAGTTAAGAAAAATGTCCAACGTGTTCTCGAATACTATTCATTATGAAATCTTTGTGCAACGTAAAATGAAATTTGAAAAGAATTTGAAATTTTATTCAAAAAATCAATTAATATAGTGTTAATATAACAGACACACTTCATACTCTAATATCTCAATCGAAACATTCTTGATAAAGGGATAATAATTACATTGAGAAACTTGTTACTAAAACGTTAAGTCAAACCACTTATGATATTTCTAATATTTAGGGGATCATGACACATTGTTAGATATTTTGCTTGATTATGATTTATATTTGAGTCAATCATTAGGAACATAATGGGTCACACACATTAATAACCATTTTCAGAAACTAA
>Ga0325411_1002069_pt1 | contig 22515 bp, 11 predicted proteins | sample PopdelMetagenome_13_FD_206181 | JGI IMG/M metagenome (GOLD analysis project Ga0325411, IMG submission 206181) | Populus deltoides microbial communities from Bellville, Georgia, United States - Xylem-PdIQD-R4 | ecosystem: Host-associated > Plants > Phyllosphere > Stem > Wood/Secondary xylem... | reverse complement strand
GGCAGCATCAATTTCAGCACAATCATCACAGTAGAACACATTAATTCCAGCAACAAACATCACAGCAGAACACATTAATTCCAGCAACAACATCACATTAATTCCAGCAACAATCATCACAGCAGAACACATTAATTACCCCCTAGTTAAAGCCAGCCCTCTACCATGATTTATTAGATGTTCTGAAATTGACTTTATTTCACTTTTGTTTGCTTGTTCTCTTGGTTAATTTCAGCTTCCTTCACAACTGGCTTAGGTCTTAGATCAATTCTTTTCTTAGGGTTTTTCTTCTTCATTTTCGTTTTTGATCTTACAGGGGAGAGGAAGAGAGTTTCATGACCCATACCTTCTAAAGTTTTACAGGAGTTTCCGGAGGCCGTTTTCCTTGTAGTAGATGTGGAATCGCTACTCGGTTAGGCGGAGGTCTCGTCGCTCGAGACCACAGTACCGGTTCGAAAGGGCCATAACTTTTGATCCGACCTTTGGGTCGCCCTCAAATTTTTACAGGAGTTTCCGGACGCCGTTTTCCTTGTAGTAGATGTCGAATCGCTACTCGGTGAGGCGGAGGTGTCGGCGTTCGAGACCAGCGTACCGGTTCGATAGGGCCATAACTTTTGATCCGAACTTTGGATCAGCATCAAATTTTTACAGGAGTTTCCGGAGGCCGTTTTACTTGTAGTAGTTGTGGAATCGCTACTCGGTGAGGCGGAGGTCTCGTCGCTCGAGACCACAGTACCGGTTCGAAAGGGCCATAAATTTTGATCCGACCTTTGGGTCGCCCTCAAATTTTTACAGGAGTTTCCGGACGCCGTTTTCCTTGTAGTAGATGTCGAATCGCTACTCGGTGAGGCGGAGGTGTCGGCGTTCGAGACCAGCGTACCGGTTCGATAGGGCCATAACTTTTGATCCGAACTTTGGATCACCTTCAAATTTTTACAGGAGTTTCCCGAGGCCGTTTTACTTGTTGTAGATGTGGAATCGCTACTCGGCGAGGCAGAGGTCTCGTCGCTCGAGACCAGAGTACCGGTTCGAAAGGGCCATAACTTTTGATCCGACCATTGGCTCGCCCTCAAAGTTTTACAGGAGTTTCCGGAGGCCGTTTTCCTTGCAGTAGATGTGGAATCGCTACTATGTGAGGCGGCGGTCTCGTCGTTCGAGACCAGAGTACCGGCTCGAAAGGGCCATAACTTTTGATCCAACCGTTGGATCGCCCTCAAATTTTTACAGGAGTTTCCTGAAGCCGTTTTCCTTGGAGTAATCGTGGAATCGCTACTCGGGGAGGCGGAGTTCTCGTCGCTTGAGACCAGAGTACCGGTTCGAAAGCGCCATAACTTCTGATCCGACCGTTGGATCCCCTCAAATTTTTACAGGAGTTTACGGACGCCGTTTTCCTTGGAGTAGATGTGGAATCCCTACTCGGTGAGGCGGAGGTCTTTGCGCTCAAGACCAGCGTACCGGTTCGAAAGGGCCATAACTTTTGATCCGAACTTTGGATCGCCTTCAAATTTTTAAAGGAGTTTCCGGAAGCCGTTTTCCTTGCAGTAGATGTGGAATCGCGACTCGGTGAGGCGGCGGTCTCGTCGCTCGAGACCAGAGTACCGGTTCGAAAGGGCCATAACTTTTGATCCTACCTTTGGGTCGCCCTCAAATGTTTGCAGGAGTTTCCGGAGGCCGTTTTCCTTGTAGTAGATGTGGAATCGCTACTCAGTGAGGCCGAGGTCTCGTCGCTCGAGACTAGAGTACCGGTTTGAAAGAGCCATAACTTCTGATCCGATCGTTGGATGACCCTCAAATTTTTACAGGAGTTTACTGATGCCGTTTTCCTTAGAGTAGATGTGGAATCCCTACTCGGTGAGGCGGAGGTCTTTGCGCTCGAGACCAGCGTACCGGTTCGAAAGGGCCATAACTTTTGATCCGAACTTTGGATCGCCTTCAAATTTTTACAGGAGTTTCTGGAGGCCGTTTTCCTTGTAGTAGATGTTGAATCGCTACTCGGTGAGGCCGAGGTCTCGTCGCTCGAGACCAGAGTACCGGTTTCAAAGGGCCATAACTTTTGATCCGACCTTTGGATCGCCCTCAAATTTTTACATGAGTTTCCGGAGGCCGTTTTCCTTGTAGTAGATGTGGAATCGCGACTCGGTGAGGCGGCGGTCTCGTCACTCGAGACCAGAGTACCGGTTCGAAAGGGCCATAACTTTTGATCCTACCTTTGGGTCGCCCTCAAATGTTTGCAGGAGTTTCCGGAGGCCGTTTTCCTTGTAGTAGATGTCGAATCGCTACTCGGTGAGGCCGAGGTCTCGTCGCTCGAGACTAGAGTACCGGTTCGAAAGAGCCATAACTTCTGATCCGACTGTTGGATCGCCCTCAAATTTTTACAGGAGTTTCTGGAGTCCGTTTTACTTGTTGTAGATGTGGAATCGCTACCCGGTGAGGCGGCGGTCTCGTTGCTCGAGACCAGAGTGCCGGTTCGAAAGGGCCAGAACTTTTGATCCTACCTTTGGGTCGCCCTCAAATGTTTGCAGGAGTTTCCGGAGGCCGTTTTCCTTGTAGTAGATGTGGAATCGCTACTCGGTGAGGCCGAGGTCTCGTCGCTCGAGACTAGAGTACCGGTTCGAAAGAGCCATAACTTCTGATCCGACCGTTGGATCGCCCTCAAATTTTTACAGGAGTTTCCGGAGGCCGTTTTCCTTGTAGTAGATGTGGAATCCCAACTCGGTGAGGCGGAGGTGTCGGCGTTCGAGACCAGCGTACCGGTTCGAAAGGGCCATAACTTTGGATCCGACCGTTGGATCGCCCTTAAATTTTTAAAGGAGTTTTCGGAAGCCGTTTTTCTTGCAGTAGATGTGGAATCGCTATTCGGTGAGGCGGCGGTCTCGTCGCTCGAGACCAGAGTACCGGTTTAAAAGGGCCATAACTTTTGATCCGACCTTTGGATCGCCCTCAAATTTTTACAGGAGTTTCCAGACGCCGTTTTCCTTGTAGTAGATGTCGAATCGCTACTCGGTGAGGCGGAGGTGGCGGCGTTCGAGACCAGCGTACCGGTTCCATAGGGCCATAACTTTTGATCCGAATTTTGGATCACTTTCAAATTTTTACAGGAGTTTCCAGAGGCCGTTTTCCTTGTTGCAGATGTGGAATCGCTACGCGGTGAGGCGGAGGTCTCATCGCTCGAGACCAGAGTACCGGTTTGAAAGGGCCATAACTTTTTATCCGACCTTTGGATCGCCCTCAAATTTTTACAGGAGTTTCCAGACGCCGTTTTCCTTGTTGTAGATGTCGAATTGCTACTCGGTGAGGCGGAGGTGGCGGCGTTCGAGACCAGCGTACCGGTTCCATAGGGCCATAACTTTTGATCCGAATTTTGGGTCGCCCTCAAATTTTTACAGGAGTTTCCTGAGGCCGTTTTCCTTGTTGTAGATGTGGAATCGCTACGCGGTGAGGCGGAGGTCTCGTCGCTAGAGACCAGAGTACCGGTTCGAAAGGGCCATAACTTTTGATCCGACCTTTGGATCGCCCTCAAATTTTTACAGGAGTTTCCGGAGGCTGTTTTTCTTGTAGTAGATGTGGAATCGCTACCCGGTAAGGCGGCGGTCTCGTCGCTCGAGACCAGAGTGCCGGTTCGAAAGGGCCATAACTATTGATCCGACCTTTGGGTCGCCCTCAAATTTTTACAGGAGTTTTCGGAGGCCGTTTTACTTGTTGTAGATGTGGAATCGCTACTCGGTGAGGCGGAGGTCTCGTCGCTCGAGACCAGAGTACCGGTTCGAAAGGGCCATAACTTTTGATCCGATCATTGGATCGCCCTCAAATTTTTACAAGAGTTTCCGGAGGCCGTTTTACTTGTTGTAGATGTGGAATCGCTACTCGGTGAGGCGGAGGTCTCGTCGCTCGAGACCAGAGTACCGGTTCGAAAGGGCCATAACTTTTGATCCGACCATTGGATCGCCCTCAAATTTTTACAGGAGTTTACGGACGCCGTTTTCCTTGTAGTAGATGTGGAATCCCTACTCGGTGAGGCGGAGGTCTTTGCGCTCGAGACCAGCGTACCGGTTCGAAAGGGCCATAACTTTTGATCCGACCTTTGGATCGCCCTCAAATTTTTACAGGAGTTTCCGGAGGCCGTTTTACTTGTAATAGATGTGGAAGCGCTACATGGTGAGGCGGCGGTCTCGTCGCTCGAGACCAGAATGCCGATTCGAAAGGGCCATAACTTTTGATCTGACCTTTGGATCGCCTTCAAATTTTTACAGGAGTTTCTGGAGGCTGTTTTCCTTGTAGTAGATATGGAATCGCTACTTGGTGAGGCGGCGGTCTCGTCGCTCGAGACAAGAGTATCGGTTCCAAAGGACCATAACTTTTGATCCCACCGTTGGATCGCCCTCAAATTTTTACAGGAGTTTGCGGAAGCCATTTCCCTTGAAGTAGATATGGAATCGCTACTCAGTGAGGCGTAGGTGTCGGCGGTCGAGACTAGTGTACCGGTTCGAAAGGGCCATAATTTTTTATCCGACCGTTGGATCGCGCTCAAATTTTTACAGGAGTTTCCGGAGGTCATTTTCCATGGAGTAATTGTGGAATCCCTACTTGGTGAGGCGGAGGTCTCGTCGCTCGAGACCAGCGTACCGGTTCCAAAAGGCCATAACTTTTGATCCGACCGTTGGATCGCCCTCAAATTGTTACAGGAGATTCCGGAGGTCATTTTCATTGGAGTAGTTGTGGAATCGCTACTCGGTGAGGCGGAGGTCTCGTCGCTCTAGACCAGAGTACCGGTTTGAAAGGGCCATAACTTTTGATCCGACCTTTGGATCGTCCTCAAATTTTTACAGGAGTTTCCGGACGCCGTTGTCCTTGTAGTAGATGTGGAATTGCTACTCGGTGAGGCGGAGGTGTCGGCCGTCGAGACCAGAGTACCGGTTCGAAAGGGCCATAACTTTTGATCCGACCGTTGGATCGTCCTCAAATTTTTACAGGAGTTTCCGGATGCCGTTTTCATTGTAGTAGATGTGGAATCGCTACTCAGTGAGACGGAGGTGTCGGCGCTCGAGACCAGCGTACCGGTTCGAAAGGGCCATAACTTTTGATCCGACCTTTGGATCGCCCTCAAATTTTTACAGAAGTTTCCGGAGGCCGTTTTAATTGTAGTAGATGTGGAATCGCTACTCAGTGAGGCGGCGGTCTCGTCACTCGAGACCAGAGTGCCGATTCGAAAGGGCCAACTTTTGATCTGACCTTTGGATCGCCTTCAAATTTTTACAGGAGTTTCTGGAGGCCGTTTTTCTTGTAGTAGATGTGGAATCGCTACTCAGTGAGACGGAGGTGTCGGCGGTCGAGACCAGTGTACCGGTTCGAAAGGGCCATAATTTTTTATCCGACCGTTGGATCGTGCTCAAATTTTTACAGGAGTTTCCGATGGTCGTTTTCCTTAGAGTAATTATGGAATCGCTACTCGGTGAGGCGGAGGTGTCGTCGCTAGAGATCAGAGTACCGGTAACAGCGGTTCATTGCTGATTTCTTAATCCCTAGGGGCTGTCTGGGCTGTCGAATCCACGCGTCACCGGTGAGAGCAGTTCGTTGGTCATTTCTTAGTCCCTAGGGGCTGTGTGGGCTGTCGAATCCACGCGTCACCCATGACAGCAGTTCGTCGCTCATTTCTTAGTCCCTAGGGGGTGTGTGGGCTGTCGAATCCACGCGTTAGCCGTGACAGCAGTTCGTTGGGCATTTCTGAGTTCCAAGGGGCTGTGTGGGTTGTCGAATCCATGCGTCACCCGTGACAGCAGTTCGCAGATTATTTATGAGTCCTTATGGGCTGTTTGGGCTGTCGAATCCAGGCGTCGCCGGTGACAGCAGTTCGGTGATGATTTCTGAGTCCCTAGGCTGTGTGGGCAGTCGAATCCACGCGTCCCTCGTGATAGCAGTTCGTCGATGATTTCTCAGTCCCTATGGCAGTGGGGGCTGTCGTTTTCGTTGCTGATTTCTTAATCCCTAGGGGCTGTCTGGCTGTCGAATCCACGCGTCACCCGTGACAGCATTTCGTCGCTGATTTCTGAGTCTCTAGGGGGCTGTGTGGGCTGTCGAATCCACGCTTCACCGATGACAGTAGTTCGTTGATGATTTCTGAGTCCATAGGGGGCTGTGTGGGCTGTCGAATCCACGCGTCACCCATGACAGCAGTTCGTCGCTGATTTCTTAGTCCCTAGGGGGTGTCTGGGCTGTCGAATCCACGCGTCACCCGTGACAGTAGTTCGTTGGGCATTTCTGAGTCCCAAGGGGCTGTGTGGGTTGTCGAATCCATGCGTCACCCGTGACAGCAGTTCGCAGATTATTTATGAGTCCCTAGGGGCTGTTTGGGCTGTCGAATCCAGGCGTCGCCGGTGACAGCAGTTCAGTGATGATTTCTGAGTCCCTAGGCTATGTGGGCAGTCGAATCCATGCGTCCCCCGTGATATCAGTTCGTCGATGATTTCTCAGTCCCTATGGTAGTGGGGGCTGTCGTTTTCGTTGATGATTTCTGAGTCCCTAGGGGGCTGTGTGGGCTGTCGAATCCACGCGTCACCCGTGACAGCAGTTCGTTGGTCATTTCTTAGTCCCTGGGGCTGTGTGGGCTGTCGAATCCACGCATCACCCGTGATAGCAGTTCGGTGATGATTTCTGAGTCCCTAGGGCACTGTGCGTGCTGTCAATTCCACGCGTCACTGGTGACAGCAGTTCATTGATGATTTCTTAGTCCTTAGGGGATGTCTGGGCTGTCGAATCCACGCGTCACCCGTGACAGCAGTTCGCTGATTATTTATGAGTCCCTAGGGCTGTTTGGGCTGTCGAATCCACGCATCACTCGTGATAACAGTTCGTTGATGATTTTTGAGTCCCTAGGGGGCTGTGTGGGCTGTCGAATCCACGCTTCCCCGTGACAGCAGTTCGTCGATGATTGATGAGTCCCTTAGGCAGTGGGGACTGTCGTTTTCGTTGATGATTTCTGAGTCCCTAGGGGGCTGTGTGGGCTGTGGAATCCACGCGTCACCAATGACAGTAGTTCGTTGATGATTTCTGAGTCCCTAGGGGGCTGTGTGGGCTGTCGAATCCCCGCGTCACCGATGAGAGTGGTTCGTGGATGATTTCTTAGTCCCTAGGGGCTGTCTAGGCTGTCGAATCCAGGCTTCACCAGTGACAGCAGTTCGTCGATGATTTTTGAGCCCTTAGGGGGCTGTGTCGGCTGTCGAATCCACTCGTCACCGATGACAGTAGTTCGTGGATGATTTCTTAGTCCTTAGGGGCTGTCTGGGTTATCGAATCCACGCGTCACCTGTGACAGCAGTTCGCTGGTCATTTATGAGTCCCAAGGGGCTGGTTGGGCTGTCGAATCCAGGCGTCGCCGGTGACAGCAGTTCGGTGATGATTTCTAAGTCCCTAGGGGCTGTGTGGGCTGTCCAATCCACGCGTCACCGATGACAGTAGTTCGGTGATGATTTCTGAGTCCCTAGGGGGCTGTGTGGGCTGTCAAATCCCCGCGTCACCGATGACAGTAGTTCGTCGATGATTTCTGAGTCCCTAGGGGTTGTCTGGGCTGTGGAATCCACGCGTTACCAGTGACAGCAGTTCGTTGGTAATTTCTGAGTCCATAGGGGCTGTGTGGGCTGTCGAATCCATGCGTCACCCGTGACAGCAGTTCGTTGGTCATTTGTGAGCACCTAGGGGCTGTGTGGGCTGTGGAATCCAGGCGTCAACAGTGACAGTAGTTCGCTACTTATTTATGAGTTTCCAGGGGCTGTTTCGACTGTCGAATCCACGCGTCACCCGTGAGAGCAGTTCGGTGATGATTTCTGAGTCCCTAGGGGACTGTGCGGGCTATCGATTCCACGCGTCACCGCTGACAGCAGTTCATTGATGATTTCTTAGTCCCTAGGAGATGTCTGGGCTGTCGAATCCACGCGTCACCCGTGACAGGAGTTGGATGGTCATTTCTGAGTCCCTAGGGGCTGTCGAATCCAGGCGTCACCCGTGACAGCAGTTCGCTGATTATTTATGAATCCCTAGGGCTGTTTGGGCTGTCGAATCCACTCATCACTCGTGACAGCAATTCGTTGATGATTTTTGAGTCCCTAGGACGCTGTGTGGGCTGTCGAATCCACGCGTTACCAGTGACAGCAGTTCGTTGGTCATTTCTGAGTCCATAGGGGCTGTGTGGGCTGTCGAATCCATGTGTCACCCGTGACAGCAGTTCTCTGATTATTTATGAGTCCCTATGGGCTATTTGTGCTGTCGAATCTAGGCGTCGCCAGTGACAGCAGTTCGGTGATGATTTTTGAGTCCCTAGAGGGCTGTGTGGGCTGTCGAATCCACGCGTCACCGATGACAGTAGTTCGCGGATGATTTCTTAGTCCCTAGGGATAGTCTGGGCTGTCGAATCCGTGCGTCACCCGTGACAGCAGTTCGTTGGTCATTTCTGAGCACCTAGGGGCTGTGTGGGCTGTGGAATCCAGGCGTCAACCGTGACAGTAGTTCGCTGCTTATTTATGAGTTTCCAGGGGCTGTTTCGACTGTCGAATCCACGCGTCACCCGTGAGAGCAGTTCGGTGATGATTTCTGAGTCCCTAGGGGACTGTGCGGGCTATCGATTCCACGCGTCACCGCTGACAGCAGTTCATTGATGATTTCTTAGTCCCTAGGGGATGTCTGGGCTGTCGAATCCACGCGTCACCCGTGACAGGAGTTGGATGGTCATTTCTGAGTCCCTAGGGGCTGTCGAATCCAGGCGTCACCCGTGACAGCAGTTCGCTGATTATTTATGAGTCCCTAGGGCTGTTTGGGCTGTCGAATCCACGCATCACTCGTGACAGCAATTCGTTGATGATTTTTGAGTCCCTAGGAGGCTGTGTGGGCTGTCGAATCCACGCTTCCCCGTGACAACAGTTCGTCGATGATTTATGAGTCCCTTTGGCAGTGGGGACTGTCGTTTTCGTTGATGATTTCTGAGTCCCTAGGGTGCTGTGTGGGCTGCGGAATCCACGCGTCACCAATGACAGTAGTTCGTTGATGATTTCTGAGTCCCTAGGGGGCTGTGTGGGCTGTTGAATCCCCGCGTCACGGATGAGAGTGGTTCGTGGATGATTTCTTAGTCCCTAGGGGCTGTCTAGGCTGTCGAATCCAGGCTTCACCAGTGACTGCAGTTCGTCGATGATTTTTGAGCCCCTAAAGGGCTGTGTGGGCCGTCGAATCCACTTGTCACCGATGACAGGAGTTCGTGGATGATTTCTTAGTCCTTAGGGGCTGTCTGGGGTGTCGAATCAACGCGTCACCCGTGACAGCAGTTCTTCGCTGATTTCTAAGTCCCTAGGGGGCTATGTGGGCTGTTGAATCCACGCGTCACCGATGACAGTAGTTCATTGATGATTTCTGAGTCCCTAGGGGGCTGTGTGGGCTGTCGAATCCCCGCGTCACCGATGACAGTAATTCGCGGATGATTTCTTAGTCCCTAGGGCCTGTCTGGGCTGTCGAATCCACGGGTCACCCGTGACAGCAGTTCGTCGATGATTTCTGAGTCCCTAGGGGCTGTAGGGGCAGTCGAAGCAACGCGTCCCCCGTGACAGCAGTTCGTCGATTATTTCTGAGTCCCTATGGCAGTGGGGGCTGTCGTTTTCGTTCATGATTTCTGAGTCCCTAGGGGGCTGTGTGGGCTGTCGAATCCACGCGTCACCAATGACAGCAGTTCGTTGGTCATTTATGAGTCCCAAGGGGCTGTTTGGGCTGTCGAATCCAGGCGTCGCCGGTGACAGCTGTCGAATCCAGGCGTCGCCGGTGACAGCAGTTTGGTGATGATTTCTGAGTCCCTAAAGGTCGTGTGGGCTGTTAAATCCACGCGTCACTCGTGACAGCAGTTCGTCGATGATTTCTGAGTCCATTTGGTAGTGGGGGCTGTCGTTTCCGTTGATGATTTTTGAGTCCCTAAGGGGCTGTGTGGGCTGTCGAATCCACGTGTCACCGTTTACAGTAGTTTGCGGATGATTTCTTAGTCCCTAGGGCCTGTCTGGGCTGTCGAATCCACGGGTCACCCGTGACAGCAGTTCGTCGATAATTTCTTAGTTCCTAGGGGCTGGGTGGGCAGTCGAATCCAAGCGTCCCCCGTGACAGCAGTTCGTCGATGATTTCTCAGTTCTTATGGCAGTGGGGGCTGTCGTTTCCGTTCATGATTTCTGAGTCCCTATGGGGCTGTGTGGGCTGTCGAATACACGCGTCACCGATGACAGCAGTTCGCTGGTAATTTATGAGTCCCAAGGGGCTGTTTGGGTTGTCGAATCCAGGCGTCGCCGGTGACAGCAGTTCGGTGATGATTTTCTGAGTCGCTAGGGGCTATGTGGGCTGTCTAATCCACGCGTCACCGATGACAGTAGTTCGGTGATGATTTCTGAGTCCCTAGGGGGCTGTGTGGGCTGTCGAATCCACGCGTCACCGATGACAGTAGTTCGCGGATGATTTCTTAGTCCCTAGGGCTGTGTGGGCTGTCGAATCCACGCGTCACCGATGACAGTAGTTCGCGGATGATTTCTTAGTCCCTAGGGCCTGTCTGGGCTGTCGAATCCACGGGTCACCTGTGACAGCAGTTCGTCGATGATTTCTAAGTCCCTAGGGGCTGTAGGGGCAGTCGAAGCAACGCGTCCCCCGTGACAGCAGTTCGTCGATGATTTCTGAGTCCCTATGGCAGTGGGGGCTGTCGTTTCCGTTCATGATTTCTGAGTCCCTAGGGGGCTGTGTGGGCTGTCGAATCCACGCGTCACCGATGAAGCAGTTCGCTAGTCATTTATGAGTCCCAAAGGGCTGTTTGGGCTGTCGAATCCAGGCGTCGCCGGTGACAGCAGTTCGGTGATGATTTCTAAGTCCCTAAAGGTCGTGTGGGCTGTTAAATCCACGCGTCACCCGTGACAGGAGTTCGTCGATGATTTCTGAGTCCATTTGGCAGTGGGGGCTGTCGTTTCCGTTGATGATTTCTGAGTCCCTAAGGGGCTGTGTGGGTTGTCGAATCCACGCGTCACCGATGATAGTAGTTCGTTGATGATTTCTGAGTCCCTAGGGGGCTTTGTGGGCTGTCGAATCCCCGCGTCACCGATGCCAGTAGTTCGTGGATGATTTCTTAGTCCCTAGGGGCTGTCTAGGCTGTCGAATCCACGCGTCACCCGTCACAGCAGTTCGTCGATGATTTCTGAGTCCCTATGAGCTGTCTGGGTGTCAAATCCACGCGTCACCCGTGACAGCAGTTCGGTGGTCATTTCTTAGTTCCTAGGGGCTGTGTGGGCTGTCGAATCCAGGCGTCACCCGTAACAGCAGTTCGTCGCTGATTTCTGAGTTCCTAGGGGCTGTCTGGGCTGTCGAATCCGCGCGTCACCCGTGAGAGTAGTTCGTGGCTGATTTCTGAGCCCTTAGGGGCTTTCTGGCTGTGGAATCCACGCGTAACCGGTGACAGCAGTTCGGTGGTCATTTCTGAGTCCCTAGGGCTGTCTCGGTTGTCGAATCCACGCGTTACCTTAGACAGCAGTTCGCTGATTATTTATGAGTCCCTAGGAGCTGTGTGGGCTGTCGAATCCACGTGTCACTCATGACGGCAGTTCGTTGGTCATTTCTAAGTCCTAGGGGCTGTGTGGGCTGTCGAATCCACGCGTCACCCGTGACAGCAATTCGTCGATGATTGGTGACTCCATTGGGGGCTGTCTGGGCTGTTGAATCCACGCATCACACGTGACAGCAGTTTGCTGATTATTTATGAGTCCCTAGGGCTGTTTGGGCTGTCGAATCCACGCTTCCCCCGTGACAGCAGTTCACTGATTAATGCTGAGTCCCTAGGGGCTGTGTGGGCTCTCCAATCCATGCGTCACCCGTGACAGCAGTTCGTTGATGATTTTTAAGACCCTAGGGGGTTGTGTGGGCTGTCGATTCCACGCGTCACCGGTGACAGCAATTCGTTGTTGATTTCTTAATCCCTAGTGGCTTTGTGAGCTGTAGAATCCACGCGTCACCCGTGACAACAGTTCATTGGTCGTTTCTGAGTCCCAAGGGCTGTTTGGGCTGTCGAATCCACGCGTCAACCGTGACAGCAATTTGTCGATGATTGGTGACTCCATTGGGGGCTGTCTGGGCTGTTGAATCCACGCGTCACACGTGATAGCAGTTTGTCGATGATTTCTGAGTCCCTAGGGCAGAGGGGGCTTTCGATTCCGTTGATGATTTCTGAGTCCCTAGGGGGCTGTGTGGGCAGTCGATTCCACGCTTCACCGGTGACAGCAGTTCGTTGATGATTTCTTAGTCCCTAAAGGCTGTGTGGGCTTTTGAATCCACGCGTCACCTGTGACAGCAGTTCGTCGCTGATGTATGACTCCCTAGGGGCTGTCTAGGCTGTCAAATCCACGCATCGCTCGTGACAGCAGTTCGTTGGTCATTGCTGAGTCCCTAGAGGCTGTCTGGGCTGTCGAATCCACGCGTCACCCTTGATAGCATTTCGTTCATGATTTTTGACTCCCTAGGGGGCTCTCTGGGTTGTCGAATCCACGTGTCACCCGTGACAGCAGTTCGTTGGTCATTTCTGAGTCTCAGGGGCTGTGTGGGCTCTCAATTCCATGCGTCACCGGTGACAATAGTTCGTTGCTGATTTCTTAATCCCTATGGGCTATCTGGTCTGTCGAATCCACGCGTCACCAGTGACAGCAGTTCGGTAGTCATTTCGGAGTCCCTAGGGGTTGTGTGGGCTGTCGATTCCACGCGGCACCGGTGACAGCAGTTCGATGATGATTTCTAAGTCCCTAGGAGCTGTTTGGGTTGTCGAATCCACACATCGCCCGTGACAGCAGTTCGTTGGTCATTTCTGAGTCCCTAGGGGCTGTGTGGGCTGTCGAATCCACGCGTCACCCGTGACAGCAGTTCGTTGATGATTTTTGCGACCCTAGGGGGTGTGTGGGCTGTCGAATCCACTCGTCACCCGTGACAGCAGTTCGTTGGTCATTTCTTAGTCCCTTGGGCTGCGTGGGCTGTCGAATCCACGCGTCACCGGTGACACCACTTCGTTGTTGATTTCTTAATCCCTAGGAGCTGTGTGGGCTATAGAATCCACGCGTCACCCGTGACAGCAGTTCTTTGGTCATTTCTGAGTCCCTAGGGCTGTGTGGGCTGTGGAATCCATGCGTCACCCGTGACAACTCTTCGCTGATTATTTATGGGTCCCTAGGGGCTGTTTGGGCTATCGAATCCAGGCGTCGCCGGTGATAGAAGTTCGGTGATGATTTTTGAATCCCTAGGGGGATGTGTCGGCTGTTGATTCCACGCGTCACCGGTGACAGTAGTTGGTCGATGATTTGTGACTCTGTTGGGGGTTGTCTGGGCTGTCGAATCCACGCGTCACACGTGACAGCAGTTTGTCGATGATTTCTGAGTCCTAGGGCAGTGGGGGCTGTCGATTCCGTTGATGATTTCTGAGTTCCTAGGGGGATGTGTGGGCTGTCGATTCGACGCTTCACCGGTGACAGTAGTTCGTTGATGATTTCTTAGTCCCTAGTGGCTATCTAGGCTGTCAAATCCACGCGTCACCCGTGACAGCAGTTCGTTGTTGATTTCTTAATCCCTAGGGGCTGTCTGGTCTGTCGAATCTACGCGTCACCCGTGACAGCAGTTCGGTGGTCATTTCTGAGTCCCAGGGGTTGTGTGGCCTGTCGAATCCACGCGTTACCCGTGACAGCAGTTGGTCGATGATTTGTGACTCCGTTGGGGGCTGTCTGGGCTGTCGAATCCACGCGTCACACGTGACAGCAGTTTGTCGATGATTTCTGAGTCCTCGGGCTGTGGGGGCTGTCGATTCCGTTGATGATTTCTGAGTCCCTAGGGGGCTGTGTGGGCAGTAGATTCCACGCTTCACCGGTGACAGCAGTTTGTCGATGATTTCTGAGTCCCTAGGGCATTGGGGGCTGTCGATTCCGTTGATGATTTCTGAGTCCCTAGGGGGCTGTCCGGGCAGTCGATTCCACACTTCACCGGTGACAGCAGTTCGTTGATGATTTCTTAGTCCCTATGGGCTGTGTGGGCTGTCGAATCCACGCGTCACCTGTGATTCGTCGCTTATGTATGACCCCCTAGGGCTGTCTGGGCTGTAGAATACACGTGTCACCCGTGACAGCAGTTCGTTGATGATTTGTGACTCCGTAGGGGCTGTTTGGGCTGTCGAATCCACGCGTCACTGGTGACAGCAGTTCATTGATGATTTCCTAATCCCTAGGGGCTGTCTGGGCTGTCGAATCCACGCGTCACCCGTGACAGCAGTTCGTTGGTCATTTCTGAGTCCTAGGGGCTGTGTGGGCTCTCAATTCCATGCGTCACCGGTGACAATAGTTCGTTGCTGATTTCTTAATCCCTATGGGCTGTCTGGCTGTCGAATCCACGCGTCACCAGTGACAGCAGTTCGGTGGTCATTTCGGAGTCCCTAGGGGTTGTGTGGGCTGTCGATTCCACGCGGCACCGGTGACAGCAATTCGATGATGATTTCTAAGTCCTAGGGCATTGGGGGCTGTCGATTCCGTTGATGATTTCTGAGTCCCTAGGGGGCTGTGTGGGCAGTAGATTCCACGCTTCACCGGTGACAGCAGTTTGTCGATGATTTCTGAGTCCCTAGGGCATTGGGGGCTGTCGATTCCGTTGATGATTTCTTAGTCCCTATAGGCTGTGTGGGCTGTCGAATCCACGCGTCACCTGTGACAGCAGTTCGTCGCTTATGTATGACCCCCTAGGGCTGTCTGGGCTGTAGAATCCACGTGTCACCCGTGACAGCAGTTCGTTGATGATTTGTGACTCCGTAGGGGCTGTTTGGGCTGTCGAATCCACGCGTCACTGGTGACAGCAGTTCATTGATGATTTCCTAATCCCTAGGGGCTGTCTGGGCTGTCGAATCCACGCGTCACCCGTGACAGCAGTTCGTTGGTCATTTCTGAGTCCCAGGGGCTGTGTGGGCTCTGAATTCCATGCGTCACCGGTGACAATAGTTCATTGCTGATTTCTTAATCCCTATGGGCTGTCTGGTCTGTCGAATCCACGCGTCACCAGTGACAGCAGTTCGGTGGTCATTTCAGAGTCCCTAGGGGTTGTGTGGGCTGTCGATTCCACGCGGCACCGGTGACAGCAGTTCGATGATGATTTCTAAGTCCTAGGGCATTGGGGGCTGTCGATTTCGTTGATGATTTCCGAGTCCCTAGGGGGATGTGTGGGCTGTCGATTCGACGCTTCACCGGTGACAGCAGTTTGTCGATGATTTCTAAGTCCCTAGGGCATTGGGGGTTGTCGATTCCATTGATGATTTCTGAGTCCCTAGGGGGCTGTCTAGGCAGTCGATTCCACACTTCACCGGTGACAGCAGTTCGTTGATGATTTCTTAGTCCCTATGGGCTGTGTGGGCTGTCGAATCCACGCGTCACCTGTGACAGCAGTTCGTCGCTTATGTATGACCCCCTAGGGCTGTCTGGGCTGTAGAATCCACGTGTCACCCGTGACAGCAGTTCGTTGATGATTTGTGACTCCATAGGGGCTGTTTGGGCTGTCGAATCCACGCGTCCCTGGTGACAGCAGTTCATTGATGATTTCCTAATCCCTAGGGGCTGTTTGGCTGTCGAATCCACGCGTCACCCGTGACAGCAGTTCGTTGGTCATTTCTGAGTCCCAGGGGCTGTGTGGGCTCTGAATTCCATGCGTCACCGGTGACAATAGTTCGTTGCTGATTTCTTAATCCCTATGGGCTGTCTGGTCTGTCGAATCCACGCGTCACCAGTGACAGCAGTTCGGTGGTCATTTCAGAGTCCTTAGGGGTTGTGTGGGCTATCGATTCCACGCGGCACCGGTGACAGCAGTTCGATGATGATTTCTAAGTCCTAGGGCATTGGGGGCTGTCGATTCCGTTGATGATTTCTGAGTCCCTAGGGGGATGTGTGGGCTGTCGATTCAACGCTTCACCGGTGACAGCAGTTTGTCGATGATTTCTAAGTCCCTAGGGCATTGGGGGCTGTCGATTCCGTTGATGATTTCTGAGTCCCTAGGGGGCCGTGTGAGCAGTCGATTCCACACATCACCGGTGACAGCAGTTCATTGATGATTTCTTAGTCCCTATGGGCTGTGTGGGCTGTCGAATCCATGCGTCACCTGTGACAGCAGTTCGTCGCTTATGTATGACCCCCTAGGGCTGTCTGGGCTGTAGAATCCACGCGTCGCCCGTGACAGCAGTTCGTCGATGATTTGTGACTCCGTAGAGGCTGTCTGGGCTGTTGAATCCACGCGTCACACGTGACAGCAGTTTGCTGATTATTTATGAGTCCATAGGGGCTGTTTGGGCTGTCGAATCCATGTTTCACCCGTGACAGCAGTTCACTGACTAATGCTGAATTCCTAGGGGCTATGTGGGCTCTCGAATCCATGCGTCACCCGTGACAGCAGTTCGTTGATGATTTTTGAGACCCTAGGGGGTTGTGTGGGCTGTCGATTCCACGCGTCACCGGTGACAGCAATTCGTTGTTGATTTCTTAATCCCTAGTGGCTTTGTGGGCTGTCGAATCCACGCGTCACCCTTGACAGCAGTTCGTTGGTCATTTCTGAGTCCCAAGGGCTGTGTGGGCTGTCGAATCCACGCGTCACCCGTGACAGCAATTTGTCGATGATTGGTGACTCCATTGGGGGCTGTCTGGGCTGTGGAATCCACGCGAGACACGTGACAGCAGTTTGTCGATGATTTCTGAGTCCCTAAGGCGGTGGGGGCTGTCGATTCGATGCTTCACCGGTGACAGTAGTTCGTTGATGATTTCTTAGTCCCTAGTGGCTATTTTGGCTATCAAATCGGCACGTCACCCGTGACAGCAGTTCGTTGATGTTTTCTTAATCCCTAGGGGTTGTCTGGTCTGTCGAATCCACGCGTCCCAGTGACAGCAATTCGGTGGTCATTTCTGAGTCCCTAGGGGTGTGTAGGCTGTCGATTCCACGCGGCATCGGTGACAGCAGTTTGATGATGATTTCTAAGTCCCTAGGGGCTGTTTGGGCTGTCGAATCCACGCGTTGCCCGTGACAGCAGTTCGTTGGTCATTTCAGAGTCCCAAGGGGCTGTGTGGGCTGTCGAATCCACGCGTCACCCGTGACAGCAGTTCGTTGATGATTTTTGAGACCCTAGAGGGTTGTGTTGGCTGTCGATTCCACACGTCACCGGTGACAGCAATTCGTTGTTGATTTCTTAATCCTTAGTGGCTTTGTGGGCTGTCGAATCCACGGGTTACCCTTGCCAGCAGTTCGTTGGTCATTTCTGAGTCCCAGGGGCTGTGTGGGCTGTCGAATCCACGCGTCACCCGTGACAGCAATTCGTCGATGATTGGTGACTCCATTGGGGGCTGTCTGGGCTGTTGAATCCACGCGTCACACGTGACAGCAGTTTGCTGATTATTTATGAGTCCCTAGGGCTGTTTGGGCTGTCGAATCCACGCTTCACCCGTGACAGCAGTTCACTGACTAATGTTGAATTACTAAGGGCTGTGTGGGCTCTCGAATCCATTCGTCACCCGTGACAGCAGTTCGTTGATGATTTTTAAGACCCTAGGGGGTTGTGTGGGCTGTCGATTCCACGCGTCACCGGTGACAGCAATTCCTTGTTGATTTCTTAATCCCTAGTGGCTTTGTGGGCTGTCAAATCCACACGTCACCCTTGACAGCAGTTCGTTGGTCATTTCTGAGTCCCAGGGGCTGTGTGGGCTGTCGAATCCACGTGTCACCCGTGACAGCAATTTGTCGATGATTGGTGACTCCATTGGGGGCTGTCTGGGCTGTGGAATCCACGCGAGACACGTGACAGCAGTTTGTCGATGATTTCTGAGTCCCTAAGGCGGTGGGGGCTGTCGATTCCGTTGATGATTGCTGAGTTCCTAGGGGGCTGTGTGGGCTGTCGATTCGACGCTTCACCGGTGACAGTAGTTCGTTGATGATTTCTTAGTCCCTAGGGGCTATCTGGGCTGTCAAATCCACGCGTCACCCGTGACAGCAGTTCGTTGATGATTTCTTAATCCCTAGGGGTTGTCTGGTCTGTCGAATCCACGCGTCACCCGTGACAGCAGTTCGGTGGTCATTTCTGTGTCCCTAGGGGCTGTGTGGGCTCTCAATTCCATGCGTCACCGGTGACACCAGTTCGTTGATGATTTCTTAATCCCTACAGGCTGTCTGGCCTGTCGAATCCACGCGTCCCCATTGATAGAAATTCGATGGTCATTTCTGAGTCCCTAGGGGTCTGTGGGCTGTCGATTCCACGCGGCATCGGTGACAGCAGTTCGATGATGATTTCTAAGTCCCTAGGGGCTGTTTGGGCTGTCGAATCCACGCATCGCCCGTGACAGCAGTTCGTTGGTCATTTCTGAGTCCCTAGGGGCTGTGTGGGCTGTGGAATCCATGCGTCACCCGTGACAGCTGTTCGCTGATTATTTATGGGTCCCTAGGGGCTGTTTGGGCTGTCGAATCCAGGCGTCACCGGTGATAGAAGTTCGGTGATGCTTTCTGAATCCCTAGGGGGCTGTGTGGGCTGTTGATTACACGCGTCACCGGTGACAGCAGTTCGTTGATGATTTCTTAATCCCTATCGGCTGTCTGGGTTGTCGAATCCACGCGTCACCCGTGACAGTAGTTTGTTGATGATTGGTGACTCCGTAGGGGTCTGTCTCGGCTGTAGAATCCACGCGTCACCTTTGACAGCAGTTCGTTGATGAGTTCTTAATCCCTATGGGCTGTCTGGGCTGTCGAATCCACGCGTCACCCGTGACAGCAGTTTGTTGATGATTGGTGACTCCGTAGGGGTCTGTCTCGGCTGTAGAATCCACGCGTCACCTTTGACAGCAGTTCGTTGATGATTTCTTAATCCCTATGGGCTGTCTGGGCTGTCGAATCCACGCGTCACCCGTGACAGCAGTTTGTTGATGATTTGTGACTCCGTAGGGGGCTGTCTCGGCTGTCGAATCCACGCGTCACCTTTGACAGCAGTTCGTTGGTCATTTCTGAGTCCCTAGGGGCTGTGGAATCCATGCGTCACCCGTGACAGCTGTTCGCTGATTATTTATGGGTCCCTAGGGGCTGTTTGGGCTGTCGAATCCAGGCGTCGCCGGTGATAGAAGTTCGGTGATGCTTTCTGAATCCCTAGGGGGCTGTGTGGGCTGTTGATTCCACGCGTCACCGGTGACAGCAGTTCGTTGATGATTTCTTAATCCCTATCGGCTGTCTGGGTTGTCGAATCCATGCGTCACCCGTGACAGCAGTTCGTGTGGGTTGTCGAATCCACGCGTCAACCGTGATAGCAGTTCGTTGATGATTTCTAACTCCCTAGGGGCTGTCTAGGCTGTCCAATCCACGCATCACCCGTGACAGTAGTTCGTTGATGATTTGTGACTCCGTAGGGGGCTGTCTCGGCTGTAGAATCCACGCGTCGCCCTTGACAGCAGTTCGTTGATGATTTCTTTATCCCTAGGGGCTGTCTGGGCTGTCGAATCCACGCGTCACCCGTGACAGCAGTTCGTTGATGATTTTTGGGACCCTAGGGGCTATCTTGGCTGTCGAATCTACGCCTCACCCGTGACAGCAGTTCGGTGGTCATTTCTTAGTCCTTTGGGCTGCGTGGGCTGTCGAATCCACGCGTCACCGGTGACAGCACTTCGTTGTTGATTTCTTAATCCCTAGGGGCTGTGTGGGCTGTCGAATCCACGCGTCACCCTTGACAGCAGTTCCTTGGTCATTTCTGAGTCCCAGGGGCTGTGTGGGCTATCGAATCCACGCGTCACCTGTGACAGCAATTCATCGATGATTGGTGACTCCATTGGGGGTTGTCTGGGCTTTTGAATCCACGCGAGACACGTGACAACAGTTTGTCGATGATTTCTGAGTCCCTAAGGCGGTGGGGGCTGTCGATTCCGTTGATGATTGCTGAGTCCCTAGGGGGCTGTGTGGGCTGTCGATTCGACGCTTCACCGGTGACAGTAGTTCATTGATGATTTCTTTATCCCTAGGGGTGTCTGGGCTATCGAATCCACGCTTCACCCGTGACAGCAGTTCGTTGATGATTTCTTACTCCCTAGGGGCTGTCTGGGCTGCCGAATCCACGCGTCACACGTGACAGCAGTTTGTTGATGATTCGTGACTCCGTAGGGGGGCTGTCTGGGCTGTCGAATCCACGCGTCACCTTTGATAGCAGTTCGGTGGTCATTTCTGAGTCCCTAGGGGTTGTGTGGGCTGTGGATTCGACGCTTCACCGGTGACAGCAGTTCGTTGATGATTTTTGGGACCCTAGGGGCTATCTTGGCTGTCGAATCTACGCTTCACACGTGACAGCAGTTTGCTGATTATTTATGAGTCCATAGGGCAGTGGGGGCTGTCGATTCCGTTGATGATTGCTGAGTCCTTAGGGGGTTGTGTGGGCTGTCGATTCGACGCTTCACCGGTGACAGCAGTTCGTTGATGATTTCTTAGTCCCTAGGGGCTATCTTGGCTGTCGAATCCACGCTTCACCCGTGACAGCAGTTCACTATTTAATGCTGAGTCCCTAGGGGCTGTGTGGGCTCTCGAATCCATGCGTCACCTGTGACAGCAGTTCGTTGATGATTTTTGAGACCCTAGGGGGTTGTGTGGCCTATCGATTCCACGCGTCCCCGGTGACAGCAATTCGTTGTTGATTTCTTAATCCCTAGTGGCTTTGTGGGCTGTCGAATCCACACTTCACCCGTGACAACAGTTCGTTGATGATTTTTGAGACCCTAGGGGGTTGTGTGGGCTATCGATTCCACGCGTCCCCGGTGACAGCAATTCGTTGTTGATTTCTTAATCCCTAGTGGCTTTGTGGGCTGTCGAATCCACACTTCACCCGTGACAACAGTTCGTTGATGATTTTTGAGACCCTAGGGGGTTGTGTGGGCTATCGATTCCACGCGTCCCCGGTGACAGCAATTCGTTGTTGATTTCTTAATCCCTAGTGGCTTTGTGGGCTGTCGAATCCACACTTCACCCGTGACAACAGTTCGTTGCTCATTTCTGAATCACATGGGCTGTGTGGGCTGTCGAATCCACGCGTCACCCGTGACAGCAATTCGTCGATGATTGGTGACTCCATTGGGGGCTGTCTGGGCTGTTGAATCCACGCGTCACACGTGACAGCAGTTTGCTGATTATTTATGAGTCCCTATGTGCTCTTTGGGCTGTCGAATCCACGCTTCACCCGTGACAGCAGTTCACTGATTAATGCTGAGTCCCTAGGGGCTGTGTGGGCTCTCGAATCCACGCGTTACCCGTGACAGCAGTTCGTCGCTAATTTGTGACTCCGTAGGGGGCTGTCTCGGCTGTCGAATCCACGCGTCACCGGTGACAGCAGTTCCTTGATGATTTCTTAATCCCTAGGGGCTGTCTGGTCTGTCGAATCCACGCGTCACCCGTGACAGCAGTTCGGTGGTCATTTCTGTGTCCCTAGGGGTTGTGTGGGCTGTCGAATCCGCGCATCACCCGTGACAGCAGCTCGTTGGTCATTTCTTAGTCCCTTGGGCTGTCGAATCCACGTGTCACCGGTGACAGCACTTCGTTGTTGATTTCTTAATCCCTAGGGGCTGTGTGGGCTGTCGAATCCACGCGTCACCCGTGACAGCAGTTCGTTGGTCATTTCTTAGTCCTTTGGGCTGCGTGGGCTGTCGCATCCACGCGTCACCCGTCACTGCAGTTCGTCGCTGATTTCTGAGTTCCTAGGGGCTGACTGGGCTGTCGAATCCACGCGTCACCTTTGACAGCAGTTCGGTGGTCATTTCTGAGTCCCTAGGGGTTGTGTGGGCTGTGGATTCGACGCTTCACCGGTGATAGCAGTTCGTTGATGATTTTTGGGACCTTAGGGGCTATCTTGGCTGTCGAATCTACGCTTCACATGTGACAGCAGTTTGCTGATTATTTATGAGTCCCTAGGGCAGTGGGGGCTGTCGATTCTGTTGATGATTGCTGAGTCCTTAGGGGGTTGTGTGGGCTGTCGATTCGACGCTTCACCGGTGACAGCAGTTCGTTGATGATTTCTTAGTCCCTAGGGGCTATCTTGGCTGTCGAATCCACGCTTCACCCGTGACAGCAGTTAACTATTTAATGCTGAGTCCCTAGGGGCTGTCTGGTCTGTCGAATCCACGCGTCACCCGTGACAGCAGTTCTTTGGTCATTTCTAAGTCCAGAGGCTGTGTGGCCTGTTGAATCCACGCGTTACCCGGGACAGCAGTTGGTCGATGATTTGTGACTCCGTTGGGGGCTGTCTGGGCTGTCGAATCCACTCGTCACACGTGACAGCAATTTGTTGATGATTTCTGAGTTCCTAGGGCAGTGGGGTCTATCGATTCCGTTGATGATTGCTTAGTCCCTAGGGGCTGTGTGGGCTCACAATTCCAGGCGTCACCGGTGACAGCAGTTCGTTGATGATTTCTTAATCCCTAGGGGCTGTCTGGTCTGTCGAATCCACGCGTCACCCGTGACAGCAGCTCG
>Ga0325411_1002066_pt1 | contig 22548 bp, 16 predicted proteins | sample PopdelMetagenome_13_FD_206181 | JGI IMG/M metagenome (GOLD analysis project Ga0325411, IMG submission 206181) | Populus deltoides microbial communities from Bellville, Georgia, United States - Xylem-PdIQD-R4 | ecosystem: Host-associated > Plants > Phyllosphere > Stem > Wood/Secondary xylem... | reverse complement strand
GCTTGGAGTTATGATGATTGAAGAAATAAGCTTAAGAGGGGAGAATGTTTTGTGGAAAACCAAGTATCATAATTCTGTGTTATCATGAAGTTAGACTGAACCATAATAATTCACTCAAGATCAATTTTTATGTTTCTTGTTGAGATTAGTTATACTAAATGTCCCACTTAAGTTCTATATAAAAGTTAGTGCATGGTTAATGCAAGTGTGTGAAGGATCTAATATCAAGAAAAATACAGATTTAAGAAGACTCAACTGTGTCTGAGTGAGCGAGCGAGCGAGCGCAAGAGTTCCATTGTTCTTGCAGACCTTGTTTTGTTTTCGTTTCCAGCAGTAATTAGGAAGCTCCCCAAAGGTCTTAATCCTGGCAATTCCCTCTTATTCTGCAACGCCATATTTTAGAAACATTTATTGCTTTATAAAATGTTAATCAAGCTTGATTCGGGTGCGTGGTTGCTCTTTTCATGCCTTGACAAATGCTAGCATAAACAGATGGATTGTTAGCTCAAAGCCCGATCAAGAGAGTGAGGAGGATGAAGGACGTATCATGATTTGTCTGTTTGGCAATGTAATTTCCGGTGATTTGAGAAAAACTCAAGAATTTTTATTGAAATATTTCTAGAATTATTTTTCTCAGAAAATATTTTGATTGAAAAGATTTTTTAACAAATATATATATTTTAATTTTTTTTCAATAAATATTTAATAAAAACTTATGATGATATGAATCTATTTATAACTTTCTTTAAAATGCTTGTATTTTTTTTATTTTAAATAAATATAAGGGTCATTATAATTTGCAACAAAAATGATCTTTAAAAATAAAATAGTTAAAATTATTAATTCAATTTATTTTTACATGTATTATAAATAATATAATTGAATTCAATTTTGTAATTTAATATTTTATTATAAACATAAAAATTATAATAAATTATCAATTAAATTTAAATTTACTTATAAATTACCTAATTATTAAACCCAGGTCGGCCCGGTGGATCGACCTGGGACCCGGTAACTGAACCAGTTTGGGTAAGACAAAAGACCAACAAATGCAAAATCCCGGCCAAACTCGGGTGACCCGACAAGTTGACATGTGACCCAAGCGAATCCGGATGAGACTTTTTTTTTTTCAAATGTGATTTTTCTCCTAAACCTCTCTCTTTTTTATTTTTTTATTTGGTTATTAATATTTTTCAAAGGTCACTATATATGTTCCCTAAAAGTGATCATTTTCGGTTCTGTTCGGTTTTTAATAAAAAAAATCAAACCGGTTTTTTTTAAAAACCGAAACCGAATCAGAACCGGTTCAAACCGGTTTGGCTCAAGTTTTTTTTTTCGGTTCAGTTATTTTGGGGAAAAAACAGGTTCAAACCGGTTTGGCTCGAGGTTTTTTCAGTTTGGCTCGGTTTTTTTCCGATTTGGCTCGATTTTTTTCTGTTTCGGTTTGATTCAGTTTTTTCGGTTTCAAGCTTATAAAATCAAAACCAAACCGGTCACTTTTTTCAAAATTTTAATCTATTTAATCGGTTTTTTTTACGGTTCAATTTTTTCGGTTTTTTTTCTGGTTTTTTCGGGTTTTTAGTTTTTTTGCTCACCCCTAAAAAAGTTATTTTTTCAATATGAGATTTGAAGCCATTTAATATATATACTTTATATTCACAAGAAAAAAAAATTATATTTTTTTAATGTGGAATAAAAAACTTTGAAGGATTTGAAACCCTTTAATATATATATTTTATATTCACAAGAAAAAAATTATTTTTTCAATGTGAGATTTGAAGTCCTGTAATATATATACTATATGTTCACAAGAAAACATTATGTTTTTCAATGTAAGATAAAAAACTTTTTAAAATATTTTTTTAAACTTCATTATTTACAATATATATAGTTTATATTCACATGAATTGTTTCTAAATTTTTTTTATATGAAATATTAAAACTTTAAATATTTTTGTTTAATTTTTTTAAGTTAACCTGAATTAGCTCGTGTAACTCGCATTCTGACACCTTGGCCAGGTTAACCTCGAGTCAGTTTTGATCGATTCATCTAAATAAATCAAAATTTTAGCTCTAAATTAATTTTGTAGTATTTTTAAGAGTTAAATTTTATTTAAAATCAAATTTTTAATATTAAAAATAATTTCAAACAACATAATTCATTAAAACCTTAATTAAATTCAATTAAGAGACCACAGACATTCAAAATTTCTAATCATGGCACACTTATTAAGAATTTAAGATGTCGTTATCCTCATTAGTCATTACCACATCAGCGTAGCTTTGCGTGTCAATGCCACTCTCTCCACCCAAAAGATCATAAGTTTTAAAAATTATTTTCTCCAACCGTCTTTCTCCTCTATTTTCCAGCCATGGCAATCCCTAAAAATCAAGGTCTGTTCTCAAATTTAATCCAAATATATTGCCCCTTAATCATGCAATTAATTGTTATTTTTAGCTCTTCTATGATTAATTAAAAACTCTGTTTTATCAGATGAGGTTGAGCAAAATGCAAGGAGTTCATATTTTAATTTACCGCCGTTGGATGTTTCCGTCGCCTTCCCTCAAGCAACTCCCGCTTCCACATTTCCTCCTAGCGGTAAAAACATTTATATATATTTTTTAATGTTTTTATTTCTTTACATCATCGTTTGAAATTTGATTAATACTGAAATTTTATTTTATTATTTTCATTTGATTGGTTTGAGAAATTTAGTCTAATTTCGGAGTCGTTAATTAATGATCATGCTGTTATTTTTTTTTAAAAAATTACAGTGTCGGATTACTTTCAATTTAGTGATTTATTAACCGCGGAGGATCAGGCCATCAGGATGAGAGTGAGGCAGTGCATGGAAAAGGAAATCGCTCCGATAATGGCTGAGGTTTTTTTTTTTTTTAAAGAATTACTTCCGGCTTTTCCTTTATTAAATGCTTGAATTTTATGTTCAAATTTTGGCAAATATATTTATATATAGATTGTTTTTGGCGTTATAGTACTGGGAGAAGGCGAAGTTTCCGTTTCATGTTATTCCGAAGCTTGGTGCCTTGGGTATAGCTGGAGGAACGATAAAGGTAATTTGTGTATTTGATTCGAGTTTTAGTTGTTAATAGAATGTAGTGAGGTAGGAAAGGTTTAGAAATGGATGGTTAGCTAACTTGAAACTTCAGGGTTATGGGTGTCCTGGTCTCTCGATCACTACAAGTGCTGTCGCCATTGCAGAAGTTGCTAGAGTTGATGCAAGCTGTTCGACTTTTATTTTGGTGCATTCATCTCTGGCAATGCTCACCATAGGTGAGCTCTTGGGTTAATTATGTTTCTCTTGGAGACAGGTTAATTTATGGATTAGTTACAAAACAAGTTGTTACCATTTACAAGGATGTTGCTAATGAGTTCTGACGTTTTGCATGAATTGTCTGGATTTTGGAGAACAGCACTTTGTGGTTCGGAGGAACAGAAGCAGAAATATTTACCTTCTTTGGCAAAGTTTAGCACTGTAGCTTGTTGGGTAAGTAAGCTTCTTTTGGCACACAGCCACTATATGTGTCTGGTATGTAATTATGCTGGATTCCAATTACTCTATATTATCCTAATCTTTAGGCTTTGACTGAGCCTGACTATGGAAGCGATGCAAGTTCTCTGCAAACAACAGCAACCAAGGTTTGAGCTCTTAACCTCTTGTGAGCTATTTACTTTTCTATTTTTCCTGTTATTCTCTTGAATATTTTGTTGTCTTGTTTTTGCTCTCATTCTGGGATATGCAGGTTGAAGGTGGTTGGATACTTGAGGGCCAAAAACGCTGGATAGGAAACAGTACTTTTGCTGATTTGCTTGTTATATTTGCTCGGAATACCACCACTGATCAGATTAATGGGTATGTTTCTCTCTATACATAATATGCAGTTTCTCAATTTGGATTGTTTTCTTTTTTACATGCATGGGTTACAGGTTTTTTTTCCTGTTTCAGATATATGGTGAAGAAGGATGCTCCTGGATTAACAGTTACAAAAATTGAAAATAAAATTGGCCTTCGTATAGTACAAAATGGAGATATAGTCATGAAAAGAGTTTTTGTTCCTGATGAGGACAGGTTGCCTGGAGTCAACTCGTTTCAAGATACAAATAAGGTACAGCAGTAACATGTTCTTTCCTAGAATGCTGTCCCTAATCATTTATGTCTGTCTTGCTATGCTTTTCTTGATAATCTGCTGTTCCATGGCAGTCCATAAATCTTTGGTTTTAGGAAAGACCAATTAATCTACTTGTGTTACCTAAAGATGGTGAATAGAACTTTAGTTTTATGTTGCATATCTGAAGCTTCAGCATTTACCTGGAGTGAAACACTAATCCTACCAGGAGTTATTAATGCACCGGACATCACCACTTGGGCTGCCTCAGCTTCAGTGCAGAACAAAAATGTTACTCTGGGATCATTCCATTCAAATCAAACTTTAGAAGTTCGCAAAGTTGAGACCTCCCACTTGATCCTGTTGAGATTTAGTTGGTCAATTGGAGAATACACAAAATTATTAATAGCATGTAGTGGAAGAGAGAAATGGATCAGACTGTTGAATTTTCATATGAAATTTTTATCATGATCTTTGTATTCCCACTATCTTCCAGTAAGCAAATGAATTGCGAGTAAAATATCATTTTATGTTCACTCTGACAATATTTTTCTGCATTTTGTTTGGCTTCAGTGAGGCTTATTAGAACATTTTTAGTTTGAATATGCTTCAGAAATTGTTATTATTTGCACTGCTGTTTGGTATGTTTGCTCCTGCCCCATTCTACTGAGTGTTTCGTAACATCACCGGACAGAAGAAAACTACATTTCTTCCTTTTACCCTTCAGGTTGAAGCTCATTAAAATTCAATTAAATAAACAAAGGAAAAAAAAAGATCTTTTAAGTTTGCTTGGGCCATGTTTCTCTGCATTTTACTTGATCCATAGCTTTTAGGACATTTCCAGTTTGAGTATGCTGCATAAATTGTTATAATTTGCAGTGGCATTTGGTACATCTGCTCTGCTCCCATTATACTAAGTGTCTAATAATAATGAGTATGCAAGAAACCCATTGGGGGTTGATGGCTTTTAATGGAGCTATGTCCTTTTTTTCCTTTGTTTATGTAAGGGAGTTTTAATGAGCTTGAAAATCAATACACAATGGTTCCCCTATAGTATTAATTTGCAGGTGGTCTGTTTAATCTTGCTTCCTGTGAACTTGTTACGTATCTGGATTTTCCAGTCTTCTTATTCCATTGTGTTCATATGTGATCTTATCCTTGCATGCTTGAGATTTCCAAGCTCCTTGTCTGAGTAGTGCTATATAATATTAGGTTCTTGCTGTTTCACGTGTAATGGTTGCCTGGCAACCTATTGGCATATCAATGGGGGTCTATGACATGTGTCACAGGTAATCACTGTACATCCTCATTCTCAAGAGTACCATTTTATTTTAACTTCCCACACAATCATTACTGACTCGTAACTGATTCAAAGGTATCTAAAGGAAAGGAAACAATTTGGAGCCCCACTGGCAGCCTTCCAAATCAATCAACAGAAACTTGTCCTCATACTTGGTAATGTCCAAGCAATGGTACTAGTTGGTTGGCGCCTTTGCAAGTTGTATGAAAAGGGAACAATGACCCCAGGTCATGCCAGCTTGGCAAAGGTATGATTGACTGCAAAGTTCTGTGGTATATTTGGTGAAAAAGAATTGTGCTTTCTAGCCAATAGCCATGATGCTGTTTTGTGTCCTCAGTCATGGATCAGTTTGAAGGCAAGGGAAACTGCTGCTATTGGGAGGGAGTTACTTGGTGGCAATGGAATTTTGTCCGATTTTCTTGTTGCCAAGGTTTTCATTCTAAACTCTTTACTGAAAGTTCATTCTTACATCTGACAAAAATGGAACCTTTCATAAAAGAAATCCATGCCTGATGTCTTTTGAATTGCAATCACTAGAAACCTGATTTAGCCTTGTTTTTTTTTTTTGTTTTTTGATAAGTTTCTTTTCACTCATTGCATCAACTGGTGGCTTGTTCATTGATCCCTATTCTTAGATGTGAAGAATCTGTGTTTTCCATAGTAGTCCAAGTTGCTTTCTTGGGCTACTTTCTCGTTTCTTCTAATCCTCAACGAGCTACACTGCATTTTTTTTGTTTTTATCAGTAAAAATCAGCTACATTTGTTTGGTACTTGTGGCAGCTGTACATATTATTCACTCTTCTTTATTTGGGATAACATTGCAGGCAATGGGTGATTTAGAACCCATCTACACGTATGAAGGCACATATGACATCAACAGCTTGGTAACAGGCAGAGAAATCACTGGTCTTGCCAGTTTTAAGCCTGCAATGTTGAGCAAGCGAAGTCGCCTGTAACAGTATAAACTTTCCCATGACATCCACGTGTGTGCTCTTTCTTTTCTGCAAGTTGGGAAATTACTTGACAATCTCATATGGGAAGATTACAAAATAAATTCCGGACACAATGGCTTGAGAGTTGTGAAATAAAAGGTTACTTCTCGACTTCAACAGTCTTCTCTTTATGCTTGTACGTTTTAGGCATCACTAATTAGGTGGCCCTTGCGCGGTTTTGAGAATGATATCTTGCAACGCAGTTATGGATATATGTTTTAATCTTGCAACGCAGTTATGGATGCAATTGTTTTTAATAATTTTAGTTTTATAATAAAAATATATATACAAAAAAAAATTAAGGAAATAAATATTATGTAGGGCTGCCTAAAGAAATGTTTATTAATTTTAGAAAGAAAAAAAGATATAATTTTATTAAAAAATCAATTAAAAATTAAATGATATCTTATTAACAAGATTCATATATTTTTTGAATTTTTTTGAATAATCTCAATTAAAATTAAATACTTGTGAGGTTATATATATATATATATATAATTTAATTGTCAATTTAAAAAAACATAAAGGAAAAAGGACTAGGTGTTTGGGTTTGGGTGATCCAATGTATTTGCCCATTAAAAAAAAGGCTGTGTGCATAAGTTTGCAAAGTCAGGTTGTAAGTATAGTTTTTTTTTTGTTAATATTTAGCTAAAAGAGCGGGCAACTTGTTAATTTTTTTTTTAAAAGATATTTTTTAACCAATGAAGAGTGGTGAGAAAAACATATTAAGGTATTTTTTACATAACAATCCATTTTAACCTATTTTTCATAAAACATATATTTAATAAACACCATTATAACCTCAATAAACTAATAAATCAACTTAAAAATATCTTTAAATTTATCTAAAACACAAAATCAAATAAAAACAAATATCACTCAACCCTGATTTACTTTTAATAGCATTATAAAGAGTATAAAATACTTCACTGGAGCTCCTCTCATTGAATGAAATTAGTTGACATAAAAATCAACTTTTTTCATGGTTAAAATATTGTCAATCGATAAGTTGTTTTTGTTATTTTTAATGACTTTCTCTCGTATCTTTCCATCTAGAGATTGAAAATGAAAAAATAAAGTTTGGTAATAAAACAAAACCCTAGAAAATCAAAGGGAATGTGACAAAAGTAGAAAGCAAAACAGAGGGATAAAAAGAATTTTTCTTGTGAATTTTAGATTAGCCATACTATTTTATTGTATTTTACACGCTAGTCATTTGTTTTTGTAATTGTGCATAGGTATAACAAATTATAAGAAACTTGTCGTTAATCTAATTACAAAATGATGCAATTGAAGAAAAAAGGTTCGATAAAATTTTTTTTTAAAAAAAGAGCATTGTGAAAACATATCCACAATGCCATGTGTTTGTATAGACAGGGCATAAGGGTACCGGGAAAAATCCATGCCTTCTGGTTAGGGGTGAGCAAAAAAAAATAAACAATTAATTAAACCAAGAAAATAAAAAAAATAACAAAGAAAAACCGAACTGAAAAAAAAACCGAATTAACCGATTGAAAAATCATAAAAAAATTCCGGTTTGGTTCCTAAAGTCTGAAACTGATTGAACTGAACCGGTTCAACCAGGCCAACACTAAAAAAAAAAAACAAGTATAAATAGGATATGTTTTCTAACCCAAAACTTAAATTAGCATTCCCTAAAAACAAAATCAGCTATCCTTTTTCTTTGCTCTCCGCATCTCTCCTCTCCATTTGCTCTCTACATCTCTCTTTTTTGATTTTCCTCTATGCTCCACAATTGTTAAGCTCCTACTCCATACTCCTCCTATTAAGGCACGCCTTTTTTATTTTTGCTTTTAATTGTTTTATTCCTCCTATCAAAGACACACCACTCTTTACTTTTGCTTTTAATTTTTTTATCCTTTTATTTCTATTTCTTACATAATCCTGTAATTATTGTATAGTTTTCCATGCACATGTAACCAAAAAAGATTATTATGTTGAACCAGTAAAAGGCTTTGTTCTCTCTCCTTGATGTTGGTCTTGTGAGGACAACAATTTGGAATCAAGTTTGGCACTCGATGGATGGTAAGGATCTATGTAAACTATTTGTAATTCATTGCTTCTTGTTCAAATAATAATGTTTTGATGGTTTTACATTTTAATAATAGATATCTTTTGATCTTCCCTTTGTTTTGATGGCTTGTTGAGAAAGCCAAGATTTCTCAAAAAATAAGCACAGAGCTGTGAAAATAGAAACAAGACGAAAATGGAATCCTTGAAACATACGGTCAATGAAAAAACCCAGGAAAAAACAGAAATAATATGAAAATACAATCCCTGAAAAAATATGGTCAGTGAAAAAAAACCCAGAAAAAACTCAATTGAAATAATAGATATCTTTTGATCTTCCCTTTGTTTTGATGGCTTGTTGAGAAAGCCAAGATTTCTTAGAAAATAAGCACGGAGCTGTAAAAATAGAAACAAGACGAAAATGGAGTCCTTGAAACATATGGCCAATGAAAAAACCCAGAAAAAAAAACAGAAATAATACGAAAATAGAATCTCTGAAAAAATATGGTTAGTAAAAAAAAACCCAGAAAAAAACTCAATTGAAATAATTTTGGTTTAAATTGGTTTGGAAGGGAAAAAACTGAACTGAACATGGTCGGTTCAAACCAGTTTTTGGTTCGGTTCAAAAACTTGAAAAAAAAAATTTCGATTTGATTATTTATTTTGGCCCAAAATCGGACCGAACCGAAAATGCTCACCCCTACTTTTGGTCTGTAAGATCCCACATCGAAAGCGAGCATCCAAAGCCAGGGCCTTATAAGTGCATGCTCACCTTGACTAGTAAGATGCGTTTTGGGGTCATGCATGACTGCCAAGAACAAAGCCGTGAGGGGGACCTGGGTGGAAGCCCTGGATTTGGGTGGCCTGGGAGGCCCAAAGTGGACAATATCTTGCTAGTGAGGTGGGGTGTTACATTTGGTATCAGAGCCGAGAACGGCTCGTCTTAAGGTGGGGGGATTGTAAGATCTTACATCGGAAGCGAGCGTCCAGAGCCAGAGCCTTATAAGTACATGCTTACCTTGACTAGTAAGACGCGTTTTGGGGTCATGCGTGGCTGTCAAGAATAAAGTTGTAAGGGGGACCTGGGTGGAAGCCCTAGATTTGGGTGGACCGGGAGGCCCAAAGCGGACAATATCTTGCTAATGAGGGTGTTACATGGTCTTTCTTATAATTATAATTTACATGATTTTGCTAAATCCACTGAATCGATATCCCATTCCAAATCTCCTTCAACATTTGAATAAGAGGGAGAATTTGGGATGTGATCCTAATTTGGATGGATTTATCATCATCCTTATTTATATATCTTTTCTCTTATGTGCTACTTACTCATTTGCCACTATAAACACCATTTCCTTTCCAAATTGCATGAGTTAAGAAAATTATTTGTGTTAATCTTTAGCTATGACTGAACTCTCCATGAGATTCTTAGATGCATTATTTATAAATGCTATTACCTATTTATTGTAAGTCAAAATAAGGTTGGTGAACATAGATGTTTAGTTTATTATAACAAATTTAGTAAATAAGCATGCATTTTTATATATCATGGCAAACTAACGAATAACACATAATATCATATAAAGATATAACATTCTAACAAATAACACATAATATTATATAAAGATATAACATTCATACTATGCATGTATCCAAATTAGCACAAGAAATTGAAATATAATCCTAGTATGCACACAAATATATTAGATTATATGAAATCAAAGTAGAGTACTTGTTGAAGCACTTCAAAAATTGATAAATCTTGTTGTTATCAAGGATTAATGTTTTATCCTTAAGAATTTATTGTTTCTCATTTCTTGCAAAAGGATGTTTGCAATAAGCCTTTCAAGATTTTAACAATACCATATTATTTAGATGTATTTCTAAATAAGGTCAACAAATCAAAGGAAATTGTAATTCAAGTGTCTCTATACAAATACTAATCTTAGCTCTAGATTGGAAGGAAAACAAAGAAGATAATTAGATTTAAAAAAATATAATAAATTAAAAATAAAAAAGAGGAAGAGTTTGTAAAATCTAGAAAACAATGTAGAAAACTCTCTCTTTACCTTTTTTTATAGTTGATTTTAAAACTAAAATGGATAAAGAATTAATTTTCCATCATTACCATTTTTTATGACCCACTATAAAACTATAATTAAACCTAAACGTTTCAGCTTCAAATATGATGTTTTTTTTTTTTTTTATCTAAAGAAACTCTTTATATTTAAATAAACTCTCTTGGAAAAAAAAATGCTAAGATTTATGGGCTAGACTAGATATAACAACGAAAGGGAAAAAATAATTCCTTATAAGTCAAATAATTATTTTATAATAAACTTAATTTCAAAACCAAAATAGATTAGTAAAAAACAAACCTAATCTCAATAGTCAAAACTCATGGTTTAAGGTCTAAGCCTGAGCCAAGTGCGCTTTTGTGGGTTAAACTTATATTACTTTGTTAAGGATCATTTGTGATCCTTCAATTTTCCATTTAATAAACTATAAGATAACCTTGTATTTTTTTTTCTATGTAAAATAAAAGGTTTTGAGTTTCACAACAAACATGTTAATTAAGGGTTTTTTAGATTAATTTTTCATATACTCAAAATTTGTTTTAATCATATTGATGTTATATGTTAAATAACTTAAGTGGAAGAATAATTTCCAATAAATATTTAACCTTAAAAGTAAGTGGGATCCATTTTAAAATTTCCATCAATGATATTTTATTAAAACAATTTATAACAATCCCCCACATGAATGGAAATTTTTTGACCAGTTTGGAAACGACTCAAAGATTTGTTGAGAGATACAAATTTGATAGATTACTACATCAATGTAGGTAGTTTTTGGCTTTGAACATTCCTTAGTGAAACACTATCATAAACTCAGCTAAATAGTAAATGTGATGTCTTGAACTATTCAGTCTTGTATGTAAACCTAGACAATATTATTCATATAGTTCTCAACCTAGATTTTTTTTTTGTTCATTTTGGCCCTAAACAACTCTTGAATTCAAGAATGTTTTAGGAAATTTTGTCATTTTCAAAATTCCTAAAGAAATGACCATGTTTCTCACTTTTATTGACAATCTTTCATTAAAAGTATATTGTTGTACTCCATTTGGTTTATTAATATATGAAAATCATTAAGAGCACAACTCAACCTTTTATTATGTTGTAATTAACACTTATTTTATCATTGGAATAGGCATGAATTAATAATTTATGAGTGTTAACGAGAATGTTATATGATTTAGTTTCTTATTTGTACCCAAATCTTGGAATCTCCAATTAACTAGTTATTGTTACCATCATTATTCTCTTTCATCTTTAAAGGCTGTAAACTCATTCACTTCGATGAAGTATACATAAGTTGTCAAGATAAACCTTTGATAGCGAATCCACAATATTTTCCTTTGACTTTTTATAGTCAATGAAAATAATTTCATTTAAGAGCAAGTGTTTAATAGCATTATGTTCACAAAGTATATGATTTTATTATTACCATTATACATACTACTTTATGTCTTTCCAATTACAGATTGGTTGTCGCAATGAACACAAATTATTGACGCTAGTTTTTGCCAACATGAAATATCCTCTATGAAATTCTAAAGCCACTTGGCTTCTTCTCCAGCTTTATTAGGGAGAATAAACTTGAGTTTCATTGAGGATCTTGCAATATAAATTTGCTTAGAAGATTTATGTGACACTGCTGCTCTATTAAATATGAAGTTATATTCACTAGTGAGTTTTAAATTCTCAATATTGAATATTTATTGACATTACTATACCTTTCTAGCTAGTATGTTCAGTTACCAGTATAATGTAGCATATTGCTTAACATATATCTCAAATATTTGAGTACTCTCAGTATTTTTTTTTAATGACCCATACTTGGATCACTAGTAAATTTACTCAGTTTGCTAACCAAGCATACAATATCAGGTGTTGTGCAGTTTATAACGTATATCAAGCTTCTAATTATTCAAAAATATTCTAATTAGTTTATTCATTTACCTTTATTTTTTGATATTTACACACTTATATCTATTGATATTTTTATAATCTCTAGAAAACTTATCAAGAATTTTCTCAACATAATAAGATTTGGGATAATAACAATCCATCAGATTCCCTAGAAATTTTTATTCCTAATATGACAGTTACAACACCCAAGTTTATCATGTTAAACTTATTAGTTAATATTTTCTAAGCAGACTTGATTATAAAATTATTGTTGTCCAAAATAAACATATTATTCATATAGAAAAATACAATGACATAATTTTTTTTTGTGTTTTTCATATAAACACATCCATTAACTTTATTAATTTTAAACTCATTTAATAATATAATTTTGTTAATTTTTTTATGTTATTGTTTGGGTGCTTGTTTCAAATTATATAATGATTTAACACATTTGCAATTTTTTTTGGGTTCATTAATATCAAGCCCCTTGAATTGTTCTATGCAAATCATTTTTAAAGACCATCATTTAATGAAACTATGCTAATGATGTATTTAATGTTAGGATGGCTGAAGATAAGCTATGATCATATTAATGTTCGACACCAGTACGGCTACACCTATGCTATATAGCATAAGACGCAACAGTAGAACACGCAGATCATTGGCATCAATTTGCAACGCACATCCTGCACTGCCTTTTTGAGGCCGGCCGGAAAACCATCTTCTTTGACAGAATGGTTCACGCAAATCTAAGTAAGAGATTGTTTATTTTTTTATTTTAAAAGTATTTTAAAAAAAATTAATTTTTATATTATAATTTTTTATATTTTAAAATTATTTTTATGAGCTGATATCAAAAATAATTTTTAAAAAATAAAAAGAATATTATTTTAATATATATCTAAAAAAACATTTTAAAAAATAAACACATATCATATGAAACTAATACCTTTATTAAAAATAAAATATTTGAAATTATCCGCGCAGTATAATATAAATACATAAAAATTCGTAGGTTCTATTTAAGTTTTTGCAAGTTTTTTGATTGAGGAGTTTTTCATTAATCTTAAAAATATTTTGCATTAAGTAAAATATTTGAAATAATTTTTTTCCTATCATTTTCCTGTGTCATCTTTAATTATTAAAAAAATACTTAAAAAAACATTTTAAAAATATAAATTTATTCATAATATCATTCCATAATTTCAATCACACCGCTTTCATTGCCTTCCTCTCCATTAATACCAGTATTAACAACTAAAAATAATTATTTCAAATTATCTACGCAGTTGCTCGAATTGAGTCCTTTAACTTTTCCAAAAGATTTCAATTATATTTCTCTATCTTTGTATATGAAATCTTGAGAGTTTTTTTTTTTTTTTAAAAAAAAATTCATGCCCCCCATTTCTTCAAATAAAGGTGAATCGAAGCTGCAATACCATCTTAGAATTGGCATTATATATTTGGATACGAAATGCTAATAACAATTAATTAAAATAATGAATATTCAACATTATTCCATGTAAATTACAAGATGAATTCAGGTTTCTAAAATGCAGCACAACTGCTTCCGACCTTGCATAAGACCGCACAAGCGAGGCCTAGGACAAAACTGCCTCCCGTTAGCTTTAACAACTGCCATGACTCCAGCCCAGATAACAGTACACAAATACTGCTGCGCATGTCGTCCCGCTATTGAAGAGGAAGACATAATTTCAATTTCAAATACTCCCTCATCCACTCTTTTTGACATCATAATATTCTATATTGTTTAAATACGGACTGTTGAGCCAAAGGGGATGTAGCTCAGATGGTAGAGCGCTCGCTTAGCATGCGAGAGGTACGGGGATCGATACCCCGCATCTCCATTATGGATTTTGTAACATCAATGATGATGATTAGAACAGGAAAAATCATCCTGCATTTTGAGCACGAGCACGGTGACATTTTCTCTTTATATCTCGAGAAATTATACTTTACATGCGAAACTAACACCAATTTTATATTTTGATGAAAAGATAAAAATGCCCATTTATTAATAACTAAGGTCACTCCTCTCTCTCAAGATTTCTCAAATTCCCCACAGAACCATCATCACAACAGTGGCCTACCCATCCTAGCAATAAGTCAAGAGATATAATTATTATGTTTCAAATTTATGATATATATATATATATATATTAATTTGGTTTATTTGGGGTCTTAAATTGAATTTAAGTGAGGACCTAATCAATTAGATTTATTTAGGTTTATACCAGTAGTTGTTGATGTTGCTAATAGTTGTTGTTGCTGCTGCCTTTACTTCTGCTGTTGCTATTATGGTGATTATTATTGATGTCGCTACCAGTGATGGTTGTTGTTGTTGATGGCTATGAATTTGGACTCGCCAAGCTTGGTCCTTGTGGAGACAAGATGTATCCATCATCAAGAGTGATCTCTATCGGCGGAAAAAAATTGGCAAAATTAATGATACACGCAACCTGTTTGATAAAATGCCTGGTGGAAATTTATTTTCATCAAGAGTGATCTCTATCTACGCAAGAAATTGACAAAATTAATGACGCACGCAACCTATTTGTTGAAATACCTCGTAGAAATTTAGTTTCTTGAAACAATATGATATTTGGTACTTGCATAATGGGTAAGGTTGCTTATAAACTGTTTGTTGTTGGTTATAATGCCTTACAAGGACTTATTTTCATTTTACATGGACTATTATTATTATTATTTTGAGATGCTTGAAATGGGTTAGTATATGGTGGAGAAGAAGAAGATGAAAATGAATTTCGTTTAATTTGTTAATTTTTTTTCATCATAGATTTGAAAATTAAATAAAAAGAAAGAAAGCAGGGAAGAAAAAGATGCAAAAATGGTGGTAGAAGAAAGAAGATGTAGAAAATATAAGGGCATTTAGGATATTAAAAAAATCATAATAGCAAACTTGTAATATTTCAAAAAACAATTGTTGACTAATTTCATAGATTTCTAACTCAATATGTGAAATGAAATCAACATCAACCAGTGTAATTTTTTAAAGTATAAAAGCAAAGTGTTCCGTGTTCAAAACATACAGTGGATGTTTTAAGTAATTTTCCCATTAGATAATACGATGCAGCATGTTAGTTTAATTTTAAATTTTTATATTATAATAAATATCCGGAATTATTACATATTATTAATAAAGTCCAAGATGCAACACCATCTTAGAGTTTATATTATATATTTGGATGCGAAATGCTGATAACAATTAATTAAAATAAAGAATATTCAACATTATTTCATGAAAACTATAAGACAAATATCCTTTAAAGGTTTCTAAAATGCAGTACAGCCGCTTCAGAACTTACATAAGACCACACAAGCGCGGCCTAGAACAAAATTGCCTCCCGTTAGCTTTAACAACTGCCATCACTCCAGCAGTCACTCCAGCCCAGATAACAGTTGACAAATACTGCTGCGCCTGTCGTCCCGCTATTTGAAGAGCAAGACGGAATGTTAACTCTTCTTAAGAAACTTTGGATTCGAAAAACAAATGGTAAACAACTATGTTAGTTACAAATCAAAACTTAAGAACGGAGAAATACCTTGCTGAATCGTGACAGATGTAATTGTTAAACCTCCAATAATCAAAGCTGATGCAGCTGATGCCACCGGAAGATACTGCAAAATTCATTTTGCCAGTTAGAGACCTCGTTATGAATAGTACTGATGAATTGTCCAGCAAGTACAGGGAAATTATCCTAACAGGACAACTGAATCTGCATATGATTTGGTGAAGAACGTGAGTATTTATCTGGTTCAGATTTTTTAAGCTAAATGTGCCGGACATTCTCTCCAGTCAAACAGAAAATTTCAGTAGTCTCAATCTCAAACTAGATGGGTTAGATTAAATTTTTTAGTATATATTTTAAGTTGGAGAAAGTATTCCCCTACCAGATTCTCTCTACATGAAAACAAGCATCCGATTACCGACATAAAGAACGACATCACTTCAAGAAATTCAAAGATAGTGTTTTGTCAATGCTCCTGCACATGCATTTCTGTGCTATTGGCTATAGTATGAATAACAAGACCACCGGACTGAACTACAGTAGCAATAACAGCCCTGATACACATAGGAAAAAAAAACTACTTACAGAGAGTGATTCGAATCCGTTAAGCTGGAATGGCGAAGGACCATTTCTGTTGACACTATAATGGCCACTTATAAGATCTAATGCGTCCTGAAAACATGCAAACTCTGTTTGGTAAGTTTTTAGATCTACAACAATCATGACTCTATCGATTTATGTTGACGTATAAAAGATAAAGAAGGCAGCTTGCCTGGCGAACTCCATCTTGAAAATTGTTCAGATAGTATCTTGAAAGGGCACTCATCCCATCTTTGATTATTCCTCCTATAGTCTGTCTTCCATATCTGCAGCATCACATTTGCAACACATACTATTGATGATATTTATAGGCAATAATTTTCAAAAAAAAAAAAAAGAGTTCATCCTTGAATTACCTGACTAAATCCCCTTTCAAAGCATGAGTGCCGGCATATTCAAGGCTGACCTCATCACCTTGCTCAGCCCACACTGTTGACAAATACCAAGTGATGCAGATGAAAAATTACAAGGTAATTCCAAATCACTGTAGAAGACTGAAGCAAAAACACAAAAGTTACATACATGCTCTGAACTTTCCATATTCTTCACTGAACATGGTAATAAACTCAATAGAAGAAAGCACTCCTATTCTTTGCAATTGCATGGTTAAAGACTTCTGACCCAGAAAACTCTGTCAGGAGGAAAAACAGAAGTAGCTTCAGCAAAATAAAAATTGAAACAAGTTTTCCCTAAAAACAGCATATATCAGGCAACCAAAATACTTGGAAAAAGGAATATCAATAAGAGTGATGACAGAGAATCACAGGAAAAATGTTCTATACCAACCTGGGTAACATTTGTTCGATCCAAGCAGTCAATGCAGTTAGATCTAATAATGCCTTTCTGCTCTTCCAATATGTTTCCTTCTGCGTCTATGAGGATATATCTGCTCAGCTGGAATAGCAATGATTAAGAACAGTATCATGGATAGCTAGCCTGCCTGGATCAGGGCATACTTATTTATAAGAAATCAAGAACAGGACCCCATTTTGCTTTCATTACCCTTGATTTTGGAAGTCTTCTGAGATTTGATTATATAGAATTTCAAGATTATCGAAGTTTGAGTTGCCACAGACATGATGAAAATCAAATGGAACATATCTGCAATGAGCACATGTAAGTTTTAAGTTAATCACAAAACATAGTTTCTTTTAAGCACATTGGCTTCTGAAGACAAGTTATACTTCATTGACAAATAGTAAAACTGCAGTCCATAAAATGCTGCTTCATTTGAGAAGAGAGAAACTACTTGTCAGACTAAACAAACGAGTGCCGGATAAACAATTAAAAAAGTTAGTTAATTATCAGGAGCACTCTTGTTAATTTATCTTGTATATGTGAAACACAATAACTAATATTCCTGTAGGCTTCTTCTCACACCTGTAACGGATCCTACTCATCATATATTATATTTATCAAATTCCAAAAGCAAATTCTAAGACAGCTTCTTTAAAAATTTCTCCCTCTTGATAAACAAAAAATTGAGAACAGTCAGACAGTGACTTTCCTGACATATGAAAGTTGGTTAGCTATAATAAGCACTCTTGTTAATCTATCGCGTAATGAAACTCAATAACTAATAAGTATGTAGGCTTCTTCCTACAGTCCTCTAATGGCTCCATACAATTTACATTTCTTAAATTCCCAATTGCAAATTCGAAGAAAGCTTATATTAAAATCTCTCCCTCTTGAGAAACAAAACATTGAAAACCGTCGACAATGACTTTCTTGAGTAATACCAGAGAAATGAGATCAAATTTTGCCTTGACCAGTGAAGAAAGGCCTGAATTTTGAAGGAAACAAGAGGCCCACACTATTATCCACTAACTTCCTTTGGTAGCTTGGTGCTTGTATTGCTGAATTAGTTAGCTTGACCATAAAGCCCTCATGCCCCATAACGATATCCATAGCATAAACATTGCTACACCATATATCATGGCATCCTATTCTACAACCTCAATCATCAATATTACAAGTAACCAGTTTTATTCCACTAAAAAGAGTAAATATGCCTTCCTGAAGTAATCCAGTAATCCAATAATTAGTCCTCAGAATATTTTTTTCCGTTACCTTTGCCCAAGATAATATATCAAAATCCAAATATCAACTACAATCAAACTGAAACATAGAAGACAGCATATTAGCAGAACAAGTAGTGATAAAATCAAATTATGTGCAATAAAAGTCTATCAAGTGGAAGACAACAAATGCTATGCAAACATGTTGCAGCAAATAGTCTGTTTGGGACTTACCCATTGATTAAAACAAGGACAAAGTAAAGACTGCGATGATTTTTTAGGAGTATCCATAGTTTTCATCAAGCTACCAAATATCTGTTCCAGATCAAAATATTACATGTATGGAAGTGCAAAATGTCACCTCACAGTCGGAAGCTTTTGCATTTCAGCAGCATAAGCTGCGCTTAATTGACCTTCATCACCATGCTACAACAGGGGAAACAAACAAACATGAAATATTTCTATGGTCACAAGCAAATTACAAAGGAAGTGTTTGTGGTCCAATCCAGCTGGACAAGTTATATAGCTTCTTAGGTTTTGCAATTGACAAACTATACAATATTTGTGGAATAGAGAGAAAGGCATAGCAGAAAATGATCTTACTTTATTGGTTAAGTCAACTGCCATGGTATCCCCATATCGTTGGTAAAGATCATGGAAATGGCGCTCAACAACTTTTGACTAGAGGAAAAGGACCAGATAAATATGTATTAGCAAATGCATTACAGCTTGTTTAAAAAAAACGCATTATATTCATGGTAGAAGTGCACCGTCTGCTCATGACTAATGATTCTAAGACATGGTCTATAGCTCAAATCAACAATCTGCTCCCAAAGTAGGGGAATCGAACCTCGAATCTGAAAAGTGGAAAAACAAGTACCTATAAAGCATTGAAATAAAGCATTCATTCTCTACTATTGGGAAGAATGGAATCTTCTATCATGGGAAAACTGATTACATGAATCCAAATTCTATATTGACAATAGCAAACATGATAAATTAACTTTTTGCAATTGCACCCCAAAACAATTGAATTAAGTAACAATACTGGATCTGAAAAAGAGAATTTCCATGCTCATATGCTTCTAATACAGGAATTTTAATTCAACTATTCAGAAATTATACAATTTGAGAAAAATAATTTACAAACTTGTGATTTATCACCAATGTTCTGCCTTAAACATAATTTAAATTTATTGTGTCCAGAAGCATGCTGATGAAAATGGGAAAGGAACAACTAACTTCATACAGATACTGATAATTTTGATCCTGCAACTAGTTTCAGAACCTAATCAGATACTGATATACCTGCAACAATGAAGATCTGTAACCTTCAAGCTCCAGCAATTGCTCAGTTTCAATAAAGTTAGCAGTGTCTCCTTCAAGGTTAGCTCCTCTCCTCCACATTCGTGTCCCTAAACCACCATTATATCATATTAAAAAAATTAAAATTTCTAACATGTAGTCAAGCAGATAGCTATCAGAGTCATTGAACTTAGCAATACAATACCTAGACGCCGAGTACACCTTCTTGAAACTAATGTAACTGTGGCAGATGACTCTTTTATCTTTAGCCGTGCAGCTCCAAAGCGTAAATCTTAGTTAAATGAAAACAAAACAAATAAGGGACTATATGTGGTGTACATAATAAATGTTCCCGGAGAGAGAGACTGAGCAAGGGGAGAGGGAGGTGTGTGTTAAATAAATGACATGAGATATCAGAAACGTCAGGATATTTCCTTGAAGTAGAGGAATGATGAACTCATCAAGCTGCCACCAGAAAAAAACGATTGAACATTAGAAAAATGAAACTGATTGACGATACTAACTGAAGAATTGCAAGGATATGATTGTTTAGTTTTGGAAAGAACATCCTTCTCTCTATTTTTTCTTCCAAACAGAAAACATTTTCTAAATGCTAACCCAATTATTCCTTGATTTGAATATATGTAATATCTAACCTTAAACTCAATTAGTTCTTCCAAAAGACTTTTGTTCCAAACAAATCGAGGGTCAGCCTGAAAGACAGAAGAATAGAAGTTCAACATTCTCCACAAGCATGAGTTACAGTACATGATCGCTACAGAAGAAATATAACATATAATGAAGGTTTCCAACACTTTAGGAAAGCTGATCCAACAACAAGAAGGAGAAGGTATTAAACAAGACGACAAGTGTTTTACATTGAGCTTATCCTTTACCAAAGCTTATTCAGAAAAATACATAATACTGAATTTGAAACTACAACAGACACTCCAAAATCAACAAAATATGTAAGAAAACTACACCCCTCTGTCACAGCAGTAAGTTCTCACATTTTAAAACATAATAAGTAATCTGCAGAGTTCAATAACTTGTACTTAATAACTAATGTAAAATCTTACTGATTTCCAAATCGGTTTACTCATCCACCCTTCTGCTAATTTACATCTTCGCTGCAAACTGAGAACAAGCAACCAAACACACCGCATAAACACAATATTTGATAACAATACAGAACAGAACATAAAGAAAATGCTGCAAGTTAAAGAGAATCTACTTCAAAGTTATATCCGTCTCATACGAATAATACAGCCCTGGAGTTGACTCCACCACTTTCAACAGATTCATAAAGTAGGCCTCATCTCTTTTCTGCACCAAAAAAAATTTACAACTACATTCTATTAGAAAAAAAATCACGAAACAAAGTGAAACCCTAACTTCTTGCGAAGTAGAAAACTTCAATGCCTCATTGCAAGGCAAAAACTTCATCGCAGCAATTCGGAAAACAGGAAAACCAAGAAATTCTCCAACTTCTTTCCGCGAAATTATCACAAGCATGTACGTTCCTACACCAATTTAACACAAAATTCACTACTAAGCAGAAAATTAATGCAAGAAGTTCGAAAATTACATACATTAATTAAAATCAATTACCTACGACCAATCTAATTGTGCCGACGACGCCGTAAATTACGGAGGTTTTTGACGGACTAACGGAACTTTCATCACAACCACCACCATCATTATCTGTTAAAAATAGCAAATCGAATGAGCTTGATTACGAATGAAAAAAATGATTGATTAAGTCTGAATTACCATTATTAAGAGGCTGGATATCGCCGTGGAGGCGACTGATGGAGAAGCCACGATTAGGAGATTCAACAGATTTGATCACGTATTTGTCGCTGAATTCTTGCAATTCTAATTGGTCAAAAAGTTTGAATCTCCCTGAAGGAGGAGGAGATGGAGAGGGGGTAATTTCCATAATTCGCTTTTGAGAAAATGGAGAAATGAAGAGAAATTTAGAGAGTTTGGAAATTTAAGAAAGTCAACGGAAAAAATGGATCATAGAGAGAATGGTCAGTTTTTAACGGCCTTTTGGGTTAACGGACACCCGGTTTTTCTAGTTTCCCGAATTTTTCTAATACGGTGTGTTTTGAGTTTAATGGATTAGGGAAAGGGATCAGTAGCATAATTTTCAGACATCGTCTATGATCTGGTGCTGTTGAAAATTATCGGGTTAATTTATAAGTCATCGGTTCAATTTAAATTTATCTAAAATAATTTATCGATGATCTGGAGGGAGGGGGAGCTGGCAGGGGCCCCGCCCCCGCAAGGAAATGCTTCTCTCTTGTAAATATTTTTAATTTTAATAAAAATAACTGAAATTTTTTCTTGATCTCTTTTAATTTATAATTTGACTCCTTTTCATTTTTTTTTTCTTGCTACGCCCCTGGGCATGACTATCTCCCTACGAAAAATGAGGCTAGCTCAGCATGGATTGGAAGTAGCGGATTCTTCGTGTGCGCTGTGTGGGCATGCAGAGGAGTCTACTAATCATCTGTTTGCTCAGTGCCCTTTTACCATGGAATGTTGGCGCGTGCTGAATGTGCAAGCTGCTACGAATCATGAGCTAGGGATGCACAATTGGCTCTTCGCACAGATGGAAGCATTAAATGGTAAAAGAAT
>Ga0325411_1002062_pt1 | contig 22569 bp, 9 predicted proteins | sample PopdelMetagenome_13_FD_206181 | JGI IMG/M metagenome (GOLD analysis project Ga0325411, IMG submission 206181) | Populus deltoides microbial communities from Bellville, Georgia, United States - Xylem-PdIQD-R4 | ecosystem: Host-associated > Plants > Phyllosphere > Stem > Wood/Secondary xylem... | reverse complement strand
TCTATGATGATGTACATTGAACGAGAGCTTGTTGAAGATATTGATTCAGATTCGATCATAGATGAATTCTATTCTACAAAACATCAAAGGGTGCAACTTTGATAGTGTAATTTATTTTTATTTTTATTTTTATTTTTATGTATTTTAAATTTTATTTTAATTTTTATATTTTGTGTTATGTATTTGTATTGAAACTTTATTATTAATTTGATAAATTTATATATACAAGTTGATAATTAATCTTAAAAAATAATTTATATGTATTTATATTGTAGCCCAGGAGAAAACAAATTCCTGGCTCCGCCCTTGGTTATCACACTTCCAAACATCACATTTATTCTACTATAGAAATACTAGCAAATAATTACTGATGTATATATATTTTGTTGGTATAATGGAAGAAAAAGGACCTTCGGATGATGAAAATGGAAGACCGTCGAAGAAAATCTCAGTCGTGATAGATAAATCAGACTAGGCAAATATAGAGACGCACCTCTTTATGCTCTCAGATTTCAAGTATAAATTGTGGGATACCAATTTGTCGGCAACTAGTCCTACGTACCGTCGTTTTGTTCTCTTATATTTCGCATTATGGATTTGCTTTTTATTGTAACATGTGCGATATAACTATCCAGTTTCTGCACTCTTATTTCCTTTTAATTTTCTTATAATTAAAATAAATATTTTTTAAAGTTAAAATCCCTTTTTTTATTTTAAAAATTCATAGTTTAGTAGTGATATTATATTGCTTATTATTTAATTATAGCTCGCTTTTAAAAAAATACAAAACGAGAACATATTATATAGGGATAATAATTTAATTTGAATCCAATGAATATACTGACTCGACCTGAATAGATGTGTATTTTTTAGATAGATATTGTCAAACTTAATCCGAAACTCACCCGAACCTAACCCAAAATATATAATTTATATTATATTGATATATTTGTAGAATATTTAGATTTTTCTTAATACAATATGATATATACATATATTTCAAATTTGACATAAAACACTAATATATGTATAATATTATCACTTTATCGATATCATGTGTGTGTATTAACTATTTTATTTTTTATTGAATCATAAATAATAATTATATAATGAATACTCATATAGATACCTGAAACCCAACCCGATGGATAATTTATGAATATCTAAACTTTTTATTTGATGGGCAATGGATAGAGTATGAATATTAAGAAATTCAACCCGCAGATACTCATTGTCACCCTTAAGTCCACCTAGGCTTTGTTGCCTGTCTTTTTTTCTTTTTTTTTTAAAGTTAGTCAAATATAAAATATTTAATAGGATGTCACTAGTTACTATTTGAACATTATAAAATTTATCTTTTTATTCTCATTGCATATTAATTAGCAATTAAAAAACAATTTGAATATTAGGTTTATGTATAATCATTCATCAAGTAATTGTTGATATTACAATAAAAATCTCTATTCTTATTTGAAAATGATGGGTTTGTCATTTTAATAATTTTATTTAAAGAGAATTTTACCATATAATATATATATATATATATATATAAAGTTGATAGTTAGGCACTCGTTAGCATGAAAGGTTTGGCTTCTTCTAACCCTAAAAGAACCAATAAAAAATAGGCTAATACTTGGAAAGAGGTGGTCTGTTTGTATGTGGTAGTGCAGTTTCACCTGCTCACACTTGAAGAAAAAAAAATCATTGATCAAACTTCCCTTTTAAAGATATTCTCAGTCCCCCGAAAGCTATTTTCTAAAAATGTTGAAATTGATTTACAAATTGCTCCCTTCATAACCATTTGGCATAGTTAGGGAATTGACATTTTCAAAATACCTAGCTAGAAGGATCCACGCTTTTCTTATTTTCTTAGAAAATACCAAATCAACAACAACTAATTAATTCACCCTTCACTTATTGGCAACGAACACTAATGAATACATAAGGCTTTTAATCAAAGGTGTTGAATATATCTCTACACTGTATAGAACAAGAGACATACATGTAGGTGTGTTGTTTTTCCAACCCTAAAAATTCATTTATAGAAAAAGAGGCCCGGACTAGAGGAAATAGTGTGTTGGCGTATGATAGCGATACTATAATGGACATGGGGGCTGATTTTGATCATGGATCAAAGACTTTGTGAGGTGGATAGTGGATGTTTACTAGTTCATGATAGTTTAATATATGGCATAATCATTTTTAAATTTAAATTCAGGAACAAGTATTAAATTAAATTTAATCAAATCTTTTCAAATCTGTTTCAAAATTTAAATTGCTGGTTATTAGTATAAGAGTGTTTCAACATGGAGAAAATAACTTCGTTTGAGTTGGTTTAGTTCATAGAGGTATGGACTATCTTAAATATGCCTATTATTTTTTTCAATTAAACTCCTATTATTCTTGTAATTCAATCTTTTCCTAATCAATAAAATTTTCTGATTTCTAGTTTTAATTTCTGAGTTTGTTACAAATAGGTGTTAGAGTTAGGCGAGCAAATGACAAATAAATGTCGCAATCACTGAAAATAGTTGGAAATGGTTGGCAGCATGAAACAAAAATGGATTTTGGAATAATTAGCTCAACAATTACAACATATGTTAGTCAAGGCACAACAACTTATTAAAACTCAAAGGAAAAACCTATAGAATTTCCTTCTACTACCCCTTTAACTTTGATCAATGTACGTCATCGAAGCCGAACCACCTAGGGGCAACTACATTCAATTGACGCCAATTAAGTTAGATTTTCCAGGGTTTAATAAGGAGGATCCATTGCATATTAGATTTGAGGCATCAACCTATGATAATTCTATGGAAGCACTCATCAATCTAAAACAGGTTTCTTCAATTGAAAAGGAGTATTTAAAAGATCAAGCAACACTATTACAAAATATCAAAGCAAACTTATGCAAAGCATAAAATAGAAAGAAAATATTGGAAGACTATTGAAGGAAATAACTAGAATTAAAAGAATGAGACTAAGTGTAATTTAAGCTTTAGCCATATCGCCAATTGAGCATGCATCAGAAAAAAATCTCAAAAGTTAACTTACAAATACCACAAGTCATTTAAAATACAAGCAAGGGATAGGGAAAGAAATTGTAATTTATTGGTGAGAATTTAAATTTGGCTACCCTCATCTTTAAGGACAAAGTTTTCTGAAGGGGAAAGCAGTGTAATATATAGACATAGGAACTAATTTTTACCTTAGTTTAAAAAAGGGGTGATGTGGACGGTGGATATTTACTAGTCCATAATTGTTTGACATGTGATATAACAACTTTTAAAGTTTAAACCCATGACTACGTCTTAAATCAAATTTAATTCAAAACTACTTCAAAATTTCAATTCTTGGTTATAGGTATAATTTGAAAAATGTAAGAGTGTTTTATTATCATACATAAATATCTTTGATTGAATTGATTTAGTCCTTGGAGGCTTGGGCTACATCTAATATGCCCATAAATTTATTTTCTTTTTCAATTAGATTCTTATTATTCTTGTAATTTAGTCTTTTCTTATTTAATAAAGTTTTTTAATTTCATACTTTAGTTATCATGTTTGTTATAGAAACCCCAAATATCCACACTTATATAATAAAAGTTATGGATTATTGTCAATATATCTTAAAAAGGTTAGGTGGATGTAGATTTTATGTCTTTTATAGAGATGTAATTGTCTCTTGTTAGTTTGATTGGTTGATTATTTGAGTGTTTATTTTATAAATTTTTTTAAGACCACCTTAAGCCTATTTCATGTTTGTTTGTTATTATTTTATAAAAAGGTTAGGTGGACCAAATCTTTTTATTTTTTTAGTGTTTGTAACTTTTGTAAATTGTAGTTATGATGTCTTGAATATTAAACCAAAAATCTTTTTTTAAAAAAATCTTTTTTTATAATTTTCATGGTTGTCACTTTAGTTTAAAATGATTTCGAGTCTATTTTAGCATCAATAGTTAGTTTTCTTTTTAGCAATTATTGCGACGCCTAGTTTGCATTTATAATAATTAAAACTCTTTTAGGTGTTACAAACAATATTTAATTTTTTGTTTATACTTATTCATGTAATTAGTTTTCTTTAAAGAAATTTTAAAATACTCAATCAATAACTACACTACTTAATGAGTCTAATATGAAGAGAGAGACAAATATAGAGATGAAAGAGAAAATAATATCTGCATCTATAACATATGATAATAATATCAACGTTTAGACACAAAAAATTTTATTTTTTTAATATTTCTTCTCCTTGTGTATATCTCTTTTCTATTAAGTAAGTATTAGTAATTACTCTCAAAGTACCATAAAATATTTTATATATGTCCAAACAAATTTTAATCTGATTTAGGCTTCAAAAAAATCTTTGTTTCTTAAGTTAATATGTTTGCTAGTTACAAGTTTATACTTTATATTTCACATCAACTCTCATTGTTTAGGTTCTCGTTCTTGGTTTTGTTTATAGTTTGTCATAAACAAATGTTTTTTAAGGAATAACTTTGAGTTGTTTTAGTTTTACACTAGTAGGGGTGGGCTTGCGCTACGCTGCGGGTTAATTGTTTTGGCATAAAAATATTAAAAAACATTAATATCCAAGAACGTTAGATCGATCTGTAAAATTAGACCCAAGAGCCTTGGGTCTGGCTGCAATGCCTGACCCAAGAATAATATTTATAATATTAATTATAATACCAATAGTTTTGGGTACAGTAAAATCTAAATAATAACTACACCACTTATTCCAATGAATAGTGCTTTGCGAGGAGGTGTACAGTAAAATCTCCTAATAAGATCATAATAATCTAATAAAAAATAAACATAATAAATCATGAAGTTTAATTCTCAATCAAATCGATATTAAAAGATGAAATTGAAAGAAAAAAACTAATTAAGAAAAATAAAAAAAATATAAATCAACTGGCTTAACCTACCAAACCAGATTAACTTGTCAAACTTGAGATTCATGTCATGAGAGTATGATAACTAAATAGAAAAAAAATTTAATATTAACGAACTAAATCAAACAAAAAAAGATTAATTAAAAAAAACCTATAATTAAAAGGCATCTACCTTCCACCGTGGATTTGCACAGTACAATTTATAATGAAAAAAAAACAAAAAAAAAACTTATAACTAATAATATTTTTTTTAAATGTATTAATTATTATATCAGCAATATTCATTATAATAAAATAATAGTATTTATGATAAAAATAATAATATTTTTAGTATTAATAATAATATTAAACTTACATGACTCAAGTTTAAGTGGGTCTGGCTATAACGTCAATCCTAAGAGCCTTGGGTCTGGCTGCAATACCAGACCCAAGAGCCTTGGATGTGGATCTAGTTGTAAGACCGTGTCATGAAAGTGTAATAACTAAATAGAAAAAAAATGTAATATTAAAGAATAAAATTTTTAAAAAAGATTAATTAAAAAGGAAAAAACAAAGAAAAAAAACAAAGCAAAACACTATTGCAATGAATAGTGCTTTGTGAGGAGGGGTACAATAAAATTCTCTCATGAGATCACGATAATCTAATGAAAAGTAAACAAAACAAATTATGAAGTTTAATTCTTAATCAAATCGATATTAAGAGATAAAATAGGAAGAAAAAAACTAATTAAGAAAAAGAAAAGAAATCTGAATCAATTGAGTTAACCCGCCAAACCAAGTTAACTAGTCAAACGTAGGATCCATGTCATGAGAGTGTGATAACTAAATAAAAAAAATATTAACAAACCAAATCAAACAAAAAAAAGATTAATTAAAAAGAAAAAACAAAATAAAAGCAAAAAAAAAAAACTTGTAACTAAAAGCATCAGTCTTTTCACTGTGGATTGCATTATGCAATCCACAGTAAAAGGCTTATTTCCTTTAGTTATAGTTAATTGTGTTTTTAGTTTTTTTTCTTAGTTGTTGTAATTAGTAATCCCTATTTATATTTTAGATTCATGTCTCTTTTAGGATTATTTTTTTTCATGTATTGCTTTTATTTTTCATGCCAATTTTTGTTTTAGATTTCACTCAATTCATATCATTTTAAAAGTTTGTGTTTCATCATCCTTAGGCTTTGTCTTATTTCTTTAGTTTCATTTTATTTTGTCCATTTTCATGCTTATTTATGTTTTGCTTATTTTGATAAAAACTTTTTGCTTTGCATTTGCTATTATATGTTTCTACTTATCATTTCACATTATATATTATCACATTATATCTTAGTTTTTAAAAGAATTAAATTTTTTTTGATGGTGGGTTACTAATTATGAGAAATGTTATATTTTTGTGTTTGTATATATGCTTGGTTATTGAGTCAACTCAATATAATTTGTAGTGCATATATATATGTTTAAAACAAATTGGTGATTTTGTTATGAAACTGGTTATGCTTCTATAATTAAACCCTGACATGTTTGCTTATACTTTACTTGTTATCGTATGATTATTTATAATACTTGTTTTTTTTGCTTTTTCTTATTTATATACATGTTATATATGTTATGTAATAATTCCTCCATCATCTCAAGGACAAGGTTGTTTACATCATTATTTATTCATCAATCCTTATAGTACTATTGTCTATATTAATAGTGGTAGATAATTTGAGGGTGCTTATTATTATTATACTAATATTTCTCTATTCAAGTCTATTAGATCTACAATTTGAGGGTGCTTTATCTATACCCTAAAAAAGTGATGTTTATTGCAATATGCACTACCATGTAGAAAAAAATAAGAGTTTAAGGAAATAAATTGCATGAATTTAAATGTACTACTAGAAAGATAAAATAAAAATGTAAATAAAAGAAAGAAAGAAAAACAAAAAAAAAATCCTATATAAGAAAAGATAAATTTAAAAGTAAAAATTGAATATGTGGAGCAAGACCTCGTTTATAGTTGTACTAATAGCTCTATTTATACTATTGTAGAGTTTGAGTCCTAATTATACAAGTAATTATAATATTATAAATATGTCAGTATTAGATAAAGAGATTTATAAATCTTAATACAAACTTAACTTCTCTTCTATTGATTCTTATATGAATTATATGCTAATTTATGAGTTTTGGTTTTTTATTTTATTGAAGACTCATATTCTAAATAGAACTACATCTTCTAGTTTATCCACATGCTTTCAAACTTTATAGGTCAATTGCTTTCTCTTGGTTAATCGTGATTTCTGGTCACTTGGTCATCTTTTTTTTATTCATAATTGATTTAGATTTCTTCCCCAATTTTTTCATGAAAAATTATTGTTCTCTATAATTAATATGTGCATGTTTATTTTAAGTGTAAACAATAACCTCATATTTCTTTATTGCTCAAATGAAAGAATATTAACCCTATCATATTTATACTAAAATCAATTGGATAAAATCAATCAAGTACGAGGTGGAATTGCATTGTTCACTTAATATGGTTAATAATGTATAAACATATGTTTGACATGTTAAATGTTTTAGTTACTCAGATTAATTTAAAAAATGTGTTCTAGCTTTTAAGATACAATGTTTTAAGTTTCTCATACTACTCCCAATTCTTCATCTTTTACTTGAAAAATTCCTAAACTTTTTTACGCACTTAGAAATTCTCCAGTAAAGATTCGACCAAAAACCTTAAACATCCTTCTTATTTTTTTAAGACAAGAATGATAGTGTTAAGCTTTTCTCCATCAAAACCCATATTATCTCTCCTTATCGAAACCTCATGAACTACTTACCCAAAGTCAAATGGTCTATCATTAGTGTTACATTAGGAGACATGGATGGAAATTTTCATGGCTAGTTTTATATAAAGATGTCACAAGAATAGTATGATCATCATTTTTTCTGGATATTGAGAGAGAGAATTCCCTCTAATACAATCATGTAAATCTTAATACAAGGAATAAGCCAATTCTGATTTGGCCAAGCACTGATCTTGTTAATAACATCATATAGTTGAGTAGAATACAACAAAGCTTTAGTGAATAATGGAATAATGGAAGCATCAAAATATCTTCAATGATATTTAGCTATCCAGAATCACCACCAAACCTAACAAGGAACTATTCATCACTCTTTCTTTATTTTGGCAAAACTCAATGTTATAACCCAAATTTTGACCTATTTGCCTTTTAATCTAATTTTAAGGGGTTAAAATTTGAAATTAAAAGATCAGGGGTTTAAATGTAAAATTTGGAAACTTCAAGGACCAAATTGAGAAATGGTCATTTTCGATCCAAAACAACATTGTTTCAACCATGCACAATTTCTTCTTCTTCTTCCTCTAACACTGCAAACCCGCCTACAAAGAAGAGAAAGAATGTGAAATGCCAACATCCCACTCCTGCTAAAACACAAAGATTAATCCCTATCCTTATGAAGATCACTGCCCTGGGGAGATAAGGATCAAGCTCGGGTATCCAAGTCCTAGTGAAATACCAATGCGTCCCTCCTAGCCGTGCTTATCTAGAGACAAGCCATGCGCGGAGAGAAGACCAGGCATATCCCCTATAAATACAGAGCTCAGGGGACGGAAGCAAAGGAGAAGAAAAAAAATAGAAGAGAAAAGCTGAGTAGAACAGATAATAAGAGAAAAGAAACAGAGGGACGATGTAAAGAAAAATAGAGAAGAAGAGAACACACCAAATAGAGAAGAAAAGAACATACAGAGGCAAAGAATATTGGATAGTCGTTGCATGGTGGCCATCCCTCTGCGCTCGTTCATCTCCAGAGCAATCTCCAGCAAAGTAAGCTTTCCTCTCCCTTTTCATTCTTTTTTAATCTTCAATGCATTTAGAATTGTATACCTTCGCACTGTGTCATACACGCGTGAACAAGTTCACGCGTGCTTTGCTTAGCAAGGTCACTGGCTTGGGCCAGTGACCGGATTGGGCTGGCTGGGTTCCGCCCAGCCCTCCATGGGCTGGACTGGCCCAGCCTTAAACAAAAAGAAAAGGAAAGAAATGGATCTGATCTGGGCTTTAAGCCCAGCTGGCCCAACTTGTGTTGCTAAGGGTGTGTTTGGCAAAAACACACCCTTGTGGCTTGTCCATATATTTTATCCTTTTCTACTTTGATATATATGCAAACAAGTCCTGTTTCAATATCAGAAAATTATGAAAATATTTGGGAATCTTCGTTGATTTATTTTTGGGCCCTTCACACTTTGTTTTATTTTTTTTCTTTGCGTTTTGTATTTTTTTATGCTATGCGCTCAATCCGCAGACTATCATTATTAAATGCAAATATGTTGTGCAATGCTCTTTTTATTTCCATCTAAAAATGACAAATAATAATAAAGGATAAACAAAAAAGAATATGACATAGAAAAATTCTTCTTCAAATTCACTTTTTTGCAAAATTATTCACTGACGCCGGAGTCAGGAATATTGTATTTTTTTTGGTTTGTGCAATATTTACCAATGTCAGAGATGGAAATATTCGTATGAACTGTTCATTGATGCCAGAGTCAGAAACATGAAAAGAAGAATAAAAAAAGGGGAAAAAGAAAAGGGAGAACAAATTCTTAGCAATTTAAGACAAAATCAGCAATGCAGTTTGCCATAGATAGGGCATTTAAGGGGTGATAATATCTTCCCTTTTATGTAACCAGTCTCGTACCATAGAATCTATGTTGACCAGTTACGGTTCTTAGTGACCATAATATCAGGTGGTGACTCCTCGAACTAGACATTTCCTCTAAAAGAACAAGATTCCAGATATCTATTTTTTTTCCAATCAAAATTTAATTTTTAATTGGTAGCTGCGATGTCCAGGTGTGACACCCAATGTCTTTCTTTTTGGATGCCTATAACTGGTTGGTAAGGAGCTTTGTGTTTCTGTCAAAATTTCTACAAGTTCTTTTAAAAACTTGCTTATAAAATGATTCCATAAAAAGAGAAAGACAATTGTTTTGCTTTAGATATTGAAAGATAGAATTCCCTGTAAGATAACCATGCAAGTCTTAAAACAAGGAATAAGTCAATTCCGATATAGCCAATCACTACCTATGTTCATTTCAATGTTTTTCTATCAAATGTTTTTTTTGTGATTCATGTAATTTATTTTTTTTTTCTTGGATAAAAAATTGATTTTTTTAGCAACATAGTTTATTGAATAAAAAATAACAACATTCAGAAAACAATTCGGAAAACTATACCAATATGAACTAAAAATTAAAAAAGAGTATATTCACATTTTTTTTTTATTTTGACTAATTTTTGTGAAAAGTACATATTGTTTTTCAAGGAAAAATTATTATGATCATTGAAGCAAGTATTAATTAGAAAATCATGAATTGATAAAATTTACACAACTATTGAAACAAATATGTTAACAATAAATTTTAAACAAATTATATAATTATTTTTTTTCTTGGATAAAAAATTGATTTTTTAGCAACATAATTTATTGAATAAAAAATAACAACAATCAGAAAAAAAAAATTCGGGAAAACTATACCAATATGAACTAAAAATTAAAAAAGAGTATATTCACATTTTTGTTTTTTACTAATCTTTGTGAAAAGTATGCATTGTTTTTCAAGGAAAAATTATTATGATCATTGAAGCAAGTATTAATTAGAAAATCATGAATTGATGAAATTTACACAACTATAGAAATAAATATGTGAACAATAAATTTTAAACAAATTATATAAATAAATTCAAAATTAAAAGTTAAAAAATTGATATTTTATTCTATTTCAATATTAATGAACAATTTATTTTAAAAATTATGCATATGAGGTTAATATATAATTATCCATAAAACAAATGATAATATCATTATAAAAAAACCATAATTTTATTAAAAATAATGTCATAATACTTTATAAGCAACATTTTTTTTTAATAAAACACAGTGATAATTAAAATAAAGGCTTGTTATAAATTTTAATCATTTAAAAAAAGTAGAAAAAAATATATCTCTTCAATCTAAAACTCATTTCCTTGTTCATCTACCTCTTTATTATTTATCCAAAGCATGTTTTTTTTTCTTATCATTAGTACTATTTTTAAAATAAAAACTCATCATAATATCAAAAGAAAGTGTTGATTAAAAAATACTAAAATAATGTCATAATGTTTTATATGTGATTGAAGGAAAAAAAGTAGTTAATGTGATAAAATCAAGTAAAACATCTATCAAAAAAGTGAAAAAGAAAACTAAAAATTTATTTTCATTGAATATCCATGAGTATTTGTGTTTGTATATTATGTATATAATAATTGAAAGATAAATTGTTGACATTCCCATAAAAAAAGTTTTAATATTACTTAAAAACTATGAAAAATTTGACTAATAATTTAAATATAATGTTAGGTATGTTATTTATTTATAGTGCATTTCAATCAAAATCTTGAAAAGAAGAATAGAAAGAAGAAGAAGAAGAAGATCATATAAAAGGCTAGATGCCTAAGACAAAGAAATTAGGCCCACGTGTCTCTCCTAACAAAAAGAAGGGTTTGCGCCTATAGACTTGTAAGGATAGGCTCACGCGTTTAGCCTTCTTTTTCTTTTATATGTTTAAAACAAAAGATCATACACACTTTTATTTTTTCAAGAAAATTTGAATAGGTGACTCGTTGTCTGGTAGTCCAGATTCCAGCTACCACCTCGTGGCTAGAATGCCAATCTGAAGTTTTTTAACTTAAAAAATCAATTTTCACAGATTTTCACCTAAAAAACACTTAATAAACACTCTACAAAGCTCATAAACTGATTTATAACCTAAAAACTATACTTACTCATTCAAAAAATTATAAAATTAAATCAAATAAAAAAAGTTCTTCCTGAACCCCAACCTACCTTTTCTAGTGAGTCAAAAGCTTAAAAACACCTTGATGTAACTTTTCTTATCAAGAGAAACCCAAAGACACCAAGATCAGCTTTTTTAATGTATGGAATGTGATCGATCGACCACTTTCTCTCTCCTCTTTTATTTTTTAGCAACTTTTTTTCTCCTCTTAAATTTTATGGTTTGATATATATATATATATATATATATATATATATATATATATATACTGAAATATGAAATCCTCGAAAAATGATCAAAACTAAAAAAGATTAAAAAAATAAAAAATACAAGGACCAAATTGTTCTTTTCAAATCCTGACGAACAATAGAAAAAAGAAAAAGAAAAAAGGGTTGCCTCTTTGTTTATGTGTTAAACTTGTTTCCTATTGTTTCAAATTTTAAAAATAATAAAATTATCTCTATTTTACAAGACCGAACATCTTTCAAAGTTGAGGCATTTTTCAAATTTTGCAAATATGACAGACATGTCACACGACCTTGAAGGAATTATCAGGATTTAAATCATATGAACATAATATGAAAAGATGAAATTTAAAAAAAAAATTCCAAAAACAAATTATTTTTCATTGATAAAAAGAAAGGACAAACTAGACACATTGTAATAAACCATACTTGGGTGTATAGCAATAGTAAAAGAAACAGTATAAGGATGTCTTCTTTGTTTATGTGTTAAACTTGTTTCTTATGGTTTCAATTTTTTTTAACTTATAAGATCAAACATCATTTGAAGATGAGGTATTTTTTAACACCACAAATACCATAGGTACAATGTATCACACAAATCAAAAGGAATTATTTGAATTTAAATCATGTGAATATAATGTAAAAGGATAAAATAAAGTTCATTGCTCTCAATGATAGGAGGGAGGGAGGGCGGGAGAGAGAGGAACCAGATGCACTATAATAATCCACAATATGCCTCGGTATATAACAAAAGTAAAAGAAATAGCATAAGTTTGTAATTTTTTAGTTTATAACTATAAGTGGCAAGCGCTACTAGATTGAAATTTATTTCAATGTTAAAAAAATATGCAAGCATTGTAAGTGTATTTTAAAGAAGTAAAAACAAATTTGTGATTTAGGTTATATACCCGACTTGCAATAAGTTATTTTTATTTTATTATATAATAAAAAAGAAGCAATGATGGTAAATGTACTAATTTTTTTTTATTTTTAAATGATGATGACTTGCACAAAAAGAACTCTTGCCTAAAGGGAAAAAATTATGAATATCAATTCTGAAACAACTCAATATTAAACAATGAAATTGAAAAAAAAAAAGAACAAAAAAGTAACCCGTGTCAACTCAAGATAGCATGTCAACCCGCGACCCGAGTTATGAGGTCGAAACAACTCTTTAGAAAGCAAATAAAAATAAATTATAAAGAATAAATCATCAAGATTAATCACAAATCAAAGCAATGTTAAATGATCAAATAAGAAGGAAAAAAAAAACTCCATTTTTCATGTTACATGTTATGATTATTATTTATGTTTATTTATTATTATTTTAAACTATTGAAGTTTATTGTTCATTGTATAGAAAATTTTGTTTTTTAATTCATTTCCATTCTACTTCTCACCCTCACCCTCATTTTCTTTTTCTTTTTTTCTATTGTTTTCTTTACTTGAACAACAGATTAGTCTCCATTGGCTGTATATTGAATTAAACATGGTGATTTGTTCAACTTGATAATGGTAGGTCTCATCTATAAAAATCATAGTTCATTTCTTAACACTATATTGTCACTGTTATATGCTAAACACAGCCACAAATTCTTAGTCAAACGGACTCTAAGTAGCCAAGCACATGCCTGTATTCTACTTCCATGCATATAGAGCCTGCTTTCAAGTCTGTCATTGTTAGTTGAAAGCAACGCAAACCCAAATCTTTTAATTTTCTAATATTATTTCCTTGCCTTTCCCTGTTAGAACATTGTTTTTTTTATGTTTTTCGTAAGAGAGACCTCTCTCCCTCTCCCTCTCCCTCTCCCTCTCTCTCCATCAAGTGTAACCAAAACCAGTGGATGTCTCTCTCGTCAGTAGTCATACAAAGAGGGACAGAGATAAGAAAGAGTAATCGGCTCATTGTTCTAACTCATGGATGGTAATCTGATTAGGACATATCTTGTGTCGTACAAAGATGGCGTTAATATTATTATATATATATATATATATATATATATATATATATATATATATATATATATATATATGTTTTTTATATTTTTAATCAATGAATGAAAGGATGGTTTGTGTTAATCAAAGATGGCGTTAATACAAATCAATTGATTAAAAACTAAAGCTCAAAATCAATTTTTATTTAATATAAACTAAAGCTTAAAAACTTGTGGGAATCAATTGAAATTTTTTCAACATGCAGAGGCAACATAAAAAAAATTGAAGTTTTAAGACTAAAATATAAACAACTAAGACAACAAGGGTCATTAATGAAAATTTCATGAAATTAAGGGATTAAATTGAATTTTTTTAAAAAAATCATCGATCAAATTGAAAACAATGTTTAGGATCAAATCATAATCACTAACTTACAAGGATCAAAATGTAAAATTAAAAACTTGAGGGATGAAAATAGTTTTTAAATAAAAAAAATAGTTATTTTCTTGGACAAAGCTATTGGTCAATTATGGAGATCACTTTTTATTTAATTCTTTATCATTAAAATACATATTTGAACAAAAAAAACAAATTAAATTTTGGAAAAAAAATATCTTGTTGGAATAATTATTATTTTGGATAACATAAAGGATAAAATTAATAAACATGATTGGGGGTATTTTTTTTTTTTAGTTAATTTTGGTTGAAATTGAATGGAAAAATTTTATAATTTATTTTTTATAAAAAAAAAAACAACTAAATTATTGCAAAGGCAAGACTTAGGATGCACATGCTTTAATTGAGATTTTCTTTATTATAGTCTTCTTATTGGTCCCTTACTCTGAGGGTACATACAATTCTCGTCATCCTCAGCCCAACTTGCTTGTTTTTAAACGACAAAAGTCAATGTCTCGTATGAAACGACAAATGTGAACATGTAAGAGAGAAAATGATGATATAAAGCATTTGGAAGAGTTCTTCACTCGTGATTCGTTCAAATACTTTTCAAATTGTTCACACTTCGAAATATCGATGTGTTCCCACGTGCCAATGGAGAATTTTCTCCATTTTCAGAGGGTGACCATTCCATGATTAATTATTTGCTGATTCAACTAATGGATTATTTGATTATAGTTTCAAATTAGCTACTAGCTAGCAGCGCACTGCCGCGGGAATTGGTATCTCTTTAAAAATATATATATACCAATTAAAAAAAAATGCATTCTTTAATGATTCAACTAATGATTAATTAAAAAAAATGCATTCTTTAATCAAAACTCTCATTCCTTATTCATGCATTTTTTTTAAAAAAATAAAACATGCCTCTTTTATTAGAAGCTTGAGTTTATTTTTTAAATCACTATGATTTGAAAAGTAATTTCCAATAAAATATATAAAAAAAAACACATGACTGTATAAAAAGTTAAAAGAATAATTCACATGAAAAAATCATATAAAAATAAACAACAAAACATAATAAAAAAATTATTCTCATTAAATATTCATCAGTTTTATAAGAGTAATTTATATAAAAAAGAAAAATTATACAAAGATACAAGGGGTATATCCTAAGAAGTACAAAGACTCGTTACCCAGAGTCTATAGACCTCAGGCAATAGGTACTAAACAAACCAAAGAAAAAATCAAAAGGTTCAAGATACAGATTGCCTAAACAATACTTAGGTATTCGGTCGATCAGTTCCTAGAAACCCTAGAATTGGTCGACCGGTTGTACAAAAAAAAACCTATAAAAACCTATAAAAAAAAACCCACAAACCGATCAACTAACTTATGGTAGAGCCCGAAACTAGTCGATCGATTCTGAAAAAGGCAAAAATGCGAACTAGAGCTCAGAGGACACCACAGTGGTACCTCATGATACTAAAAGGCACCATATGGACTTGAGGGCAGCTGGGATCTGATATCATGGCGTAAGCTCAATGAACCTGAACCAAATGAGTTAAAAAATATCCTTACTAACATCATGGTAAGGTTTGTCAAACATTATGCAACCCCTAGCATAATGACATGCCTTTTGCAAATTATATCATTTAACTTTTGATATGTCAAACCTGGATCTCGGATTGCCAATGTTAGTGTAATTGGTTGACCGGTTGACTTGTTGAGGCTGTCTCGGCCTCTTATTCCAAATCTGCCTCTTGCTTTTCTTTCTCTACTTTGTTTATGTCCTCTACCTCCTTAAGAATATTCAGAATCATCTTGCTTTGAAAAAAAATACTTGTGCACTCATATCCTCTTGAATCTCATTGACTCTTTCCTCATGAACTTGTAATTTTCTCATTAGACCTTGTATTGAACGAACGTCCATATTTTACAATTCCTATATCGCGACCATCATGTAATGGAACTTCTTTTGCAGCGAGCGTAGGATCTTCTTTACCACACATGTCTCTTCAATCTTCTCTCAATATCTCTTCATTTGATTGTATATGGTCAATACTCTTGCAATGTATTCTGAAATATTTTTCGATTCAAGCATGTGTAACTTTTTAAAGTCACCACGTAGTTTTTTGTAGACATATCTTTTTTCACATTGTCAACTCCTTAGTTTGATTCTTGTAAGATTTTCCTTGCTTGCTTGGTGGTGGTTACGTTGATCACAATCTCAAATGTGCATCATCCAGACATTGGTGGATGGTTGTTAATGCTTTTTGATCTTTCCATCATGCCTTTTGCACAGCCTCCTTTTAGGCTGAAGTCAACATTGCTCTATTTATAAGCTCCTCAAAGCCTTTTTCAACTGTCTCTCATACATTTTGGGAACCTAACCAAGCTTTTACTCGAATACACCAAGTTCCATAGTTGTCTTTTGTCAACCTAAGATATTGAAGTGGAAAGCTTGGATTGGTCATGTTAAATAATCAAACCTAAGTTTTGCTACCCCTTGTTGGAAGTAAAGCAGATGTGGTATAAGATTAACACAACAATGCAAGGTTAAGAACTCAAGAATAAGAATTAAGACGATTGAGAAGAAAGTATATTTTTATTAAGTGTTTCTCTCTAAGCTCTCTTAGCTATTCTTTTTCTCTTTTGTGCTTTTTAATAATGTTGAATTACAAGCCTTTTATAGGTATAAAATCCTAGACAATCAAGGAATTAAACTAATACAGAGAAATCCTAATTTGAACAAAATTATATTCTGCCGACTAAACCGATTGACCATTTCTAAATTTTTTAAAATCCAAAATCTAGTTTACTTTCAACAAACTCTTCTACTATGAAGCAATTATACGAGGAACTAATCATTACCAAAGGTGACAATTTGTGCAGAAAAGGTGAATAAGTGAAAGAAAAAAAATGAAAAGCTATCATGCTTCGTAGAAATGCAAGGTGAGATTAGGTTTAAAGGATAGTGGTAGTTCGTAAAGAATGTTATGTACAATTAATTTAAGATATAGAAAAACCTATGAAGAAAAAAAAGAGAGAAAATATATCAGAAAAAGGGAAAAAAAAGATTAAAAAAGGTTGAAATTCACATGGATGAAAACCAACACATCAAGTGAGCCATACCTAAGAAAAAAAATAAAAAAACAAGAATTTTGTAAGTAAGTAACAAACCAGGGTGAAGAAAATTTCAACCCCAACAAACTCAACCTTACCTCCGACATTAAAAAGAAAAGCAATTGTGTATACATCTTTGGAAAAGAAAGAAACTGCAAAAAGTTGAAGCAAAACATGACAACAAATGTTTTAAGATCGAATAACAAAGGAACGAAAAACATTAACATACAAAATCAAATGATCAAAGCGGTTCACACTAGTTGTTTGGAAACACTACCAGAAATTCACCTAAAACCAACGGAATTACTGATGGAATAATTTTGTTGGTAACTTGTGGTGATAATGACCGACGAACACTATTCCATCTGTAATGCCATAGGTATATACCAACGGAATTGGTATGTCAATATATACTGACGGCATTACAAACGGAATAGATATAATTAAAAAAACACGGTTCGATGATGTTGAAGTTTTTACGGGTGATTTTACTAACGGACTCACCGAGGGATTTAAAACGAGATCTCCATACAGTGACGTGACCAATTCACTATCAGAATGGCCGATGGAACCACCAATAGAATGAGTCCATCAGTGATTCCATTAGCAAAAGTTAATATATCACCACTCTACCAACTATCTCCTCTACTATTTCTCCTTCTTCTTCCCCATCCCAACTTTTCCCTCCCAAACTGCAAATAACCATCCCCTAAAAAAAATCCCCCTCTTCTCAACACAAGTCATATTTCTTTAAGTTTTGTGATCACAGCATCCGCGTTCTGATTTATTGTGGATTTTATCATTTTTTGTAAGTAAATCTATTTTTTTTTAATTTTAACATTTAAATGTCAATTTTATTGTTTTTTTAGTATATGTATTTTGTTAGTGTATGTAAATGTTTTATTGTTATTTCTCAAACAAACTTGTAGTATGAATGTATAATTTTGTACTTGTTATGGTTTGTTTTAGATTTTATAAAATTATATTTGTTTGTAAATTGTTAAAACTTTGTTGAATTATTGAATTACATGTGTTGTGGTGAAATAATTAATAGCTTGTTTAATGGGTCCGTTTTAATTTTTATCAATGATATTGTGGAGTTGTAATTTCCATAAATTAATATGTATAAGTTTGTATATAGCTTGATAATTGATAATGAATATCTATGAGAAGTTTTAATTAATTTGTTGGATAATCTCGAGGTAAACCAATGTTTTTGCAAATTTATTTACCTAACATAGTTAATTAATACATGTTGTCATCATAATTTTATAGAGGTTCGATAGAAGTCATGGATGATCATTCATGGACGTATCGAGATTCACTCCAAGGATTGTGGAAGATGGATTGTTATAATAGGGTTCAGGGTTATATTAATTTCACAATATCTATTCCCAGAAATTTTACTAGGACGGTATTAGGTGTCTATGCAAGAAGTGTCAAAATAAAAAGTATCTTCATCCAGATGTTGTAATGATGCATGTTCTACACAAAGGGTTCATGGAGGATTACCTATGTTTGTATGCACAGGGAGAACTATTTGTTCGTAATAAGAGCATGGGAGAAAGGGTGGTTGGTTCAACTTTTAGTGTTAGCAACGTGCTTAGAGTTGCAAATGAGAACAGTAATCCTTACATGAATATAGTTATGGATGCAATGAGAATGAATTAAGGTACTGTTAATCAATGTTCAATCGTAGAAGAAGAACCTAATGCAGATGCAGCAAAGGATTTTTGATCTGTTGAAATATTCTGACGAACCATTATGGGATGGTTGTATGAACCACAGTAAATTATCGACCGTAGCACAGGTGTTCACCATCAAGTCAAATTACTGGTCAAGTGAGGCCGCTTGTGATAGAATTATCGGAATGGGCGAGAAGCATTTTACTTGAAAAGAACAAGCTAAAAGAGAACTTCTATGCTGCAAAGTCCATGATGAAACCCCTTAGTTTAGGACCAGAAAATTAACATGTGCCCTAACTTCTACATGTTATACTACCTTGAAAATGTTAAGCTGACCGAATGCATGACATGTGGGCATTCCCGTTACTAACCCAGAACTGGTAGGGGAAAGACTCTCGTGACATAAAAAACGTAGATACTTCTCAATCACACCTAGACTGCAGAGGTTATTCATGTCACCAAGGACTGTTAAGCACATGACATGGCACCAATCATATGATGCGGTTGATGGAGTGATGGTGCATCCTTCTTACAACAAAGCATGGAAACACTTTAATAGTGTGCATCCCCACTTTTCAGCTGAATCAAGAAACGTATGTCTTGTGTTGTGTACAGACGGATTCAACACATTCAGGTCATCTGCAGCTCCTTATTCTTGTTGGTCAGTCATACTCACGGTTTATAACTTGCCACCAGGGATGTGTATGAGGTAGGAGTTCATGTTTTTATCCACTGTCATACCCGATCAGAGCAGCCCGAGCCGGAATATAGATGTTTGTCTTCTACCGTTGATTGATGAGTTGACACAGTTGTGGTCCTCCGGAGCTTTGACTTATGAAATATTGAGGAAACATAATTTTTTTATAAGGGCGGCTTTGATGTGGACTATCAATGATATTCCAGCTTATTGAATGGTTCCGGTTGGAGCACGCATGGAAAACTAGCATATCCTTATTACATGGAAAACAACAGGGCATTCACGCTAATAAACGGAGGTAAAGCTTCTTTTTTTACTGCCACCATCGTTTTTTGCTACCGAATCATAGGTACAGAAAAAATAGAAATGATTTCTTTGTTGGTAGAGTTGAAAAGAATGTTGCACCCCCACATCTTTCTAGTGAAGAATTACATGATATTATATCAGAGTACGGTGACATTGTGTTTGGTCTTCAATTAGGTAAGAAAAAGTTTCATGGTTTTGATTTGACCCACAATTGGGTAAAGCGAAGTATCTTTTGGGAGCTTTTTTATTGGAAGACCAATCTCCTCCATCATAACTTTAACGTCATGCACATAAAAAAGAATGTGTTTGAGAAAATTTTCAACACCGTCATGGATGTGAAGGGGAAGACAAAGGACAACATTAAGGCTAGATTGGATATAGCTTTATTCTATAATCGTAAAAATATGGATTTGGTTTATGATGGGTCACAGGTCGCAAAACCAAGAGCAGGCTTCATGTTAGAGAAAAATACACAACTACTAGTCTACAAATGGCTTAAGAGTCTGTGTTTTCCCGATGGACATGCCTTGAACATATCAAGGTTGGTTAATATGGAGGAATGCAGATTGTATGGAATAAAGAGTTATAACTGCCATGTGTTTATGCAAACACTCATTCCATTAGCTTATCGTGATTTGTTGCCAAAAGGGATATAGGATGCACTCACGGAGATTAGTCATTTCTTTAGAGATATATCCTTCAGCAAGTTCAATGTTGATCACATTGAGAGGCTTGAAACAAATATCGTCGAGACACTATGCAAACTTAAGATGATATTCCCTCCATCATTTTTTGACTCAATTGAGCATCTCCCCATACATTTACCGTTTGAGGCAAAAGTTGGAAGGCGGTCCAGTATAGATGGATGTATCCATTCGAACGGTTAGATATTACAGTTGCAATGTAATTCATATATAAAAGTATTTTCTTTGTTTTTCTTAATTGAAAATATTTGATTAAATCAATGCAGATACTTGTTCAATCTTACGAAAAAAGTTAAGAACAAGGTGCATGTTGACGCTTTGATACGTGAGGCCTATATTGTTGAGGAGATCTCAACATTTATCTCGTACTCTTTCAAAACTCATTTGAAAATGAGAATCAATCGTGTTCCATGACATGATGATGGTGGTGAAGTGCCTTCTAGTGGGAACTTGTCAATATTCTCTAATCCTGGACGACCCACACCTAAAAATATCGTAAGGGGAAGATATTTGTCTAAAATAGAGTTCAGACAAGCATACAATTATGTTTTATTTAACTGTGATAAGCTGAGACCTTTTATTCAGTAAGTATATGTACTACTAATTAAACTTTGTTAAGGTACTATTTATATATTGTAATATTATAAACTCATATAATTTGGAACAACTTTGTAGGCAACACGACAATATTTACTGTCCAATTACTCACAGCTGACCGAATCTCAAATCTTTCAATTACAAGATGAATAATTTGCCACGTGGTTCAGAACACATGTAAGTACTATCATAAACTCATTATCTCTTGCAAAGTTACTATATGTCATTACAAATCCTTGTTCACTGTTCATTGTTGTACATGATATATAAAGTTTATCAAATGGGAAGGAGTGCTGCTATTTCATTGTTTCACTAAGCCTGGGCCCTGAAAGAAAAGTTAAGTGCTACAACGGGTATTTTGTCAATAGATATGTGTTTCATACTGAATAATATGGGCATGGAAGAAAGCCATACAACAATGGTATTTGTGTTAAGGGATCGACTTATAGTGCGTTTGAAGTTGACTACTATGGTAAATTAGAAAAGGTCATCAAATTGCAATATCATAGCGAGCAGAATATAGTATTTTTATTCAAATGCTATTGGCATGATGACACGATCAAAGAGTTGATGTCTTATCCCAAGTGCAGGAGTGTCACAGTAATAAATAACCCGGCAAGACTGGGGTCGAACCACAGAGAGGTTAATTGTATAAATTATAATTAATAAAACAACAACAACAACAACAATAACAACAATAATAGTAACAATAATAGTAATAGTAATAATAATAATACTCAGTACGTGGCATTGTTATACCTGAGAATGATCTCAAAGATCGGGTCACAGGTTTCCAGCCTATATACTGAGTTTATGAAAAGATCAAAGAGATATATTATATAATATAAACAGATTTCTGATACGAATGAACAAGGCAAGACCAACAATGTTAGGATCCTTGATCAAACACAGAGCATACTTAAAGTACATAAAATATAACAAGAATGTAAATAATAATAATAATAATAATAATAATAACAATAATAATAATTATAATAGCAATATTAGTAGTAGTAGTAGTAGTAGTAGTAGTAGTAGTAGTACTAATAATAATAAAGAAGAAGAGGAAGAAATTAATGAGAACTTTGAGATAGAAGATTAATGTAAAGATTAAACAATGATAAAAACAAAT